>MDTC01148639.1_pt1 | contig 23744 bp, 25 predicted proteins | sample 811181 | NCBI WGS metagenome assembly MDTC01 (sample SAMN05326644, study PRJNA326480) | marine metagenome | isolation source: seawater | place: Pacific Ocean: North | collected 2011 | reverse complement strand
TGAATGATATTTTTCCTGACTCTATTAAATATAAGTTAAAAGATTTATTAAAAAGCATATATAATGAAATAAAAATTGATACAAATTACAAACAAAAAAATAAAAATTATTCGAATTCTTCATTAATAAAAATATTTCAATATAGATACAACAAGAATCTAGGACATTTTTTAGGCATAAATTATCCAATCAAATCTAACAAAAGTATTAAGAATAAATATTATTCTTATGAAGGTAACAAAAAAAATGTAGAGCATTTTAAGAAAGATTATTTTTATAAATGAAATTTTCAGCTTTTATACCAATTAAATATAAATCAGAAAGAGTAAAAGATAAAAATTTTACTCTTGTAAAAGACAAACCTTTATTTTTTTATATTATAAATACAATTAAATCAATTGACCTAATAGATCAAATACTCATTGATACAGATGATGAAAAGGTTATTGAAATAATTGAAGAGCATTTTACAGGTATAGATTTTAAAATTAGGGAAGATAATCTTAAAGATCCAACTGAATCAGTTAATAACATAATCAAGTCAAATTTAGATAGTATAAAAAATGACTTTATTTTTCAGACCCATACAACCAATCCTCTTTTAAAAGAAAAAACTATAAATAAAGCGCTTGAAGAGTATATCAAGAATAAACAATCAATCTTTTCAGTAAATGTTTTTCAGTCTAGATTTTATGACCAGAAACTTAATCCTATTAACCATAATCCTGAAGAGTTGCTTCCTACTCAGGAATTAGATTTTATTTATGAAGAAAATTCAAATTTTTACATATTTTCAAAGGAACAATTTAAAGATAATAATTGCAAAAGAATAGGTAAAGAATCTGTTTACTTTTCTACTAATAAGTCTGAATCAATTGATATAGATAATGAGGAAGATTTAGAATTACTCAAAAAAATAATAGAATAATTATTCAGTTGATAATTTAGATAGGACACCTTGGTCTATTTGTAAATGGCCACCATTAAAGAGCCCTTTATGTTTAGTGTTAATATCGAAAATTAATTTACTTATATCTTCAGCGTCAAATAATTTACCACTTGGCAATGAATTAACTAATTTATCTAGATCTTTAACATTTTCTCTTAATAAGTTAGTATCCGTAGCGCCGAGTCTTAAAAAATAAAAATAAGAATTTGTTTTTGCCGTAGAGAACGTCTTAACAGCTGACTCAAGAGAAGCCTTTGTAGAAGCATATTCAACATTTTTATCATTTGATGCTACAGAATGAACAGACGATAAAGCACAAACAACTGTCTCTTCAAAGTTTTCAATTGATTTATTAATTATTTCTATGAAAGAAACAACATTAACATTGAATAAGCTTTTGATATTTTTTGAATCTTGAATTCCTGCACAATAAGTTATTGATTCAATTCTCTCTTTATTTATTATTTCAATTATTTGATCTAAATTTTTCAACTCAGATAAGTCTATAATCTTATCAGTTTCTGGAGATTCACTAACATCGAAACCGAATACATTTAATCCATTTTTTTTGTAAAGGTTATAGAGACTATTCCCGATTCCTGATGCGCTTCCAAATATATAGTTCATTTATTCTCCAAGTATCTTATTTAATTTTTTTAAAATTATCTTATTTACTTCATTGTTTGCGTCAATTGTATTTGATGCATTATGAGATGTAAATAAGATTCTTTCATTATTTAGTACTTTGTTGTTTAATTTAGGCGGTTCTTCTTCATAAACATCCAAACAGAGCATATTTAGCTTTTTATTTTCGACCATTTCTAATATTTCTTTCTCAATTAATATCTCTCCTCTTGAGATATTAATTAACAAATCTAATTTGGTAGCTTCTTTTAAAGAGTCTGCATTTATCATACCTTTCGTTTTTTCTGTAAGGGGTGCTGATACAATTAAAATCTCTGAATCAGCCATCAATGATTTTGTATCCTTGTATTCAGCATTATTCAATTCAAAATCTTCTAAATCAGAATAAATTATTTTGCAATTAAAAGGTTCCAAAAGATTTGTTAAATTTTTTGCAATATCTCCATATCCGTAAAATCCTATTACTTTTTTATATAATGAAGTACCAAGTGATTTATCCCAAATTTTTTCTTTCATTTTTTCATGGTTAAAAGTTATTTTCCTTAAACTACTTATCATTAATCCGATAACAAACTCAGCTACATATTTACCCAATATATTTGGAGTATTTATAACCTCGATACCTCTTGATTTAGCTGCCTCAATATCTATTTGGTCAGTTCCAGAACCCCATTTAACTATATATTTTAATTTTGTTGCAGTATTGATTACATCACTATCAATAGAATCGTCTCCAACTATACATATTGAAGAATCATTTATTATTTCTTTCATTTCTTTAGCTTGAAAACCTTGATTAGCTGGAAAGACTTCTATATATTCAAATCCAAATTTTTTAGCTAAAGATTTAAAATCATCTTTATTTGTATTTGTTCTTTCACAAGTTGAAATTATTTTTTTCATAACTAACTTATTATTTTTTTCTTTAAAAATTTAAGAAACGAACTGACACTACTAAATTTTTCTTTGTGATAATTTATATAATTTTTTATTTTTATTTTTCTATAAAAGTTTCTGAAACTCAAAGCATAAAAACTATGAACTTTAATTTTATTACTATAAGTTAAAGTTTGTGACTGATTTAATTTTGTATCAAATTCATCATTTTCACCACAATGTAAACCTGAGCCATCAAATCCAAAATTCTGTATATGAGATCTTGTTGGAAATATTGAAAGTCCTTTATTTAAAAACATTCCTTGATACCAATAGGCATCCCATATGCTCCCTTGATTCTGTTGGTGTTTAATTATTATGTTTTCAAAGTCATATAAGTTTGAAATATTGAATTTTTTTATTTCTGACTCTGATAGATTCGATATTTGATTTTCTTTATGATAGTTGCCTTCTATAAAGACTTTCCATCTATCAGCCCAAGTGGCCCATCCCCAGGGAGACATTATATAACTTACAGCAGTTCCAGATTTAGAAAAAAAAGATTTTGGATGGCTCCATCCGTTTATGTGCCATATATTTTTATTTTTTTCATATCTATTAAGACAATTATTCATATAATCAAGAAAGTAAGGACTTACGATTAAATCATCTTCAATTACTATAATCTTTTGATGTTCATTTAAAACCTCTGTAATTCCAGATATAATATTATCCCTACATCCAAAATTCTTATCTCGTACTATTATTTTTTTTTCTTTGAAAGCCCAATTTTTATTTGCTACCTCAATCGTTTTATCGTAATTTGATTTATTAGTATTTTCATTTAAACCGTCAATATAAAAATAAACAATTGAATTTTTAGACTCGTCATTCTTTGAAAGCGATTCAAGTAAATTATTAAGGTGATTTGGCCTGTCATATCCAAAAATAGTTATTGGTGATAATTCTGAATTATTCATTAACAATAAATAGTTTATATCAAAAACAGATAATAATTAACAACTATATTTAATAATTTCAACTCTTCTATATTTAGAATTGTATCCATTGCTTTGTTCACATTTATCATTTAGGTTATTCTCAAGGTAATTACATTGAAGATCGTCCTTTATGAAATAGAATTCCGGCTCATTAATTTCTTCAAAATTTCCAGCAAACTTTACTTCAGTTAAGCTATTGTTGAGGTTATTAAATGTTAGGACCCCTTCCGACCCACAATAATATATTTCGTTTTCAAAATAAATTTCATCTAAGTTTTCATAAACTGAATTTAAATCTGACCACCTTTCAATTCTTGGTAAGAAAAAAAGAATGCTACTTAACAGCATCAAGCCAATTAATGAATAAGTAGTAAGCTTAAAAAATATTTGAATGTTTATTTTTTTTAATAGAAAATTTCCACAGTAGGGAATCAATAAAGCTAAAAAGAAAGAATAGAAAGAGAACAAGTATCCATAGTTTTCCCAGTTAATGAGAATAAACTGTAATGCTAATCCAGAAAACGCCAGTCCAAAAATATAATATTTAGCTTCTTTATTTTTTTCTATTATTGCAAAAAATATACTGATTATTGTTATTAAAAGAAAAAATAAGTTTTGGGGAGATAACAAATTTGACAATATTTGTGAAAAGGAATTATCAACTATGTAATATCCCTTATCTCCGAAGAATAAAATATAAGCTTGAACTAAAATTGCTAAACCAAAGCCTAAGAGTGAAACCAAAGAATTTTTATTTTTATTTAATAACGTATAGAAGAAAATAAAAAGAACAAATACTGACCCCTGCAACTTAATAAGAGGTATAGATAGAGATAAAAGAAATACAAATAAAAATTTATCGTTATCCTTATTTTTTTCTAACAAATGAAGTAAAAGAGCAAACAAAGGTATAGTTAATTTCTCCTGAAGACTCGGTAAAAGAAACATATCGAATGTATAAGGAAAAATCATAAAAACTGACAAAGAGTGAATATATTTTATTTGAATTTTATTTTTAAAAAATTTATATAAAAATAAGTGTGAAAAAAATATAATAAATATATTTTGTATATGAGTAAATAGAGGGTTTATATAGATACCTATTAGATACTGAAAAACAAGCTGTAATTGAATAAATGGTTGCAAAGTACCCTTACTAATTAACATTTTTTGGAATTCAATATATTTGTTTATGGGGTTGTTTATAAATTCTTCAGTAAGAACGATCCATTTGTAATCATCCATCAACCCCCATGGGATTTGATAATATATAAATACAATTGAAACAAATATTGAAATTAAAAAAGTTATTCTAGATTCTTTATTTACTTTTAAGAAGAATTTCATGAGCATTCAGTAGGTTATTGTACTTATATTCTTTAGAGTTATTTTCTAAACATTGCAGATATTTAACCATTTGTTTATGACCAGGGTTAATTTTTGTATCAATTATTATCTTTTCATTAAAATCTTGTACTAACTGATTTTTTTTCAAACTAATTTTTTTATTTTTCCTTGTAACAGTAACTTCTTTTTTAATTAAATCTATCTCTACCTGCTCGTCAATAGTAAAAATTTTCCATTTTCTTATCTTCTTTTGTCCCAATCTTGAGCTGGAGAAATTTAATAAGCAGTTTTTGGTGGAAATATTTAATGTGTTCATTTCATATAATCCATTTTTATTTTTTTCAATATTTATTGAATTTGAAGAAATAATATCTTTATTATTTATAAAAAATTCTAGAGCAACACTTATATCATGTATAGTTAAATCAAAGTCAACATCATCTTTTATTCTATCAGAATTTAAAGGGGGAGAGATTCTCTCTACTTGAATATGAAAAGGTTCACTTTTCATATTATCTTTTGCTATTGAAAAAAGTTCATTGTGTGTTTCTATTAATCCACAAAATATATTTTTATTACTTTCGTCTTTAAAATAATTTAATTCTTTTTGATTTGTTACTAAAGGTTTTTCAATAAAAATTAATTTATTAAAATTTTTTAATTTCTTTATATAATGCAGATGACTGTCGCTATGTGTTGAAATAATTACTCCATTATAAGAATTAAGATCTTTAATGTTTTCAAATTCAATTTGGTTTAAATGCTTTCCAGTTAATTTTATTTTTTTTGTATCAACAATATCAAATTTACAGTTCTCTACTAAAGAGAATAAAATTTCTGAGTGTAGGACGCCCATATTCCCATAACCAATAATTAAAAATTTATTTTCTCTCATGTATCATTAATTATATTTGATATTTTTTTAATGTCGTATAAGTTCAGTTTAGAATGGCAAGGAACTGTAACAATGTTATTTTTTACATAGTCAGTATTTGTGAACATATTTTTTTTCTGAATAAGCTTAGATACAGGGAATTCATGAAGTCCAAAAGGATAATATGTTCCAAATTGAATATTGTTTTTTTCTAAGTTAGATTTGATCTTTTTTAGTTTTGAATTATTTTTTACAGTCATTGGAAAGACATTCATAGGTTGGTTTTTCTGGGAATGAATATTTACGATATCTTTATCGATTGATTTTATAAAGAGATTATTATTCCTGCTTCTCATATTTAATATTTTTTTAATTTCTATTAATTTTAGTCTGAGGATTAGTGCCTGGATTGAATCAAGTCGTGAATTTAAACCCACTAAGTTATGAAAATAATTTTTTTTTGCTCCATGGTTTCTTAAAGACTTAATTTCATTTTGATATTTTTTATTATTGAATGTAATTGCACCACCATCCCCAAAGCAACCTAAGTTTTTAGTTGGATAAAAAGAAAAGCAGCCAAATTCACCAAAAGTTCCTAAATATTTATTATCGTATTTAGATCCAAAAGCTTGTGCAGTATCTTCAATAAGAAAGACCCCCGCCCCTTTAATTGCTTTTTTTATCTCCTTAATGTTTGATGCGTTACCAAATAGATGAACTGCAATTATCGCTTTTGTTTTTTTTGATATTAAATTTTTTAAATTTTCTGTATTTATTGTTAAATCATTTAAATTAATATCACAGTATATTGGCTGGGCACCAATTTTAATTACAACCTCTGATGTAGCAAAAAAAGAAAAACTTGGAACAATTACTTCATCACCAGGTTGGATCTTCAAAGTCCTAAGGGCAATTTCTAAAGAATCTGTACCGGAATTTAATCCAAAACTGAATTTACTATTAAGAAAGTTAGAAAAGCTTTTTTCAAAATTTTCAACCTCTTTCCCAAGAATGAAACTCTTTTCACTTATAATTTTTTTTAGGTTTTTATTAAACTTATTTTCTAAATCTTTAGATGTAGATAAATCAAACAAATCTATAGTATTATTTGTGTTAACCATATGGACTCACTAACAATACTAGCACCTGCATTTAACGAGGAAAAAAACATCATTCCGTTTCTCAGTCATTTTTATGAAAAATTAGAAAATAATTGGAAAATTTTAATTGTTAACGATGGCTCCAGTGATGGTACTGCAAAAATATTAACAGAAATAAAAAATGAATATCCAAACTTAACAGTTATAAGCCATGAATTTAATAAAGGAATAGGGAAGGCTTTTGAAACTGGTTTCAAAAATATTAATACAGATTACGTCATAACAATAGATGCAGATTTAAGCCATACTTTTTCAGTTGTAGATGAACTATATAAAAATCGACATAAGGCTGATGTAGTAATTGCTTCTATGAATGACGAAAGAAGTGACTTTTCAAATGCAAGCAAGATCAGAGTTCTTATTGCAAAAATAGGAAATTATATTATTTCAAAATTAATAGGTGTTAAGGTTCATGAAGTAGCTGGAGGCCCTAGAATTTACAAAACTGATAAAATTAAAAACCTCAAAATTGAACATTCAGGATTTGAATCACAAGTTGAAATAATAAAAAAATTATCTAAAGCAGGTTGTACATTTAATCAGTGCGCACTTTATTTAGATAAAAGATTATACGGAAAGTCAAAAATGAATTATCTAAAATCAATAATAGGAGTAGTTAAAGTTATTTTTACTAGATAATATTTTTTGAGATAGTATTTAAGACTTCAGATTCACCATACAAAAGATCTTTATTTTGAATTTTTTCTAGTATTGAAGTCCCATTTAATAATTTCTTACTTTCGTTTAATAATTCTTCATTTGTTTCGACAAGTAGATTAAAGATATTAAGCATTTCTGGTCTTTCTGTAAATTTTCTTGGAATAAGTAAAGGCTTTCTTAATATAGCAGATTCTTCTTGAATCCCTCCTGAATCTGATATTACAAAAAAAGAGCTTTTTAATAAGTTAATAAAGTCAAAATAGTTTTTTGGTTTTTCCAAAGTAATATTATTGTAAGACTGCATTGAGTTGCTATTAATAATTTCTTGGACTCGAGGATGTGTTACAAAAGTAATTTTTTCCCCAATAGAATTTATTGTTTCTAGAATACTAAATATCTTCTTTTTGTCGTCTACATTTTCAGGACGATGCAAGGTGAGTAAAATAAATTTTTCCTTATTACTTTCATGTATTTCATTTATTAAATGGTTTTCAGAAAGGACTGAAAATACTGTACTTCCAGAAACACAGATTTTCTTTTCGTTTATATTTTCTAATAGAAGATTTTCTCTATTGTTTTCATGATTACAAAAATTTAAATCAGCAAGCCCAGAAACAATAATTCTATTAATTTCTTCTATTTGATTTATATCTCCTGATCGCATCCCAGATTCTATATAATTAATTTTAATTCCTAATGATTTTGCTGCTAAAGCACCATAAAGTGTTGTATTTGTATCACCCTGTACTACTACTGAAGCTGGGTTTATTTCTTCAAGCTTTCTTTTAATATCATTAATAAAAAGTTCATGACTTCCTTCTTTATAATTATTACCTCCTAACTCTATCAATGAAGATTTATTTATTAATTTAAAAAAAATTTCAGACATTTCCTTATCAAAATGTTGACCTGTAAATAAAATTTTTGATTTAAGATAATTTGAGATCGTTGAAATTTTAATTATTTCTGGTCTGGTACCAGCAATAAATAAAGGATTACTCATCTTTTCTTTATAATTATTGCTGGATTTCCATAGATTACTAAATTTTCATCAAAATTTTTAGTAACTAGAGATCCTGCTCCGATAAGAGTCCCTTTTCCAATTTCTATTCCTGGAAGGATAGTTGAGTTTGCTCCTATAGATACATTGTCATTAATTAAAGTATTTAATTTTAAGGTATCATCCCAATGCATAGCATCTGGATATTTATCATTTGTAAAAACAACACTAGGACCTACAAAAATATTATTTTTTAATGTAACACCGTCATATATAGAAACATTATTTTGTATTTTGCAGTTATCTCCAATATTTACATTTTTATCTATATATACATTTTGACCGATAGTTACATTTTCCCCAATTCTTACATTTTCTCTAATATGAGAAAAATGCCAAATTTTGGACCCTTGTCCAATTATTGATTTATTCGAAACAATACTTGTTTCATGAATATAGGACTCTGACATATTTACACCTTACTCGATATTATTTCAGATATTTCTAAAATTTCGCTTTCTTTTAAATTGTTTGAAGATGGAAGCCAAAGTATTCTTTCTGATATTTTTTCTGAATTCTCTAAATTAGTTTTGTCACTATTTTCTAAGTAGCTCTGAAGACTCAAGGGAGGATAACAATCTCTAGTTTCAATATTAGAATCTTCTAAAGAATCACGTATCTTATTTTTTATTTCTACATTAGAACAAATAATATCAAAGAACCATGGAACTTCATTATTGTTAAATTCTATAAAATCAATTTCACTATTGTTTATATTATTTTTGTATGTATTAAAATTTTCTTTCTTATTATTTGCATATTTTTCTAATTTTTTGAATTGTGACAATCCTAAAGATGCTTGAATATCTGTTATTTTAAAATTTAAACCAAAACCATCGTGCCAATCGAGTTTTTCTTTAGACCTGTTAAATGTTTTCAGTTTAAATATATTATCCGCAAACTCAGGATTGTTTGTAAGAACCATACCACCCTGCCCCATAGTGATTATTTTATGAGGGGTAAATGAAAAAATACTTAAATCACCTAATGATCCACATTTTTTTTCTGAATAACTTGAACTGAGTGCATGTGCAGAGTCTTCAATTAATACTATTTTATTCTTCTTACACCATTCTTCTATCCTTTCTCCGTCACCTGTTCTCCCATTAAGAGGGACAAATATAACAGCGTCTAAATCATTAACTTCAGCTAATTTTTCATAGGACATACATAGACCTTCATCTACATCGACTAAAACTGGAGTTGCACCTGCCCAAAGAACCGAGTTAATTGTAGCTATCATAGTTAAATTTGGTACAGCGACTCTGCTACCTTTTTTTATTCCGCTAGCTAATAGTGAAAGATAAATTGCTATTGTACCGTTAGGTACAGAAAATGCATGATCTCTTTCAACATAATTTTTTATTTCTAGTTCCAATGACTCAGTTACTTTATGTTCAGTTAGCCATCCACCTGAATTTAAATATTCAACAACACTTTCTATATCTGACTTATCTACATCAGGCTCTACTTGAAAAATTCTATTCTGTCTCAATTCTGACCCTGTCTTTTTCGGGCCCAAAATAAGGCCCGTTTTTTGTTTCAACAATGATTGAATCTTCGTTTATTTTATATTCATGAGCTCCATTAAATAAAACTATTAGCTCTTGCTCTTTAATATTTACTGATTTGATATGCTTACCTTCTTCAGTAAACAGATTGCAATCAATATCACCTTTGACCACATAAACTACTTCGTTAGTTTTTAAAGCTTCCCTGCTAAATTCATTATGATAATGTGTAGGAAGTGTTAAATCTTTTTTGTAGTTCCAAATTCCCACTTGTATGTAATTATCTTCATCTGTTAAAAAACTAAGACCGTCTTTTGATAATAGAGGTCTAATTATTGACGCTATATGGTCATCTTCATAATAGATTTTTTCAATTTCATTTTTTTGTTCCATTTTCAAAATACCAATCTACAGTTAATTTTATACCTTTATCTAAAGAAATTGATGGTTTCCAATTTAGTAATTTTTCTCCATTAGAACCATTTACAGTTTTCTCCATTACACCATCAGGTTTTTCTTTATTATATACGAACTCACCACTCCAGTCTGCGAAATATGCAATCTTCTCTGCAAGATCTTTTATAGATATACCTTTTCCAACACCAACATTAAAGAAATGAGCATTATCATTGAGTTCCATAGATTTAATTAAAGCTTCTGCTCCATCTTCAACGAAAAGCCACTCTCTTATAGGATTGCCTGTACCCCAAACCTCTACCTCTTTTATATCATTATTTTTAGCATCACAAATCTTTTTTACTAACGCACCTAGTGCATGGGAACGAGATTCATCAAAATGATCATTTGGTCCATACATATTAGATAGTATTACATTTACTGAAGAAAAATTATATTCTTCTTTATAGCTTTTACCAAGAGCGACCATAAGTCTTTTAGATAGACCATAATTGAAGACAGATACATGAGGAGGTCCGTCCCAGAACTTATCTTCTTCGTAATATGTTATTTTTTCAGGGTATGCACAATTTGATATAGGATTAATTAACATTTTTACACCCGACTCTGAACATGATTTATAGAGGTTATTAGCAAGTGTTGTGTTAATTTCAAGAAGTTGGGCAGGGTATTCATAACCAAAAGCTATCCCACCTACAAATGCTGAACAATTTATAACATAATTGAATAGATTATTCTCGAGAAAATCTGACAGAGCTTTATAATCTGTAATGTCTAAATCTTCTTTACCATTTATTATTTCAATTGAATAACTTTCGTTTGTTGAAAGAAGTTTTGCTACTGAGTTACCAAGGAAACCATTTCCCCCAAAAATTAAAACTTTCTCTTTTTTCATATTGTTTTAATTATATTTGATTTATTTATGTACGGGATGTTCCCAGGTAGGGCTTATAAGATTTTCTTTAAGAAGAGTAGCTTCTTTTTTTGCTTGATTTAAATCGTAGTCTACCATCATTTTTACTAATTCATCAAAATTAACTTTAGGTTCCCATGACAGCTCTTTCTTTGCCTTTGATGGGTCTCCTAAAAGGTAACCTACTTCATTTGGTCGATAATATTTTTCTGAAGTCTCTACATATTTATTCCAATCTAAATCTAATGATTTGAATGCTTTTTCTGCAAATTCTTTAACGGTATGTGTTTCTCCGGTTGCCACAACCCAGTCATCTGCTTTTTTATGTTGCATCATCAAATACATAGCCTCTACATAATCTCCGGAGAAGCCCCAATCCCTTGATGCTTCCAAATTTCCTAGTGTTAATTTCTCTTGTATTCCCATAGCAATTCTGCCAACAGCTTTCGTTATTTTTCTAGTTACAAATGTTTCTCCCCTATATGGAGATTCGTGATTGAAAAGAATTCCATTTACACAGAATAAATTGTAAGTCTCTCGGTAAAGTTTTGTCATATTATGAGCAAAGACTTTTGAGGCTGCATAAGGGCTCTTAGGATTAAATGGTGATTCTTCATTTAGAGATCCTATATAATCACCACCGTACATTTCAGATGAAGAAGCCTGATAGAATTTTACTTCTTTATCAAGATACCTGACACTTTCGAGAAGAGCAACGGACCCAAGAGTTCCTACTTGTGTTGTAAATGTTGGATTACTAAATGAAACAGCAACATGTGATTGAGCAGCTAGATTGTAGATTTCGTCTGGTTTAATAGTTGAAATTAAATTTGAAAGAGAAGAAGAGTCTAATAAGTCGGAATAGTATAAATTTAACACTCCGTCACTTTCATATTTTGCAATTAAATCATCAATTCTAGAAGTATTAAATGACGAAGATCTTCTTACGGTACCATGAACTTCAAAGCCTTTTTCAATTAAAAGTCTTGATAAATAGGAACCATCTTGACCTGTTATACCTGTTATTAATGCTTTTTTCATGTAACTAATAATACATAATAAGTAAAAAAGAATATATTGTTAATATTTTTTTTTGAAATTACTAATATATAATCTTGGTTAAAACTAAGTAGGAAATACATTATTAAAGTTACATATATATTCAAACCGGGAAGAATAGATAAATTAAATAATTCAAACAATTATCCAAAAGAGTTTTTATACTCATATGACTATTTTAAATCTCAAAATATAGACTTAGAGATTATAGAAGTAGCTCCAAAATCTGAATCTTTAAATAGAAGCTTTATGAACTTTTTAGATAAATATATATCAAAAATTACGAAGATATCTTTTTCACTAGATCAACTATCTCAAAAAAATGTAATTACTAAGATTTATAACTCAGACGTCATTATTGGTACAAACCACGGTTTAGGCATTTCACTATGCTTTCTTTTAAAACTAAAAAAAATAAAAGACAAAAAAGTTTTTTTTATAAATGCAGGAATGTTTGAAAAGAAAACTCAAAATATTATTTATAATTTTTTTTACAATTTGATTATTAATTTAGCTATTAATATTTCTGAAAAAATAATTTTTACTTCTCATAAAGAGTTTCAGTATGCAATTAAAAAAAACCAAAACAATATTACAAAGTTCGCTTCCATCCCATTTTGTGTTGATACTAATTTTTGGAATCCTGAAAAAATTAATTTTTCAGAAAAAGAAGGAATTTTATTTGTCGGAAATAATGAATATAGAGATATCGATTGCTTATTAAATATAGCTAAAGAGTTGAAAGAAATTAAATTCACAGCTCTTACAACTTTGATAGACAGTGATATTAAAGTTCCTGATAATTTAGAAATCATTCAAGGAGATTTAAACAAGAATATAGTTGATGATTTAGAAGTAAAAAGACTTTATCAAAATGCAAGATTGACAATAATTCCGATTAAAAATAATTTGATTTCATCCTCTGGACATAGCGTATCTTTACAATCTTTAGCAATGGGAACACCAGTAGTTATTAATAAATTTGCTGGATTCTGGGAAGATTCAAAAGATGCTTTTGAATACGGCTATACAATAGTTGATAATAGTATTCAAGATTGGATAAAAAAGATTTTAGAAATATATTATGATGAAAAAAAATTCATGAATAAATCAAACAAAGGTATGGAGTATATAAATAAGAAATCGAATTTTGATATTTTTAATGAAAAGATGAAAAGTCTAATAATTAATTAATTTTTTTTAATTACAATTCCTTCGAAACCAAAGTATTTAGTTTTGTATACATTTTTTTTGTAGGGCATGCAATCTAAATTAATCCAACACTGATCTCCATTTTTTGGAAGAACCCAGTTATCTTTAAAATTTCTATATTCAATAATTTCTGCACTTATTTCGGGTTTCCTGAAAGGGTCTTCAATAAATGCTTTGTATGAGTTAATTCTTGGGATTAATAAAACAGAAAACATAAAGAGCCCTAAAAATAATAAATTTTTAAAATTAGATTTAGTATTTCTGATTTCCAAAAATTTAAAATTTATTACTAATAAAGATATTGAATATGCAAAAAGTCCATATACAAATCTTGGATGAGCTGCTCCAACTATCCATATTATTAAGTTACCCAATAAAAAACTTATTGGGAAAATTACTTCTTTCATATTAATTTTTTTTATTTTTTTTGTAAGAAACAATTTAATGATAAATAAGATTCCAAGAGAGGATAAGAAATTATAAATTACTGTTTTGTTTATTTCAATTAAAATCCAATTTTGAAACCAGAGTATTATTGAAGTACCAATAATATATGAATTATTAAAATCTGATGTTACATTTTTGATACCGACTATAGCCTCAATATTATACCAAGGAAGTTGCAGACAACTTAATTCAATAGGGTATATTAAGCAGGAAGTTAATAGGACATTTTTAATTAACCACAATATAAGAATAAAATTTGTTACAAATAATGATTTGAACGAAACTGTTTTGCTTTTAAGTAATATCCACAAAAGAAAGAAGAATAGAAGCGCAGAAGATATTTTTAATTGGTATGAAAAGATAATTAAAATATTTAAAGTTAGAATTTCAATTTTTTTATAATTTTTATTTATAAAAATATAGGTTAAAAATAAACAGCAAAGATAAAAAACTATTCCAGAGGCGACATCTGGTTTTATAATTCCATGAATCGTAAAAAAGCCGTTTCTTCCACCGTTTAAACCAAAATTATCTAAGAATGCAAAAAATATTATTAAAATACTAGAAAGATAAAAATATTTATTGTATGAAATAAATACATGATAAAAAAGAAAATTAACTAAAACAACCAGGAAAAAAATAGTTATATAATGTAGCAGAATCAAATTATTTCCTATCCAGAGTGGCGCTGAAAGATAATCAATTATTGAGGATGTTCCAAAAGCAGCATTTAAATTATTAAGTCCAAAAATTAATTTTTCTTCTCGTAGCCAATTTTGATAGTTTAGATGATAGTATCCTGCATCATATTGAAAATTAATATCGTATGAACTGATGGAGAGAATAGATAAGTTAATAATTGATATTAGGTATGTATATTTATATTTTAAAAAATCAAATCTATTGTAAAAATTAAAAATTATAAATATTGAACAAAATATCAATATAATCGGATTTTTTAAAGGTAATAAAAAATTACTTATAAAAACTACATTCGAAAAAAAGATAACCCCAAAAAGTGGGTAAAAAATCAATACAGAAGTTTCAAACAGTTTTATCTCATCAGGGAGAATACTTTTTTTGCTTAATTTGGCAATCATTATTGAAATACCACGACCTAATAAAAAAAAGTAAATAAAAAAAAGTAGAAAATAAATGATATGCACAACTAAATTATACAAAAAAAATAGAATTTAAATTTTTACTTTTGAAAATATAATTTAAATAGAGTTTTTACACCCTCTATGATTATTTTTATGTTCATTTTAGACTTACCTAATTCTCTGTCCACAAATAAAATTGGCTCCTCTTTAATAGAGAGTTTTGCTTTTACACATTTGTCTAAGATATCTACCAAAAAAGAATAACCATTTAGTTTAGATTCTTTAAAATCTATACTTTCCAAAGCAGACCTCTTGTAGATTCTAAAACCAGTTGTCATGTCATTAATTCCTGATTTAGTTACAAACTTTGCAAGTTTATTTGCATATTTAGATAATAATTTTCTATGAATTCCCCATCCTTCACTTCCCCCACCAGGAATATATCGACTTCCTATAATAACGTCAAAATTATCAATAAATTTAATCATATTGGTAAGATCTATTGATCTATGTGATAAATCTGCATCCATTTGAATAATGTATTCATATTTTTTACGAATCCCAAAATTAAACCCTTCAATAACGGCAGTGCCGTAACCCAATTTTTCTTTTCTTGAAATTAAATATAAATTGTTGCCAAAGTTTTTATTCGTTTTTATTAGTTGAGAAGTACCATCAGGCGAATTATCGTCAATAATTAATATTTCCAATTTTAGGTCCAATATTTCACTGATGAATTTATCTATATTTTCTGATTCATTATATGTAGGGCTTATTACAAGAACCTTATGATTAGTCATCTTGATATGCTACCAAAACAAGATAGATTTGCTACTAAAACAAATTAGTTCTGCTTTAATAAAAGAGATGAAAGAAGCAAAGCTTTTTAGAACAAACCTCTCCGTTATTACTTTAAAGGAAATGACTAATTTATTAATAGAGGAAACCAATATTTCAGTTGCAGTTTGTAATGCAAATAGTGTGGTAAGAGGAGCTAGGTCTGCAAGTATGGCAAAGATGTTAAATACTATGTCACATAAAATATGTGATGGATATCCACTTTCTAAGGGGATCAATATTTTATATGGATTAAACCAAGAAAGGGTTGATGGTTATAATTTATTTTTCTCAACAATAAAACAAGGTTTGAAAAAAAATACATCTCACTTTTTTTTTGGCAATGAAGAAGACGTAGTAAAGAAAATGATTGAAGAAGTTAAGTTAAAATTTCCAGAGGTTAACATTGAAGGCTACAATTGCCCACCAATGTTAGATTGGAAAGAATTTGCAACTCCAGAGTATTTAAATATTCTTGAAGAAATAGATTCTGATATTATCTGGGTTTCTCTTGGTTTTCCGAAGCAAGAAAAGTTTATGGAGTACCTTGTTGAAAATAAAAATAGAAATTATAACATTCTTGGGGTAGGAAATGTATTTGACTGGGTTGCAAAAACAAAATTTAAAGCGCCTGAAATTTTTGCTAAGAATGGTTTAGAGTGGTTATTTAGATTTATTCAAGAACCAGTGAGACTTGCAAGAAGATATTTAATTGATAATACTTTATTTATCTCATTTTTTTTAAAGCAATATTTTAGAGGTGTAGATTCGTTTAAAAATTAAGTGTTTAAACTTTATCATTTAATTTAACTACTAAAATTTAACAAGAAAGAAAAATGTGAATAAACCTTCAGAAAATAAATATAACCACATACCACTTGTAAATAACTTTAATAACTGGTGGTACCAAGGAAGAAAAGAGATTCTAAAATTTTTAATTACAAAAGAAAATTTTAAACTGCCAATCAAAATTTTAGAAATTGGGCCTGGTGTAGGAGTAAATATTGAGATTCTTCAGGACTTTGGTGAAGTAGATATTCTAGAAGTTGATGTATATTTTATTGAACTTATAAATAATAATAAAAAGATAAAGGTTAATGAAATATATAAAAATTTTGGAGAAATAAATAAAAAATATGACCTTATTGTATTCTTAGATGTTTTAGAACATATTGAAGATCCCTATGTTTTTATCAACAAAATTAACAATGCATTGCAAGATAATGGGGTGGGGATTTTAAGTGTCCCAGCTTATCAGGGGCTTTTTAGTGATCACGATGTAAATTTGCAACATTTTAGAAGATATAATTGGCAAACTTTAAAAAATGAACTTGCTAAAAATTTTAAAATAACAAAAAGAATTGGGTATAATTTTCTTCTTCTTCCAATTAGGTTTATTCAAATTAAAATAATTAAATCTGTCGTCTCAGATACAACAGTAAATAGTTTTATAAATAAAGTCTTAACTATGATTGTAAAATTTGAAGTGATTCTACTTAAAATGAATGTAAATCTAAAAATGGGTCTTTCTTTATTTGCAGTCTTCAGGAAAAAAGATGCTTAATCTTAAAAAAATAAAACTTGGTTACTCTAAATATTTAATTACTTATTTATTTTTATATTTAATTTTTCAAATTAATCATATAGTTCAGGCTGGAACTACTTGGGATGATTTAAAACTTGTTGAGACTACTCCTCGTATAATCCATAAATTTAACCTTTTTTTTATCGATCCAACCAATGGATTTTTAAGTGAGTTTGTTTCAAATTTTGAATTCTATGGATATTTAGTTTTAATTCCAACTTATTTATTTTCGAAGAGCGAAATAATTAGAAATTTATTTTCATATGTACTTACTGATTTGTTTTCAATAAATATATTAAATAATCAAGACTTTGAGTATATTCTAAGGCATATATTTTTAAGCATTTATGTAATTTTTTCTTTATTTATTATTTTCAAGATTTATTCAAAAATTTCAGATGAAAAAAGAGCCTTCCAGTTCATAATAATATTTTCTTTAGTTCCTTTATTTAGCGGTCATTCTTTATTCAATTTAAAAGATGTTCCGTTTATGATACAGAGCTTTATTGCTGGCCTTTTTTTTATTGACTATCTTGTTAATTTTAATAAAGTCAAAAATTATGATTTTATGAAGTTAGGCTTCTTTTTTGGTTTGTTGTTACTAATTAGATTTAATGGAATTGCGATTATGGCTATCTATTTTTTATTTTCATTTTTGTATTTAAATAAAGACTTAATAGTAATTAAAAAAAATGTATTAAATTTAATTTCTATCTTAGCCGTCTCATTATTTGTATTATTTCTAGGGACACCATCAGCATGGCAAAAGCCAAGATTATGGATAGAAAAAACTATTGAAACTCAATTTAATTTATATTGGGATTCATATATCCTCACAAACGGAAAATATATTTTTGCAATGGATATTGATCCAATGTATTTGTTAACTTGGTTAAATTTTAGACTTCCCATAGTTTTTCATATTTTTTTCATTTTAAGTATTTATTTATTTGCAAGAAGTTATATGAAAAAAAGATTTGAATTTTCAATTCTGTTTCTTTTTTCTTTTTTCTTCATTTGTTTTATAGTTATTAGTTTTATGATCCTTCGTCCAATTGCTTACGACGGAATAAGGCAATATCTTTTTTTGATCCCGTTCTTTGCAGTAGTAGCAGTTGAATGTATGAATTATTTAAAATTAGATGATTATAAAAAAAATATAATTTTTCTAATCTCTATTTTTTATTTGTTATTTACTTCAGCTGGTTTAGGCCCATACAGATACGTTTACTTTAACGAATTGACAAATGAAAAAAATATAACAATTGATTGTGATGAGATTGGAGGCTGTGGCGATTGGCAAACCGATTATTGGGGTTATTCTGGTAAAAGTTTAATTAATAATATAAATGAGAATTTTGAAGGAAAAGTTTATCTTTGTACACCGGAACATGTTTTTTCAGCATATATAAATAATGATAAAGTAGAAATTATTTCTGACTTCAAAGATGTAGAAGAAGAATTTTTTCTAGTCTACCTTCATAGACCGATGTTAAAAAATGATACATGTGGATTTAAACAAAGAAATCTAACTTTTAAGTGTAGTAATTTCATAATAGAGGAAACAAGCTTAAGAAATAATAAAATCAATCTGAGCTATATTGATAAATGTATAAAAAGCTAGTTAAAACTTTTTGTTCTTAATTTGATTAATGTAAAAAGCATTTTTAAAGAGTCTTTAAAAATGCTTACCGAGGATTCAATATTATGAATATAAGTTACGGGTTTAACGACCGTTTCTATACTGCAGCTATTCACGGCTAATAAAAAATCAACATCATAGGCAAAATTTCCAACTGTAAGTTTATTAACTAAAAGAGGAATATTGCTATATGATATGTATTTAAAACCACACTGTGTGTCATCAACAGTAATATTAAACAAAGACTTAACTAAAAAGCTAAATCCTTTGCCTGTTAGGTTTCTTCTTGCAGGTGTTCCAATAACTTTACCTTTGAATCTTGAACCTGAAATACAAATATTTTCATAGCCTAACCACTCAGGATCAAATTGATCTATGCTTACTGATAAATCAGCATCGAGAATTAAAATTTTATTATATGAAGAGATTGTTAAGCCTCTTTTAACAGCAAACCCTTTTCCTTTTTTTTCCTCATTTTGATATTTAAAATTTTTATATTTAATTAAATTATTTTTACATATTGCTTCAGTCTGGTCTGTTGAGTTATTGTTAATTACAACTAGCTCTATATTAATTGAATTTATTTTCGACCAATCATAAATATTGTCTATTGTTTTTTGAAGTATGTTCTCTTCATTAAATGCTGGAATTATGATATTAAGCATTGGTTATCATTATACATTAATTAATTGATTTTTTTTATGACCTTATAGATATGCAAGAAAGATTAAAATGTCTACATGGACTTTACATATTCTATAATTGTTCCTTGCTTTAATGAAAAACAGACAGTTGGAAGTGTTGCATCAAAATTATGTGAGGAATTTAAATCCTGTTTAGTAATTTTTATTGATGACGGATCAACAGACGGAAGCAAAGAAATTTTAAGAGGTATTAATTACAATAATTTTTACTTGATTGAACTAAAAGAAAACCACGGGAAAGGTTATGCAATGAGAAGTGGTTTAAATTATGTAAAGGACAAAAGTAGCATAGCAATTTTTACTGATTCTGATAATGAGATTGACATAATTGATTTAAACAAAATTATAGAAAAATTTAGAAATCCTGAAATTGATGCAGTATATGGTTCAAGATTTTTAAATATTCCACTTAAGACCGTAAGAAACATGGGAATAGAAAGGTATTTAGCAAATAGACTTTTTACTTTGATTAGTAATATTAGAAATAATCAAAAGCTAACTGATAGCCAAACAGCAGTTAAATCATTCAAGCTTGATCTATTAGAAAAACTTGATTTAAAAAGTAATGGATTTAATATTGAATCTGAAATTGTTAAAGCACTTTCAAAAAATAAAGTAAAAATACATGAAGTTCCAATAAGTTATAACCCAAGGTCAGTAAAGGAAGGAAAAAAAATTTCATTTAAAGATGGCCTAATAGTTTTAAAAGAATTGTTTAAATAATTCCTTTAAAATATTTAAATGGAGAAAAAAATTATGAATGATTTAAAATCAAAAAACTTTTTAATATTATTAGTTCTTTTTTCTCCTATTTTTTATAATTATTTTTTTAGACTAATTCCCAGAGAAACAAGAAATTTATCATTAGATAATCCTGATTTTATAAATATTGGATTAGGAGTTTTATTTTTTTTATTCTTACTTTTTATAGGAAATCAAATTAGATTTAGTCTAAATCTTTCAAGCCTCTCTATTTCGATAGTTCTCTATTTATTTTCTTTCTTTATATTTGACAATTATTTTCTTTTTATAACAAGATTTTTTAATATAAAATTTACTTTTTTATTTGTTAATTTAGCTTGGATTTTAATTTTCTTTATAAATAAAAAATCAAATATCTATAAAGTAGTAGCTGTTTTTTCCTTCATGTATTTATTTAGAGAATTTGGTTTTGAGTTATTATATAATAATTTTGACTTATCCCCAAAAACTTATACCGTTCCAGACGAAACAGAAGTCTGGTTACCTGTAACAAAAAATATCTTTGCCAACAACTACTTCTATGGGTTAGAGACTATAACCCATAATGGATACGGTCTCCTTATAGCTTATATAAATTCAATAAGTTCAGTTATATTTTTAAAATCCTCATCATTTATCTTTTTTCCTTTTATTAAAAATGTATTTTATTTTTTAACTTTGTTATTTATTTATGAAATAAAAGGTTCTGATTTAACTAAATTAGTATTTTCTATCTTTTTAACTATTGTTACGTTAAATAGTCATTGGTTTAGATACATATTTTTTAACTCCATGATGCTTGAATCAGGAGTAAGTTACTTTTTTGGGGTAATTATGTATTCAATAATGGATGTCTCTAGTAAAAAAGAAAAATATATATGTTCATTATTGTTAGGTTTTCTATTCTTTAGTAAACAATTCATTGCTGGTTTAGCTATTTTGTATTTAATTTATTTATATATCAAAAAAGAATTAGATATTTTTGCCTTGAGTTTAGGTTTAACAAGTATTTTAATAGCTTTCCTAAATGCCATTTCTTTAAAAGTAGACATGACGTGGAGGAATTACTTAAGTTTTTTTGATTCATCCTGGACTGATGAAAGGTCCTATAATTTAGAGAATTTTCAAAATATAATAAACCAATTTTTGATAGATAAACCTGTATCTTATTTACTATTTGTTTTAGTTATACTATATTCCTTAAATCTTAAAAATAATTATTCATATTTTAGAGATTTTTCAAACCTTATCTTTTTTAATACATTTTTAGTATTTATGTTATATATATTTATTTGGACTGATGTTGAATATGGTTCTAGCTATAGATATTTAATGAATATTTTTCATCTATTAATTCCCATTTATATTTACTCTATTGATAATTTTTTAGGAGATAACAAAAAACTATAAAATTATTATCTTTTTTTGTATACAATTACCAAATCATTCAGAGAATATATTTCATATTTTTTGTTTAGAGTATCAATTATATTTTTGTGTCTACTTACGTACATAGTCTCAAACATCAAGAAAGAAGAATTTAATTTAAGAATATTATTTATTATTAGATCAAGGTCAAGCTCAATAGAAATAATTAAATCAATTTCTTTATTTTTATTTTCTGAAATAAAGTATTCAAATGTTTCTATAGAAACTTTATTTCCCATCTTTTTTTGATATTTTTCAATATCATTTCTTGAAATTTGATCAAAATTATCAATTCCAACAAAATTATTATGATTAATAAACTTGCTAATGTATATAAATAAATTACCAATACCTGATGGATAATCAACTATCAATCCTTTATCTATTAAGTTTTTATCTATTAAGTTTTTTACTTCATTCATGACGTAAACATTTGCTGGGTATAGATGAAAAGAATTTACATATTCAAAATCTTTTGATTTAAGATTTTTTAATATTCTTGCGCCATATCCAAATGAATTTAAGTTTGCAAAGTACTCGCTATTTAAAGACTTTTCAAGATGGTCAGAGTTTTTTATAGATAAATCTGTCTCTAATTTATAGTCAAGTTTTTTTATAGAAGATAAATCTAAAAAGTTATTTAGTTTTTGATTATTTTCTATTAATTTTTTGTTCATATAAAACGCATTTAAAAAATCAAAATCAAAGGTATTGTTCAAGGTTATTAATGGGTAATTTATGAAAATGATTATTCTTTTTATTGCCCACTTGATTTTATTAATAATATTTTGCAATTAATTTCCTTTATTTATTTATAAAGTAGCAACTAAATTATATTAAGAATAATGTTATCTCACTATTAAGGTAAGAAATCCTTTTCAATTTTTTCATATACTTTATTTTCTATTTTTTCAAGTTTTGCAATAAGATTTGACTCATTCTTTCTTGTTTCTTTCAGAATTGGTACCATTGCATTCCACATTCCCTCACCTTTAAATCTCGAATATAGAGATGCTCCAATATGAAGAGCAATTACAACATAACTAAGATCAGCCGAAAACTCATGTATCAGAACAGCAAACTCGATGCCCTCCGCCTCTAAAGAGACAAGACCAGCGATTAAAAGGCCAGTGGTTGGGAGCATTATCAAACTGAAATATACTAATCGATGAACCGTTTTTGCTATAAAAAGATGACCTTTAGGAAGAACATCATGAGCACCAAGTAAGGTTTGTGTATCTTTCATATAAAAATATCGCAGCAAAACAATAATTAAAAATACTATTGCAAATAAAATCTCAAAATTAAGGAATGATGCATCTTCAAGCTGATTTAGATCATCTACTTGTTTAAATATTCCGTAGGCATATAGAGGAATGAATGTCCAGTGAATTAATTTAGCTAAAAAAGTGTGAGTATTAATCATAAAAGTAATTTTTATTTTAGATTTTTTTTGATTTTACAGATGAAAGATTTTATTTAATTATCTGTTAGGTTTATTTGTATGGAAAGAAAGAGGTTATATGAAAAAATTTAATATATTTTTGTTAGATATAAAAACGCAAGGAAAACT
>MDTC01156588.1_pt1 | contig 23750 bp, 25 predicted proteins | sample 811181 | NCBI WGS metagenome assembly MDTC01 (sample SAMN05326644, study PRJNA326480) | marine metagenome | isolation source: seawater | place: Pacific Ocean: North | collected 2011 | reverse complement strand
TGAGTTTCAAAAGGGAAAATATATACTAGATGTACCGAAAGAAGCAGACATAAAATTAGAAGATAAATTTAATATACTAGTGACAGAAAATGAAAGTAGTGTACCCCGCAAATATACGGTACAACTTTTTGGATACGTGATCAGAAATAGTAGAGATTCTTCTTTGATTTCAGCAGGAGGCTTACTTTGTCAAGTACCAGGTCTAATCAATATGGATCAAACAATATACATAGTGGTTTATTAAATGTGGTTTGAATGTGTGTACGACAACGATGATGATAGGGACTTTGAAATCGCAGATTTCGAAAGACATTTTAAAAGAGAACGCCAGGATGATCAATTGGATTTTGAAGATTATACTTTTGAGAACAAACAGGTTATGAACAAGGTGACTTATGTAAATGTTTTATTGAACGTGGGTAAAAACGGTTGCGTATTTTTTGTGTTAAATTTAACACACATTTAGTCATAAATTATAGTTAATTAAAAAAAACACCTATTTTTAAGTTAATTTTTAAGATTATAAAATGTCTTTAGGAAATATAAAAAAATAGTAATCCAAATATTTCCAAAGCTATAAACTTTTTGATAATATTGTTTTTCGCGCTTGTTCCATTTTTTTCTCATAATGAAACTCCTAATATGACATTTTCATGTAACTAATAATTTATACTATTACGTTGCACAGTGTTAAATCATAGTATTCGCATGCTCGTTTCTTTACCGCAATGTGAAGGTCTTTCACATGCTGACTTATGATGTTTTTTTTTGCACCATTTACATGTATCTATATCTGTTTTATTTGCATTAAGACATATATTTTTTGTTTTAAGCAATAACCAACATTTTGTATCCAGAGGTGTAGCCCACTTATCAAAGTTGTCAAAGTAAAGTGCGCATCGCGTTGCTGGACGCCACGGCTTATGTCCGTAAAAAAAATGATTTACTTTTAGATTTGAACTTTTCTTCCACCTAACATTGCCGCCCATTTCTATAAGGTAAATATACACAAAAAGTCCCTGATCTCCGTCTGCTGTCACAAAATTCCACGTATTGTGACGCCACATACGGCTTTTATGAGCTTCAATTACATTTTTCAACAAATTACGTGGTTTTCCTACGTGATTAAATCCATATGATTCAGACCACTGACGATTTTCAATTACTTGTATTCCTTTTTTGAATAAATAAAGACATGGTTTCAAAAGTATTATTCCTCCGTTGATTGGACTATGTATGTCCGCGGTAACAACCAAATCATCGGATGAATTTAAAAAGTAACGAAATTTATTATTCCATGTATCATCTAGTACATCTCTTTCCGGTGTACCTAATGAGGGTAGTACCCCTCTCGAATTTAAAAATAAATCTACATCTATGTCAATGAGCAGTACAGCGCGGTACATAATTAAAGAGAGTGTTTGCCACTTCATCAAGTTTGCACCTGAAAATTCGATGCTTTGCAAATGAGTTCGAGAGATCTTATCTCGACTCCTATTTTCAATCCATAACATAACACTTTTCTCTAAATTTTTATTTATGGGAATAGTGTATAATCCTTTGCACACTGCTTTGACGTACTTTGGTTTATTTGTTATCACCAAAGCGTCCGAATCAAGGAATGGAAGATTCGTAAAAGATTTAGCGGAAAAACACCATTTTGAAAGACCACAACTTGCTATGTTTTTAGAGTTGAGAAAGTATTGAACGTTTACGATTGCCAAATCTTTCATAGACAACTATTTTACTTATGATAACTACATAACTAATTTGATTTGATATGAACAATAAATACTTTAAATTTTTTTACCTGTAATTTTAAATATGAGAAATTTTTTAATATTTGATAATTATTTTAAAAATTACAGGTCAGGTCAAAACGAAATAATAGAAATACAAGGAGTGCCTTTTGAAATTATTCGCAGTACTGTTTGGTTGAATGATAAATACGAAGAAATACCTGAAGATCAAGCCAACGACACATCAAAGTATGATCAAAGTTTGGAACAAGAAAATGTAAGGATTTATATAGAAGACAAAAGTGTTATTGTAAGAACACCTAAAATAAAGGCGATAAACACTGTAACAAACGAAGAAGAAAGAGTATATAGGGATGTTCGTACTGGAATAAATGTCGACACACCTGAACGGATGATGAAACGTTTAGTTTCCAAACTCACAAACTCCCAAAACACACAACCTACTCCGCCTCCGAATTCTGTCTTTGGTCCTGGTTTAGGAACAATAAATTTAGGACCTTCGATTTCTGACACAAACCCGAATAGAACTCCATTGGGGGATCGAACAGAATAATATATTTTTTGTATAATATAGTAAATTATAAATGAGAGAAAAGTATAGAGCTTCTTATTCACAATGGACAGATGATCCTAATATTCCAGACGAAAATATTGAACTATACGGATTAATGTTTGAAATACAAAAATATGGAGACAACGAGTTTGCAGTTTACAAGGATGATAGCTTAGATATTCCAGTTGGGGATTTGGTCAGACAAGTTGGAGTAGAAAATACAAAGTTATGGTTACATCTAGGGAACAATAATTTTGTACGTCTGATGGACGATTCACATGAAAAAAGAAGGGATATACACGATGTGAGAAACTATTATAATTCAATGTATATTTTAAAACCAAATTTTATTTATTTTAAATTTTACATTTTGTATGATAAAAGTACAATTATTTTGAAAGAAGCGATTGTACCAAAACGACCCGATGGAATATTATGGAAGAATTATATTACAAAAACAATAAATGATAATAAAAAATATTTATTTAGTCGTTATACTAGTTACATTCCGTTGAACACAAAACTTGGTATGATTGAATGGAATCAAGTGTTTCCCGAAATGAATCTCAACGGTGTTTTAAATTTTCAAGCCGATCCTTGGATGCATGAATGGGAAGATTCTTATGATGGTACGGTGATGCAAAAATATAGGTTTTGGAATTCTAATGAATTCGGAGATATTTTGACACCTTTTGTTCTTAAAATCTTACCTGATACGGAACATTCTTCAACAAGTGTTCACAAACGAAAACACGATTACTACAACTCTAAATTATCTCGTTTAAAAGTATAAAAAAAAATTTATTTTAAATACTTATTTTTTTTGCTTTTTATTAGTCTTCATCATCAAAAACAAGTTGTCGACATCTTCGAAATCATCTCGAGGTGCTTTCATCACAATCGACGATTTGTTTTCTTTTGATTGCATCGTTTTGAACAAAACACTCATATCTTCTGGACTTAAATGACGCATTCCGAATGTTAATCCACGACAATTTTCATCATAGCATTTCAATTGTGCAAATCCATTTCCAGAATATCCTTCAAAAACAGTCATGTAAATATGATTTCCCCTATGACTGCACTTTTTGAATGGACAGAAATTGCTTCCCTCATCTTGTACATTTACAGTGTATTGCATTTTTCCCTTGTTTTTAGGATCTTTGGAAACAACCGGACAATAAACTGCTTTTCTTACAGTTGTGTTTTCATACGGATTTTGTGCCATCGTGGTACCAAATTTAGGAATCAAAGAGTTTAGTATTTCGAGTTTATTGGGGTCTGTTATCAGTTCCGATTTTACTCCTTTTGGTAAAAGTTTTTCTTCACCCTTTGCAACATTTACTAATGTGGGTTCCTTTTTAGGATTATGTACAAAAATGTCTGGTTCCGGACATTCCATGTATTTCTCAAATCCTGGTGTCAACTTTTTTGAAGGTGTATGAATGCATAATGTTTTCAAAAGTCTTGGGATATTTTTCATTTGGGATTCTAATTCTGGAGATCTGGTTTCATTGGTAATAACCATTTCAAGTTTGTAAGTAAATGGATCCGGATTTAAAAATCCACAACGAAGGCACATGTTGCATGTTTTTTTAAGTTTTGTTGTATTATTGCATTCTGGACATATTTTTGGTTTTGGTGCACCCATCAATCTCAGACTTCCTTTTGAGTTTTTAAATGGTGCAATATCGAATGCTTCTTCCATATCAATGTAAGAATAAAAGTTTCCATTTTTAATTAAAGTTCTGCATCCAGAAATCGCACTCATTCTAATCAAAAATGCATTGTACTGATTAACAATTAAATTTGGCCAATGAATGTGGTACCCATACTTTATTTTGTTTTCACTTTCAATGTCTCTTTGAGAAGATAAAACATATGTTTCAAGAATATTTGGTTCATAACCATTTTTAAAGAATTTCGGTATTTGTTTGTTTATAGTTTTCACGATTGTATGTATAAAGTCATCTGGTTTATTGATGGACTTTGAAACTTTTACATCAAAGTCAAAAAATAGCGGAAATTCTTCAGATCTTAACTCACACAACGGAAATAGTTTTCCTTGTAATATATCTTGTGAGCAAGCATCCCAAAACGAATTCCAATCTTGAAGACACCACATTCCACCATCTAATGCAACATGTGTTGCTCTTTCAGATTCTCTGGTAGAATATTTCCTTAAAACAGAATAAGTTTTAGAAACACTTCGATCTCTTCCTGACATTAGTTTCTCTTGAAACTAGTAGTGAAAAAAAATCTGATGCGCCTTGTCGTTGGTATCAGTTCAATACTTCGAAAGAAGTATTGGACTGTTTGTGGAAAGTTTTGATCCTTTCTTGTTCTACTTGTTTATTTTTTAAAAATATTTGTGAAGAGCTAGAATAGGATTTTTTTGCCAAGTGTTTGATAGAGTAACATACAATCCAATGCCAAGTGTTTTATATTTTTTTTATGATTAGGATGTAAAAAATACAAGTCAGAATCACATACCATTTTTATGTATTTTTTACAATTAAAGCCTGCTTATATACAATGGATTTCATTTCTGTGTTTATAAAAAAAATGATTGTTGGATTTGAACGGGATATTTTTTTTTACATTATAATTCCAGTAATAACGCTTGTTATAATTTGTGGTTTATGTCTGTATATACAGTGGAAAACAAGTAACCGAATTGTACAACAGACTAACCTTGAAAATGTATTTATTGAATCTGGGAGATAATCGTAATCTCACGAGTAAAACAGTCATTAAACATTAGAAAGTCATTTATGAATAAATTATTGTTATAAAAAGTAAATGTGATTTTTTAGTTTGACTCATTTTGTGGGATTTCTTGTTTTACTTTCCTTGCCTATACTTCCTGTCAAATATTTGAACACTTACAAACTATACTTTATACCACTTTTAATATAAATATCATGAATAGTGTTCAATGGATGTGTCATTAACAAACTAATTCCGGAAGCTGCCACACATAATATATTTCCTTCTAGTTATAACAAAAAGTTGAAATACATAAATGATGTAGGATTTATTATAGTTCCAACTATGATTGCTTATGACAAAAAACCTCTCGGAGTGGGACTCGAACCCACGACTAGACACCAAAGGTGGCGCCCACTCTACCAACTGAGTTATCCGAGATTTGTGTTAGGTGTTTCAAGAGCAAAAGTGTTACAAGTTGGACATTTGAGATGTTGAGTATTTGTAATAAAAAATGAGTGTTCGTTTCAAAGAGCCCCTCGTTGGATCAAACAGTGACAAAACGTGGTATCGAAGCTGCGCCGCAAATGCTGACGACAACGACCCATCCATCACCACCAACTGCAACAACTCAGACTAAGACTAACGTTTTATCTGGTCATTGTCTCAAACGTCTTATTAAAGAGAATTACGAGTACTTGAACCCAGTTTCTGTCAAAACCACCAAGTCTCGTGGAGGGTGGAACGTTTCTTGGGCAATTGTCATCGAAACTTCAAAAGTATTTATTACAATTCAAGACAAAAAAGACATGGATTTGGAAATTCGTAACTGGATTTTAAATACAATCAAACACGCATTTGAAGACGGTTACCGCTTTGACACTAATATTACTGTAGATTGGCCACTGACAGTGGAAGATGTGAAAAACTTGGAACAAGAAGAATTGAAAAAGAGGCAAGAAGAAGAAGAAAAGAAAGAACTTGAAAATAAAAAAAGAAAACGTCTGGAAGAAGAATATGAAGAACTTGACAAAAATGTGCGCCCCAAGATTATGAAAAAAGATATGGGTACAATGGAGGAGTTTAAGAAAAATATGAGAAATGAAGAATTTGATGAGCAAGTTCGTGCACTGTGGCGTACGGAGCTTAACAGAAAAGCGGATGTTATCATGTCATACCCGTTCAAAGAGTTGGAGACAATGCGAAACGAACGTTCCGAAATAGAAAAATATATTTCTGGAATTGTTCCTCATGTTTCGAGTGGTGATTACAGAGAACCTTTTTTTGGAAACATGGACAGAGTGTTTCCACAAGCAAGGTACAATATATCTCGCATGGCATCCGGCGTTCAAGATTACAAAACTTCCTTTACTTATGATACGTTCGAGAGTTGCATTCGTCTTTATCACAAAGTTCACAGAGATCCTGAAGGCTGCAGTGTTGAAGCACTTAGGCTGTACTCTTATGTATTCGTTGTAGAGTGATATTAGATTTTGCAAAGTTGATAAACATTAACAATTAGAATATGTTTAAAAAGTATTATTTTATTTGTTGTAGTCAAGATATAACAATGGATTGGAAAGAATGGGAGAGGAATGCGACTTTGCCAGTATACGATCCGCCTCAACTTAATAAAGGATGGTTGAACACATGTTATTGTATTAATTGGTATGGAATACGTTCTCCATTGTGTCCAGTACTTACAAAATGTATAAAGTGTGGTATGTGTGCAGAATCTGTTGACTTAAAAAAAGAGGACACATGGGTGCCACAACTTATGAGATCCATTCATCCCAAATGTCCGAATGAGTTTCGAGGAATTTATTGGCTTCGAGATCATATTCAACCATCAACACTTTTGACATTTCATGATTGTGATTGGGATAATAAAAACGACCTGGCACGTTCTCTTTCCTCAAACTGGGTAAAATCCAATACAATGTATGGTGTATTAAGTTCATTTTCTTTTCTGGTAGGAAAAACATGTTTTGACATGCCCATCAAGTTATCACCGAGCGGTAAATGGATACATGTAAACTTTGCGGGAATAAGAACTTATTGGTTGTACGTGTTTACAACAGATACTCAAATTATACGTAAGACAGATGGACAATTAATTCAAGTATTCAAAGGAGATATGATGAGAATTGATTACAAGGATAGCAAAAATCCAAAAAGTGAAATTACTTACATGTATTTGATACAAAGAATTATTGTTCCAGACTCCAAAAACAATTTTATAAAAAGACCGTCATACAGTGAGTTTATGAAACGTGTAAATAAAGAAAACAAGGAACCTTTTATTAGAAATGAGTCCATAATAAGACACGATACTATAATGAGTCAACAACACACACTAAAGTTTAGTAAACCATTTTAAATTTTATTTAATGGAAACATCTATAATGTCTTTTTCTAAATATGAAGGATTATTCCGATAGTAATAAATAACTGAGCAAGGTATTTTCATTTTCAAATTTCCGTTATCATTTATAATGATTGCATACCTCTGTTGTTGCATAAAAAAAGGGATTTCTATGTGTTTTCCAAGTATAGTATTGAATGTAACTTTTTTTGTTTGATACGGGAATTGTATTCTGAAAATTTTGTAGTTTTCAGTTTCTCGGTGCTTGAAGTGATATTCACTAACTAGTAATATAGTCTCCGTCGTGTTGTTCGACACGGTCTCAGTTTGAACCATAAAACATGACGGTTTGATCCGTAAAATGTGTGTTTAATTATTCTTCTTTTTTTAAACATAAAAAAAAATGATTTGTTACAGTCTTTATAAAAGTATACTTGTGAAAATTAGAAGATTTTTCAAAAAAGAAGAACCGCTTATTAATAAAACTAGTTATGTTCCCATACCCACTCAAATTATAAATGAAAAAAGTTAATAATGAACAACTTATTTTTTAACGTTACGTGTGCCATAGTTGGAAGTTCTTCCGAAATACTTGAACATAGCAATGGTATATTAATAGATAAACACGATATAGTTATAAGATCAAACTACGCTCCAACTTATATGTACGAAAAGTATGTGGGAAATAAAACAGATGCAATAGTTGTACCGTATCACATGTATAAAAAAGGGAAATGCAAAAAATACAACTTTTACAGTTGTGACTCTCATTTTGCATACCCTGCGTGTTTAAGGTTCAGATCACAATGTTCAAATTCATACCTTATAAATCCATCGTTTTCATTGTCTATAAGAAATATTGTCGGTGAAAAAATGCCGAATCGTCCTACAACAGGTTTTACATCTATATTTTTAGCAAACTCATTATGTCGTGAGATAAAATTGTTTGGATTTGGTGAAACTTTAAAATTTAATTATTCCAAATACTATGACAAAACAAAGAAAAAATATATAAAATATCCACATGACTATTATTCCGAGAAGAGAATAATAAAAAATAAGTACTTTAAAGTTATAGAAAAAAACTATAGTAAAGTTGTTACACCTATCATAACTAAAAATTAAATTAAAATTTTAACATTAAATATTTTAGTCACCAATTACATCTAATAATGTTAATGACAGTGAAAAGTCCGCTCCATGAAAGTGATACGGTGTAAAATCTGGGTTTAAAAATCGTATTGTGAAATTTGTAATGTTTGAACTTCCTACGAGTGATGCGTCTTTGGGCATCATACCAACTTCTCTTGCAAGTGGGTATAATACAACTTTTGCAAATATATTTCTGTTTGTTTCTCCAGATGTGTGTTGAAGATTTGTACTTTTTGCTTCATCAAGCATCATTATTACATAGTCTGTGTGATCCAGATTATGACAATAAGGACCTTGATAAGGTGGTATTAACATTTCATTTGTTTGAATGCTTCCATCAAGTCCCCATAAAAGACATCCTGGTTTGAAACCTAATATACTTGGTTTTATAGATTTATAGAGCGTAAAACAAAAGTTAAAAGGTTGTATAAAAGAATGTATTTGTAGAACACTTCCTATACATGAAGAAAGCTGAGGTGTTTTCCTGACTTTTAACACAATAGTACACATTTCAAGATTTTGTTTTTGTTGTGTACCTATAACGACAGCAGTTCTTCCGAATTTGGGAGCTAAAGCACAAGGTTCGGCTGTCGCTTCGTTCCATGTCTTCTCTTCTGCATCATATTCAAATATTTCTACTGACTTTGAAAGTGCAAGTTTTACAACGTCTCCTGATGTATAGCCATGAGAATATGGCAACTGTCCTAAATATGTTTTGAGTGCTAAAGTACAATCGTTATTGTTATAACCTATTATCAACCCGGTTAATACAGGAGGAGTAGACGCATGTATTCTCATTTTTTTCTGATGTCCTATTTCGGAAATTCTATAAATATTCAAAGATGTTTTTTGTTTACGAGTTGGTGTGGTATTTGGAAAGTGAGTCTTTGTATCTGCTATGTATGTATCGTGACCCATCAACGGTTGAGGTGAAAACCCCATTTTACTTGGATCGAACTGCATGTTATGGTTAAACATTAATGAAAACGGTGCTGGTGACATTTTTCCATCTTCTTTTATTTCACAACTAATTCTAAATTTATCTTCTATATGTTCTACAGTGAATTCGACACCTTCTGTTGTTTTTGAAGCAAGATTTGTCATTTCGGTTTCTAAATATTCACAAAGTATTTCTGGAGTATATCTTCCACACGGGACTGGACATGTGTACAAATGACCACATGGATCTGTGAATATGAGAAAATGTGAAGTTATATGACCTGATGGAATTCTTTCTGGAAGTGGAAAATAAAGTCTATTAAATGCAGATTCTACTTCTTGTGAGAGTCTTAGAGGTTGACCCGTACAGTAAGATCTATGTGAAGGTGAATACCATCCAGGTTCAAGTTCTACATAATCCCAACCTTGAAATACATCAGTTTCTATAACTGTTGTTTTTCTGTATTCCAACTTTTTTTCTTTTATAAATATTCCAATATACCTTGAAAGAAAACTTTCTTTAATGTATATGGTAGCATTTTTTTTATCAGTAAATACTTCTGATACTATTTTGTTCATAACTTTATCATATCTAAACGTTAGTACAACAGGCAGACCATTAACACTTGCTGCATAATTTAACAAGTTACAAAAGTGATAGGGTGAAGGAATTGGTGGCACAAATAAAAAGCCTGCGTTTGGTGATTTCAAAACAGTACCGACTTCCAAATTTGAGTTACTTATAGGTATTCTAAATTTTACAGGTGAAATAATTTCAAGCTTATTGTCTTTGAAAGCGTTTGTAATTGACGTTCTTCCAAATGGTGAACATAAAACTTCTACTTCTCCCCAGTCAATATTTTTTAAAAGATGAAGACCATGTGGGTTTTTACATGTACCAACTGCATTATTGCCCAATACTGCCCAGCTTTCTATTTGGTTTAATCGAATAGGCATGTCTATATAATGATCTGAAAGAGTTCCTTCATCTTCCAGCTTTATTTTAATGCTTGTGCTAAACGATTCTTCATCAAAACTAATTCCTTCTGAAAAATAAAATCTATTCCAATCTTCTTCTATTGTATATTGTGTCATTGGAAATTCTAATGAAGATAATGCAATTTTTACTGCTTTAGTTCTCGGATCATCTATTTTTAGTTTGAATGTCATAGTACTATCATCTCTAGACTCTGCATCTTTTGTTTGAATACAAAATGTTTTTGCAACTTGTTGAGGCATAATCAATTTATTCATACTATTTATAAAAAAAATGTAGATTGAACAACATTTTTTTTTATACAAGTATAAAAAATGTCAGGAAGAGCATTTGAAAAAACTATCAACGCAAATGAAAAAAAAATTGTTACAAAGATTCCTAAAAAGGAAGAATTGCCTGTAGTTTTTGAAAAAGAAGAGTTAGACAAAAACATAAAAAGACGCTTATGGTGGTTAAATATTATGATGTTTTTGTTTCACACTTCGTTTGTGGCTGTAACACTTGTTCTTGGGAAAATTAATTTGTATGTTCCTATATACAAGATTTCGTTGACACCTAATGGAACAATGTCTCTCCTACAAAACTATAGTATGTACACTGTATCAGAAGCAAACGAACAATTTCCGAATTGGGAAGATCAAGTAAACGAATTCTTAAATGTATCCACTGAAAAACAAAACTTTTCTCTTCCGATGACATGGTTAGTCGCCACTTTTTTCTTGTTGTCTGCATTTTTCCACTTTGGAAATGCGGTTTTTTGGTGGAAGTATTACATATCGTACATGGAAGAACAACAATCTCCTTTTAGATGGATGGAGTATACATTATCTGCTGCCGTTATGATTCTGATAGTATCGTATGGTGCAGGTGTCAGAATCGATGTAGAATTGTTCATGTTATTTGTTCTGATTGCTACAACTATGTTTTTCGGTCACTTGACAGAAGTTATTAATAAAAAGTCCAAGACTGCCGACGAGTGGACTTTGTCACTCGGACAAAGGCTTACACCTCATTTGATGGGTTATTTGCCACAAATATCTGCATGGGTTGTTATTGTGTATACATTCATGTCGAATTCTGGTGATGCTCCCGATTTTGTAGCAGCAATTATTTGGACAGAACTTGCACTATTTTTCTCGTTTGGATTTGTACAACTCGTTGTTATTCTAAGACCTCCTTCAAAGTATGTACAAGGAGAAGTCGCTTATCAAGTTCTGTCATTGGTAAGTAAAGGATTATTAGGAGTAATTATGATGGTTAATGTTATATTCTTGGGAAGTTGGACATGTATTGTTGATGAAATAAAAGACAGACTACCAAGTGATTATTGCTAGATGAAACATTCTGAAAGTTTTTGAAATAGTTCCCAATCATCTTTGGGTTCAAAATTTAAATATTCTATTGTTTTTTCTTTTATTTTTTTTTGTAATTCTTCGGGTTGTTCTTCGTCGTTATAACTCAGTTTTTCTTTCATATCTAAAAGCATTAATTCTTTATCATTGTCTAATTCTACATTGTAGAAATATTCATATATTGTAACAAACTCTTTTACACTATTTTCATATATATAATCTCCAAAGTTTGTGTTGTGAAATATTTTATAAACTACTTCATAATCTTTTAAAACTGCTTCACTGTATTTTTTTATATAGTCTTCATTGTATTCATCATCTACCAACAACCATTCTAGTGGACTATACGATAAAAAAGATCTAAAATTTGCACCGTGTTTTTCGTTTTCAATCATGGACTCGTTATTAAAGATATACTTTATGACTTTATCTTCATTTTCAAGTGGTTGGGGTTCTTGATTTTCACAATATTGACAGAAATGACAAGCTTCGTCTATTTGGTTGTCTCCAGTAAATTTTTGTAAGAAAATTTCCAAGTTTTCCCGGTACACTGTAGGTGATTCATAAAGCTGACTTAGTAAAAATGAAAAATGTTGGATTGTTCTAATTTGATGCACATTGAACATTGACCAATCCCATTTTGTCAAAGTACTCGCTTGTAAAATATGATGTGGGTGTACTGGTGAAAAATATTGCTCTCTATACTCTTTGTTTGACAAAACCGATCTCCAATATTCTTTTTTGTTTTTTGATTCATCTTCTTCTAGTTCATACAAAACCACGCTAAAATACGATAGATCAAACGCTTTAGACGGTGTTTTGACAAGAGTGTTTGACACTTTGTTTGGGTCTAATGGACTCCATTTGTTGGAAGGACTTGCACGCCTAGACGGTCTGTTTTTTTTGTATATTGACCATGAAAGCGGACTTTCACGACTGTGTCCTGAACCCGGTGTTGTTGGATTCCCGGAAGTACTTGCTTGAGGCGTGCTTGGTACGACATCGTCTTCTTCGTCAAACAAGTTTGGATCGTTTAGAATTTCGTATATTTCTTTTACATTTTTAACTGTTGTATCAAAATCCATTTTTTTCAAGTTGTAATGTTTTGAAAAATCATTATCATTTTCTTGAACATAATTTTGCATGGAACTATCTACATTCATCAAGTATTGAAATGTATCTGCAGTGTTATCAACAGTTGAATGTTCTATAATTAAATCTAAATTAATTATTTGAAGAAAGTGTATTTTTTCTTGCAATTCTTCTTTTTTATTTTTCAACTCATTGTAATGTTCTTGAAGCATCATAAGAGTTTCAAAAACGTGAAACATTTGAGACGGTTCGGATATGATAGTTTCGATTTCACCAAGACTTGATTTTAATACTTCTGATTTCTTCATGAACATATCGCTTATCAGCCTCTGAGACTTTGAGTCTTTACTACTACCTTCACTAACGAGCGGTCTTTTGGTTCCAGCCAAACTTCTATATTTGAGTTGATTCAACTGAATAATGCCGATCCACATATTTTTAAATAAAAATAAAAAAAAAATAGTTTGTTTGTTATTATAGCTTTACTGTTCGCATGGTGTTTCGTATTTTCGTTTTCCATAACTTTTTCCATAGCACCATACAATTTCTTCACCCTTTTCAATAAATCTGGTACTTACGAGTTTCATATCCTTGTATCCCAATCTTTGTGTAGATCCTGCATCATGCAAATCTACATTTTCAGTTTTTCCGTGTCCTGGTTCATTGCAAAATGAACCAATGTACGGTATATTTCTATAAGTACCATAAACCAGTGATTCATCAAGAACGCCGTCACGTCCGTTTCCTATGTTAACGGTGTAAGATGCACATCTTGTATTTGTATTGACTTTTACACTTCTTACTCTATAGTATGCAACAACTCTCCCGGGTGGAATATCTTCTTGTGCTTGTATTCCTAAACCACGATTGGGATATTTACGTGCTTTTACCTTCATTCCTTTAAAATTGTCATAATATGCATTCAACTCTTTTAATGTGGGAACACATTTCAACTCACGAACTGGCATTTTTTTATTTATATACAAATAATTTAAATTAGTTTTTATGTATATATAAAAAATTTAAATTAGTTTTTATTATGTTGATATAAATAATTTAAATTTTTATTGTTAAAATGAGTATAATTATAGGTGTTTTACTTTCTCCTAATACGGAACCGGCAATTAGATCAGTCTTTCGAGACAATCAGATACATTGGCGTTTCGTAGTTACACCTCATGTTGAAAAAAAAAGTATAAACAATTCGGTTGTGGTAAACTGTCCAGATGGGGTTCCTTATGTAAAAAGAGCTGTTCCTTGTTTTTGCAAAACTATTTCTTGGTTTCACCGAGCTTATTATTTATTCCCAAACTTTTTTTATATAGGCAAAACAGAGAGTGATAGCATCATAAACGAAAAACAACTTATTTCTGATTTGTTTTGGATGAAAAATTTTCATACTGAAACTTTACAATGGTACGGTAAAATGGATTGGGCTTCACACAACGGAACACATGGTATGTTTTGCGGGGGTGGAGAAGTACATTATCGTACATCGACTCCATTTTGCAAAACTAAAAAAATGAAGTTGGGACTTATTAATCAGGTATCTACCCCTTTTGCAGAGGGAGGATTGGATGTTCGCTCTAGAAAATTGGTGAAACAGCATATTTCATGTGATCATATATGGAAGTACAGTGATCTAGGTGCATGTGACGGAGGAATGGGATTTATGATTGCATCATGTGTAAAGAAACCTGTTCTACTTTTTGACATGACTTCTAAAAAATTTAGACCAAGACCGGATAACGAGTATGTTGTTGTTCACAACAAGTATTATGCGAACCGATGGAAAAGTTTATACTTTCCTCATGTGAATATAACAACAAAACCAAAATGTTTTCAAACATTGTTTGGAAAAAAAACTTATTGGAATGAATGTAACAAAAACACCGATGTCAAAAATATTGTATAGTATAAAAATGCTAAGTTGTACGTGTACACGAAATACCGATGTTGATGAAAGTGCAACTAAAAAAGATGGAAAACAAACTAAAGGTAAACCTGAAATAGAAAGTATAGAAGATGATCTTTGTAAATGTAGAGATCTAAAGAATGAAAAAGGTGAGATTATTGGAAAATCATGCACCAAAAAAATAGAGACAGATGGTAAAATAAAGTTTGAAAAATGTTGTGACAAGGAAAAATATAATGAAAATAAAGACGAAGCCGGCAAAGTAAAATGTGTCAAAAAACCCCCACCTGCACCTAAATTAAAAATCGTTCAACCACCAGAACCTCAATCAGAAAGATCCTTGAAAGGAAAACCTGTTAAAAAAGCAAATATAGACAAAAAATTAAGGTGAATCAAATCAGATTTCAGAAAAATAGGTTGTACACACAACAGTTCTTAAGAAAGACGATGAGTATGATCATAAGCGATACCAACAACAACGATGCCATACCCAACTGGGAAACTAAGATAGGTAAAATAATTTGTGAAGATAAAGAATTGTCAGAATATTTTCCCAAGAGTTCAAGAGATGCTGGTTTTTTTTTCGACGACGAGAAAGAGTATGTAATCGGTGCAAAACTAAGAATTCTTGGGAAAGATTCAAATAGTGTGAATCAAGAGTTGGATAATGGAGACATAAAAGTAGCGGCAGGAAAAAATCAGTCATATTCAGAACTTGATGCAATCATGAAGAAAAATTATGAAAATAATACTTGGATTGGAGTTCAAGGAATACCAAATAGTTATGGTAAATACGTGTTCAAGGGGTATTACAAGTATAAAGGAAGAGATGGATTAAAGTATTTGATTACTCCGATTTATAAAGAAGCACCAGAAAAAACTGAAACTATTGAGAAAACAGATGAGTCACATTCTTCTTCTTCAGATGAAGAAGTTGTATATAAGCGTCGAAAAATGAATCCACGTTTACTTCCAGAAGACGATAACGTTAAAGAAGATTGTAACCGAAAAAAATCACTAAGACCATTTTATAATGGTTTACGTTACGATTCAAAAACAGAAGCATTGTATGCAGTATTTATGAATTTTTTCCAATTACCATTCATAAATCAGTCTGATACAGGTGTATTAAATACAAATCTAAAAAACAGTTCATATGTGATCGATTACGAAGTCTATCCACAAGATAATACAAGAAGGTTTTATATTGAAGTAAAACCTTATAAGCCAAGTTTACAAGAAGAAGAATTATGTGCAAAAGTAGCTTTTTCCAAATGCGTACCCGTGTATTTATTCTATGGAAACTTTGGAGTTCCTTATTCTACAGGAGAAGATTTTCCAACTGGTTATTCTTCTATTTCTTTTTTTTACAAAGACGGAGTTGTGAAAAGAGACGAAGGTTATGCATTTATGGAAAGAAATGGAGAAATCGTTGTTGATAAATTATCTTCTACATCGGACTTTAGCTTTTTTACGTCTAAGCTTAAGAAGGCTTATGAACATACTATGAGTTTTAAGTTTGATTATTAGAATATTTTGGATTGATTTGTAAAATTTTTATATACCTTTTAATTTTGTTATTAAAAAAATATTTTTTAGTCTAAAAATGAAAAAATGTTTACTTGAATCCATTAAAAATGATGATATATTTCAATCCTTTGTTGAGAATTTAAACGAATTATACAAACCAAATAGTATAAAATCTAAGAATGAATATACTAAAAATATAGGAGATGCATGGGAAGATTTTTCATGTTTATTTCTTGAAAAGATGATGGGTTGGAAAGTCTTCAAACTTAAAGATTGTGATGAAACGCTTCTCAAAAATCTGTCTTTGAAAAAAAGAGATGTTGGAATCGACTTGATTGCCACGAGTGGTGAAAACTATATAGCTATTCAATGTAAATATAGAAAAAAATTTCAAAAGTTATCTTGGAGAGACATTTCTACATTTGATGCATTGTGTTCTCGTACGGGACCTTGGTACAAGCAAGTTGTAATAACAACATCTTCTTGGTTGCATCGAGAAGGACAATGGACTGAAAAAGACTTGTTTATAGGTAAAAAAAAATTCGAGTCTTTGTCTAGATTTGATTGGTTGAAACTTGCAGACTTGGGCTCAGGAAGCTCGTGTGGTGGAGAATGTAAAAAAAATATTAGGGAAGCCAGATTGAAACATTTTGAAAAAATTTTAAAAAAATAATTTGAGTATATATATATACATATAACTTTTTAAACCAGAAATTACATTACGTTTTCTTTTGTTTGGTGGTGTAGCTCTTGTCGTGATGGCGTTGTCTGCAAGGTTGCTCGCACATTACGACATCTTGTTTAAAAAATATGTAGATAAAAATAATGGTGGACTAATAATTGCAATTTTTCTCACTGGAGTGTCTCTTGTTTTGCTCAGATGGTGTTTACAATATAAGATATGCGTCAGAGAAGAAAATTGTTACATAGGTCATAGACGAGGTCATACTAGTATTATCAGCGACAAAGATCCTCTTTTGAAAAATTATGTTAGTTCAGGGAGTGCTCTTTAAAAAACAAAAAAATCAGTTTGTTCATTAGCACAATCTGATTAATAAGTTAATTTGAGTAAATCTGGCAGTGTAAGATTTATAAACTTTTTCAGTTCAGACATGGACAAATGTAGGTCACATACCATCAGTACCCTCAACACCTCTCTCATTTTGAAAAAGTTTATAAATCTGTACTCCCCAAATTTCACCCAAAAACTTTTTTTGTCAGTTTTCTTTTTTCACCCACTCGCGGCTCGCCTTTTTCATTAATACATACCAACTTTGGAAAATCTCACCCATCTGGCGTGAACTCTTTAGAAATATTGGCATTTGGCTGAAACGAGTGTGCTCATGCTCATTTTTAAGGGGGTTATAGGGGCGTTGCCCCCTATTTTATGCAATTTTTGGCATGCATGATGAAGTCGCTCTGATATTTTGACAGTATGAATGATTTGACATTTGACGTCAGAGAGTGCCAGCTTACTTTTTTCTCTGTATTTTTGTATGTAGGGTTTACTACTTTATGCCGCGTAAAATTACAACCGGTAATGTTGTGAAAAGAATTCAAAATATTGTTAGAGTAACAAATAATTTTGATGTCACAGTGTTGCAACCAATGAGTCTGAGCTTTGAAGTGATCTGTCCAAATCCACGGGGTATTTTTCCAATCGCGAGACGTAGTGATACGTTTAACTGCGGTATGAAGAGATGATGAACTGTTTGACCAGTGTTCTAAGAAATCGGTAAATGACAAATTAGTTGTAATTTTTTGGCGCGGGTTGTATAGATTTGACCCGTACTTGTAGTATGTAAAGGATGAAAACAAACGATCATACGGGTTTCTCAACACAGCGTAATATTTTGTTTGGGAGCATTTATCATATCTTGCAATGACATCGTGTTTGGGAAAGTAAAAGTTTTTGCAATGCTCAAACGTTGCGCGAATACTAGATCCTCCTGTTTTTGGAATGTGTAAAATCACATTTATATGAGAACAAATACAAAAAATTACGGTAGCAGAATGCAACATGCTTATTAATAACAACTACAAAATCAACTTTGGATATAACGTACAATTTTTATAAATTTATTTTTGTTCACTATTTTTGTCATTGTTGTCCTTGATCAGAACATACTGGACAACCTGAACAGGACGAAATGCTACACATATTAGAAGGTTTTTTATGAAATTCACCATGACACCAGCTTTCGCAAATATTGTAACTATATGTTACATTATAATGTGAACTGTTCAATCTTACAACACAATCCTCACCACAGCATTCTTCTTCTAAGTTCTCTATTGATTTTATATCGATTGTTATCGTTCTTGTTCTGCAAACACTCAATAGTACATTCATAGGTGGAAGGACGCCTTCTAACATGGTACAACTAATTTCAGCAGATCCTGTATAATAATCTAAACAAGTACACAAATCGTCTCCAGTTAGTAAACTAATATTTTCAATACCTTTATTACAATATGAAGGTGAATTTGAAAATAATTCATTTAAAGTTTCTGAATCACATGATGATGATGGAATCATCATATCATAATTATTATCATTAGCTAAATTTGTATTTTTTTTATAACCATTGATTGTAATTTTTACATCATTTATTGTATCATTTATGTATGAATTTCTAAATGCGGATCCAGAATAATGACTTGATGTACAATCAGTACAATCCGTTCCTACACTACACAATGGCCGGACATCCGGAATATATAAGTCATCGCATACATTGTTATTACTATAACTACAACTATCATTGCATAAGTCTAAATAACCACCATGTGTTATTTTAACTTTCCATGTTCCTTTTACATTTTCTTCTAAAAATTGATTTGTTTTAAATGCATAGTTTGTGTAAAACCAGGGGACAACGTTGTAGCCACTAGATCTTTTACGATAGTATTCTTCGACACGAGAAGTATAAACATTATTTTGATTTAGTGTGGTTTCATAAGGATCATGATAGTTGATGATTTGACTGAGAGTTCCGGACGGTGAAAAAATTTCTAATTTGAAGTTTTGATACCAACTAAAATGTGCGTTTAATTTTATCTGAACGGACTGTGCTTCAATAGTTTCATCACAGATTACATCAAATTCATACTCTGTAGATTGGGTGGGTCCTAGTGTTCTCACTCCAATATTTTTACTTTCTATATTTTCAATCGTAAATGGTTCAAGTTTTACCCATTTTTTTGCCATTTCCATAAGTTTGGTTACATTTAGTATTCCAGCACCTACACGATTACTGTATCCAAAATTTTTAGCATTGTAAGAAAAACTTGTATTTACATTTTTAGATGCACTTTTCATAAGAAGACTTATGATATCTACATTTTTAAGGTCTGGATAATTTTGCAAAACCATAGAAATTGCAGATGATACAAACGGTGCAGCAAAAGACGTTCCAGATGAACTTGAAATATAGTTTTCAGGCCATAAAGAATAAATATTTTCGCCTGGTGCAGATACTGTTAAACAGGAACATTCTTCGGAGAAGTAAGAGGGTTCAACTATACTATTGCTTACATACAAACTTCCAACTGTTATTGTATTAATCATAGTATTTGCTAGTGAATAGTGTGCGTAATTTTTTTCCAACCTTCCATTTCCAGAAGAAAATACAAGAATACCACCACTTCCATTCCTAAATGTTTCTACACTTTGTTCAATGTACATACGATTAGACTCCCAATAAGGTGAACCAACAAAACCTATACTTCCCCAACTGTTTGATATTACGGTTTTTTTATCTTCATAATTATTTGTTATCATTATATTAACAAAAAGCTCAGATAATCCACGCATTGTACATTGAGTATAATAGCAGTCGTAAAAGGAAAGAAAATTAATATTAACATCAGACGAAGCTCCTGCGATATCTATATTATTATTAGTTTTTGCAGCAATAATACCTACAACACGAGTTCCATGTGTGTATGGAGAGTTCCATGCTGCAACAGGTATATTTTGTTCTATTATGTTTATATTGTTTCTTTCCAAGTCAGAATGATACGTATCTATAGAATCATCTAAAATTGTTACGGACACACTTGAACCGTTAAAGTAATTTTGGGTTTTTATCATAGGATGACTTATGGCAGCATAAATGTGTTTTTGATATTGTTCGAATACAGGATCATTTGGGAAGCTTGTACTTTCTACTAATTTTCTTCTGTCATTTTTAATATTTGTTGATAGTGTTTCAGGTTCAGGACTTTTCAACGGAATATGATCAAAAAAGGATATGTGTTTTACACCTTTGATGGATTCTATTTCATTTATGATTGAAGAAAAGTTGGAACTTTCTTTTAGTGATATTATCAATAAATTGTTTATTTTTTTGCTATTTTTTATTTTATATCTTTCTAATATGTAATCCTTAGTATCATCCGTATCGACTTCAAGTATAATGTCTTTGGTTACCGGTCTTGGTATATGATCGAATACTTCCTCTAAAATATTATGTTTGTTTGTACTCAAAAAATGTATTTTTTCAGTTTCTGACAATAGCGATATGTCTTTTTTTATCAATTCATTCTTTTGTTTTAAATAAATATTCTCTGTAAATGATATACACTGACAATAATTTATAAGTATAGAATAATATAAGTATTTCATTTTATTATTAAATTTAAAAAATATAATGTTTTTTATTAAAAAAACCTGAAGTTATGTTGTTTCGCCTCGTGGACATAGTTGAAACTAGTAAATTTTTTAAATATACTTTTTGCAATGACCACACAATACAACTAACAATAAAATCAAAAATACCACAAAGTTTTATTCTTTATTCCGTTTATAACATAAAGTTATCATTGGGTATAGAACATGTTCCTAAGTTCCATTCTCAAAATTATATGGAATATTTGGGAGTTATTTTGAAAAGAACTAGAAACTCGATACATGTTCAATCTGGAAACGTGCATTTTTTGTTCCCAATAGCGGCATATGACGCAAAACCAGGAATGGATGTTTGGGTACTGGTTGAACAAATAAAAAAATGAAAAATATTTTTTTACTAGTTTATAATCAGTTTTAAACTTTAAATATTATTTTTAAATAAATGAAACCTCAAAGTTGTAAAGCCAAAGGAAGAAGATTACAGCAAAAAATAGTTGATGATATTTTAAAAGCATTTCCGTCTTTGAAAGAAGACGATGTTTTTAGTACTTCAATGGGGTGTGGTGGAGAAGATGTTAGAATGTCACCGGCAACAAGAAGTTTACTTCCTTTGTCAATAGAAGCAAAGAACCAAGAGAAATTGAATATTTGGGACGCGTATACACAAGCAGAATCAAACTGTCCAAAGAACATTACACCATGTGTTATTTTCAAAAAAAACAATACAAAAACATTTGCAATGATTCCATGGGACAACTTACTTGGTTTGTATGTAGAAATTTCAAAGAGTACAACATTAGGTAAGCGAAAGAGAATGAAAGAACTTGTAGATGAACTAAAAAACATTGTAGGAGACGACGGTGAAGAAAAAGAAGAGGTTCATACTTTGACAAATGAACCTTTACAACAATGAATCTTATGACATCCAAAAGGATTGAACCAAACATTTCTTAAATATTGCATACTAAACTGTTCTGATATTTCATCGGGAGGTAACGGTAATTTTTTTTGTACTGCTCTTCTATGAATAGAAGAATCTATTTTATAAGCGCTTTTAGCTGTGTATGGTAATAATTTAACTAAAGAAGGAACATGTAAAATAGAAAGACCTGTGTTTCCCGAACATCTACCTTTGGAAATGCACCACCATTGATTGTTTTTCCACGGTGCACCCAAAATGACGTATTTGTACTGAATCATTTGATTCAAAAAATATTTCAAGTCAAATGTAGGATTTTTACAAAGTATAGAGTCTCTTTCCATTAATAACACATACTCTGTATCCATAGTTTTCCAAAACCAGTTGCTTCTTAAAACTGTATTATAATCACTCCAGCTATGTATAAGAGATGGCAAAAACATTATATTTTTTTTTGTATACGGTTTTGTTACATTTGTATAAAATCGTATTTTTATTTCTAATAAATTGGAAATTTGTGAAATATCAAGTAAATGATTATCTATAATAATCATAGTTATAAACGTAAGGTTGTAAAACATAATTAAATTTTTAACATTATTGTTTTTTATTATGATAAATAAAACATACCAAAGTTTATTAAAACATAAAAAAAATGAAAAATTACGTTCAATTATTTCTCTATTTTTTTTAACTGTAACAAAAAGCACCGTTGGTGAAATGGTATCATTTTAGCCTTCCAAGCTAAAGTACGGGGATCGTAACCCCGGCGGTGCAATTTATTTTTTTATGTCCCACGAATCGGTGTAAAACTTATACCAATAGGCATTCCGAATCCATATAAGGAACCCGATTGCGGTGTTACTGGACATGTACAAACGCAATTCGCATATGGCACATTACATTGATAATCTAGGCTTCCTGTTGTAAAATCACGGTCGCTCCACACAAACTTGTTATGCAATACTGGATGACAGTTTTCATTGCACAAGAAACATCCTCTTAACATTTCTGACTTTGTCTTTCCTTTGTGTTGGAGAGGATCACTTTTACAAGTATTTAAACACTTACTGTTATTAGAATAAGAAGCTGGACATCTTCCCCTATATGCTGTAGTAGTTTTCGAAAATAAATTTCCAAAAGTTGTACAATATTCAGTAAACCCTTCAAAAGTATCGTTAAAGTCGTTCCAATTAATTAAAGGAGTTGAAGAAGCAGTACGTGTACCATCAAGATTATTTCCTTCAATACATTTATCATTGAATCCTAGACAATGAAATGCTGTATGATTTGTCATAAAGTCATCGATTGAACCGTAATATTCGTACCCGAGTTCTGCCGCAGTTATACCACATTCTTCGGAAGATTCAATGTCCATGCATTGATGATCTTGGCAACCTATTTCGTGTGATGATGATACTCTTGTATTTATTATTTTGTTTGTACAATCTCTAACTCCACAATCATTACAATTTGTTCCGACTGGGCATATTTTCGATTCTGAATCTGGACCACCGTCATTACACACTCCATTACTATCGAAATTATTTGGATCAGCTTGATTGCTTCCGCAGTCGTTTTGGCAAATTGTACAAGATCTTGAAGGTATATTCGGTGGTGGCGGCGGGGGAGGTGAAGGTGGATGTGATGGTGGATGTAAAGGTGGATGTAAAGGTGGTGGAGGTAAAGGTGGTGGATGTAAAGGTGGTGGAGGTAAAGGTGGTGGAGGTAAAGGTGGTGGTGGTGGTGGTGGTGGTGGTGGAGGTAAAGGTGATGGTGGTGGAGAAGGTGGTGGAGAGGGAGGTGGAGAGGGAGGTGGAGAGGGAGGTGGAGG
>MDTC01121493.1_pt1 | contig 23750 bp, 26 predicted proteins | sample 811181 | NCBI WGS metagenome assembly MDTC01 (sample SAMN05326644, study PRJNA326480) | marine metagenome | isolation source: seawater | place: Pacific Ocean: North | collected 2011 | reverse complement strand
GTTCACAATTATGGGATTTGTACAATTTGTTGTTACTATTATGGTTGGGGTTGCTGCCTGGAAAGTAATTGAAATTCTAGATCCTGAAAGTGATCATTTCAAGTTGATTACAGATTTTTTTGTCGAGGCACTCAAGTTGCCGGAGCACTTGATGGTTAATTTCCTTCCGCTTTGGAATGCCTTTTACAAAACTGCATCTGAGTTTGGGTTTGAATCAGACACATTTGACTCTCTTGAGGAACAATTTGGCGATATACGAAAAGATTCAGACGTCATATCTCTCCAAAATACATTAAATGACTTTCAATTAGGAGATAAAAACAACCTAAAAAGGGCCGATTTAATGCCAATTCTAGGCGGTCTCGTAGTTTCTGCCATTGATATTGGGACAAGTTACTTATATAAGCCTGTTATGACATCTGGAAAAACGCCACCATTTCCGGGAAGCATTGAGACAGCGATTAACCAAACTGGCAAAGAATGTAAAGATGGTTGGGATAGGTATGTGAATGAAACCAAGACGAAGTAATACATATAAAAGAATAGATAGGTATCAAATTAAAGACAATGACAACCATAAGAAATCTGCAATCCGCTAATCCTGATTTCCTCAATCCCTACCATGAAGATGCAAAGAGGTTGATAGCCTCTGTGTCCCAAACAGCTGCTCTTCATGCCACACCCATCCCGTTTGATGAAGAACCGAGGATCATTTGTAGGGATCCAAGGGGATTGACTCAGGCTATTTTCCTAGTCTTTTTCCATAGGAAATTCGGATTCTTGCCCTACATGCGAGAGGCAGAGGGTGGAAAGGAGTATGATAAAGAAGTGTGGCAGAGTCTTCTTGCTTTCGAGAAGGAGCTTAGAGTAAGGCCATGCCCATACTTGTTGTTCTGATAGACAGTGGCCATCTCACTTTACACGCAGAGCCTTATTTTTCAAGCACTCGAAAGAACCAAACAGTTACACACAACAGTGGGTGAAGTAACACCCCAGCTCACAGCCGTACTTCTTGGTGCAGACGCGCCCAGCATTTTTTTGGCATCCTACATTGCACTTGGAGGCCGTAAGTGATGTACTGCCTCTTTTTCTCTTGTTTTAATTGCTTAATGTACTCTATTTATAAGATGATATGCAGTACCCCGAATTGTTCGATGCGGCAATCTCTGTACTTAATCTACATACGGGATGGTTTAAGAGAGATGCACATGAAGCTGAAACGGGAAAATCGACCGTTACTCTGGACAGTGTATCAAATTGCATTGCTGTCCTAGTAAATCAAGGTATGTTGCGGTATTACCCAGAGTACGAAATAGGCACAGTTCCGGCGTATGTGATAGCACCTTGGCGAACATACCGTCGCGCCAATGCCCAAGCAAATAATTCTGACCAGTCTATAAATATGAATCTTGAGATGAAAAAGTCTGTCAGGGAATGGAATCCAACAGAATACGACTTGAGGCTCATTACAACAAAGGAACTGGTGTGTCGGTTCGTAGCACCTAATATGACTGAAGAGCAGTTGGAGCGGTCTCGTGAGAATAATTATGAATCATTCAACGAGCTCGAGGACTTTAAGAACGCTTTTAAAATGAACAATATTGACAAAAGGGTATTTGAAATAGTGAGAACTCCAGTCCAGAGAAAGTACCCGTGTCTAGAAATAGAAACCGATAGTGGGACTTACGTGATCAGAACACCACTCCCAAGAGACCTTTTTCCATTCCCACACTATCAGAATGCTGCTGGATGGGCTAGAAAGCCCAGCAACTGGAAGTCTGTGCAATTTGACAAGGGAACTCGGAAAGTAACAGTCACATATCACCCATTGCAAGGAGAAGACATCGCACCTAAAATCTATCATGTAAGTCCAATGCAATGGGCCGAAATCGCTTGGGAGCAGCTCAAAAAGCAGGTTCCCAACTTGGAAGAGGAAAGGATCAAAAGTGTCAAAGAGGTAGACATCCCAATGAATATCTTACGACCCAAGCTTATGATGGCAACAATACTCCAAACTGGGCGGAGATTTTCAGTCATCGAGGCCAGTGTGGATGACATACAAGATAAAGTAATTAATAGAAGAAACCCAAATGTTGTGGCCAATGCACAAGCTATGATTGGAGGTTATTTCTTTTAAATCATTAATATAAAAATGTTTATTCAGAGTTAAACTTCGTTCATCCTAATATTATTGGGGCGTGTAGGAAGGCTTCGCTTCATGTGTTTCCTAAGCTCAGAGAGCGAGCTGTCAATCAAGCTGTTGGAAGCCTGCTTTGCTCTCTTCTTTGGGCTCTCAAGGGAAGACGACTGGGCTGCATTCTCAGTAATGGGGCGCTTGGCGGTATTGGCCTGTTCAAATCCATGGTAGTTCTGATTTGCATAGCATACAGATGATGGTGTGTTAGAGCATTGTACCATACTATCAACCAGTAATAGCAATAGCACCATATGCCAAAAAGGGTACTTACATAAGTAGGAGCAGCACTGTCTCTTGCAATGCCTCTCATACGATTAAACAGTTCGCGTTCATCCTGACTGCGTTCCCTTTCAACTTTGAGTGCATTAGTGGTACTCTCGGCAACTTCCACACGCTGGGCTGCACACGAGATGACTGGTGCAAAGGTATGGTGAAGCTCAGGGTGCTGTTCAAACAGAGTTTCCATCTTGGTCAAGTCCTTTGTCTTCTGCTCCTCATCTGCACCCTGAAGGAAGAAGTTGCGAATGGCGTTCATAGTCTTGTGAATGTTATCCTTTTGCATACCCTTGATGTGCTCCTCGTTCTTTTTGGAAGCCTCGAGCTCCTGATTGACACGCTCCAGTTCTTTCATGTTATCAAGCTGGCCTTTGATAAAGACGTCTCGCTCTGATTCTGGAAGAGAGGACACGACCTTCTCAAAGATTTTCATGTACTCGGCCGGGTTCTCTTTGGCCAAATCACCGGCTTGTTGGGCCGATTGAGAAGCAGAGGGTGGAGCAGGCTCGGTATTAACGGGAGGCGCGGCATTGTTGGTCTGGGCCTGTGGAGCCACAGGCGTCTCACTAGGCTGGGTATTCACAGGTTCGGCAGTGTTAGAGGCCATGACGATGGGTGTTTCGAGATTATCGGGAGATGGTGTATCACTCTTTCCATGGCCCAGAGTAAGCCGTTTATACTCGGGCACTGATACCGACCTATTAACTGTAGTGTCCTTTCTTCGACCCTTGTGACAGATGCTCACCTCCAAAGGCTCGGGCGGATTGCCCACTCTGTGAGACAGGCTCAGATATCCATAGAACCCATTCTCTAAACCAGTTCTCTGTACCAATGTATCATCAGAATCGGGTATCTCAAAGCTTACGAATCTGATACGGTGGTGTTATTAGGCTATACGTAAATAAGGTGCCAATAATAGCCACACCCAACTTACTTTGATCCGTCACTATTTTGCCACTCATCCACAATGGTTCCAATCTCTTGCCCTTTTTCATGACTCTCGTGAATGGGAAGGCCCTTGAGTGACATGTGCTCAAGTTGATGAGAGGAAAGGTCCTCAACTCCAACTGGCGCATACCTCTTGGGAGGTCGTGAGTACACACATCCCGCATAGGTCGGCATGCTAGATACAATATTACGTTCTTTCTACACCGTTTATATATATAGCAGCACCGTTTTCATGTTATAGATAACAAGTATGGGAGTGTTTGACGGCGAACTCAAACTATCAAAATTGCCATCCAAACTTCAAAACAAGCCAGAATACAAAGCATACCTTTACACCAGTTCCACTCATTCAGAGCCGAGTCAGTCCAGCTCTATCAAAAGTGCCCAGTCGAATAAATCGGTAGTCACTGCACAAGTGCAAAGGAAGGATACTGTAGTTGAATTTGGAGGGCTTAAGTACTGAGTACTGAAGAGATGGGGACAGAGGAAGATGAACAATACAAGCTTGAAGACTATGTAACTAGTCTAGATAGTACATTCAGACAGACCAGTACTCCTGTATTTAACAGTAGCGATTGGAAACGTGTCTCTGTGAATGTAGAGAGAGGTCAACAAAAATTACGAGTCTATAAACACAAAAATGATGGTGAATGGGAATATATGGTGACAAACCGACAAGATAAACCCATTTTTGGCTACAAAAGAAACAATGATAATAACTTTGAACAAGCAAACACGTATGAGTTCAAATCCGGTGATTCGAATGAGAACCCCGATGGTCGGAATGGAGGCCGCAATGGTTCGGATGAGAATTCCGATGGCTCGAAGAAAGGTTCTGATAACTCGAAGAAAGGTTCCAAGAACAATGACCCCACCAGTAAAATTGAAGAATTTTTGAAAAACATGCTCGGTGGACTCGGTATGAAGGATGTGGGAGCCTTTTCCGCCCTTTTGATGGGCGCTCAGAACAGTGCGATAACGAAAATATCAGAGAATCAAGTTGCCAGTTTCTTGGTAAAGCAAGCATTTGGATTAGAGGAAGGTGATAAAGCCTCTCAATATGTTGATCGATTGACCTCTCTGTCTATGCTTGATACGCTTTCGGGCAACAAGGGTTCACAGTTTATCTATGGCACACTGAGTGCCGCCTTGTGGGGGGCCGGAGCTGTGGGTAGCTCATTGAGTGGTGTTGGGGGTTTTTTGTTGAGTACAGCCGCAAATGGTGCCTTGAAATTGGCAAGCACGACGGCCACTGGTCTATCGTATGCGGCACGCTTGGCTGCAAGCGGAGCATACAATGCTGCCGGTATGCTTGCAGAAGCCAACAAGTCTCAATTCTTTGGTGATTTCGAGAGCAGAGTTGATGTCAATTTTACCGAAGAAGATGTGAAGAACTTTGAAGGGTATGAGTGGGAAAAACGTGTCCATGGGACACTGAGTATTCTTAATGATAGGATATCCGGTGTGATTAGAGCTCTTCAAGAGGTAAAGGAACCTGAGGTGGTTGAAGGGGATTGGGAGGATCCGGGTTTGGAGTATTCTGATGGCGCCAGATTACTTCTGATGATGACTGAATCGCCCCCCATTCCCGAGGATGAATGGAAATTAACTTACCTAGAATGGAAGTACTGTCGGGAACTTGTATACGGGAACAGAAATTTTCCGATATCGTCGTATGATAATACTGCTATAGTTCAAAAATTTAAAGCCCGTTTAGACCCGATCGGCAGAGAAGGTGCACAAGACACAATCAAAAACTCGCCTTTATTCATAAGGGCAGAGGACTTTTACGGGGAGCCCCCTATTGAACATGAACTTCAAGATGTGGATGGAGATGAAAATGAGGAAGAGCGCAAAGTAGAATATACAGATTAATAGAAGTGCATGATGACTATAAATATAGGCTTATTAAAATATTAATGTAGCTAAAATGTGGTATCTCAATCCAATCGAGGGTCAACACGGTTGGGTTAGGGGCACGGGTGAAGTCAAGAGAATTAACGGGTATTGGAAGATTACCAATATTTCTCTCAGTGTAACCGACACTTTAGCAAAGAACACTGAGATTACTAAACCCGAAAACCTTCACATCACTCTGTACTATGGTACTAGACAGCAGCAGTACAACAGTATGGGTGTGTATGAAATATCACCATATCGCCTGAGTATGTACGGAAAGGAGGTCAAGCCAAACGAAACGCTCGACTTTCTGTACAATCCGTCCTATCCCATCATACTACCGAGTGCAAACCCGGCTCATGTGGCCTACCCTGCCTTTCTGCCCAAATTTCCCATTTTTAAGGGTCATATTACAGTTGAATCGACTCGGACAAAAAGGAATGGCCAAAGAGACTCGCTTAAGTTAAATGATGCTCGAAAATCGAGATTTGACAATAACAGTCACAATTGGGAAGGAAGCAAAAAACCATCAATCCTCTGTTACGGTTCAACAGGAAACATGGGTGCTCTCAAGGGGCACAGACAGATTTACAAAATGGATCAAGTTAAAAGAGAAAGGTCTGAAAACTTTAAAGAAGCCTACCTCGACCCAAAGGATATTGCTACCCTTAATATCAATAGTGATGCTCACAAAGAAAGCATGAAAAAGTTTCACTCTCTCTTGCACTCCAATGCTGATGATACCGAAGTGTGGGTTCGAGCGATGGAGGGGACTGACAAAAAGGATAGGAATGGGCTTTACACAATGTCAGCTGATAAGCAACTGAAACTACGACAATTTGGTCTGTGCTACACTACGAAGATTAGGATAACACGATATAGTGATGATCAGTATTTCGTTTGTCGAACCAAAGACTCTGATAATTCAAGTGTGTATCCTGCTACACAAGAAGGGAAGCAGGCATTCAAAAATTGGAAGAAAGTTATGCTCGAATGGAACGCTTGGCACAGAGCGTATGAAAGGGTTGAGGAGAGGTTACGTGAGTCTGAGGAGAGTGCGCAAAAGGTTGAACAAAGGCTTGGTAAGGCTGAAAATGACCTTCTGAAAAAAAGTAGGCAGATTGGCCTAAATAGGAAGATACTCAATAAGTATAGAAAAACTAATACGGAACAGTGGAAAGAGAATAAAGAACTCAGGGGAGGACTAGAAAAAGCTAGAAACGTAAGTTCAAAAAGACTTGATCTACTTACCAAGGCGAAGGAGGACGATGAAGCGATAAGAGGTTTATTTGGATGTGAATCCTTACCTAATGATGACACACCAACACTTGCGTGCGTGCAATGGAGACTGCAATGGATACTTCGGGAATTTGATACTTCACTTAAGAAAGTTGAAACCCAGCTTGAAGAGAGGTCTAGAAAACTCGGTAGAAGTGAAAATAATCTTAGAGGGGCTCAAGAAAGCAATGAAAAGCTACAGGCTGAACTGGCCGTGTCTGAAAAGAAGTTTATCGAGGCTCAAGAAAGCAAAAAAAAGCTCGAGGATGATCTGGCCGTGTCTGAAGAGATGCTCGCCACGGCCCAAGGGGGCATTGAGGTTCAAACAGAAGCTCTTAGTTCACTAGAGAATGACAAAAATGAGCTTGAAAAGGAACGCGACGAATGCATAACAAAATTAGCGAAAGAACAGAGAGACAGTGAAAATGAAAGTGAAGAAAGCACTACTGAATACGCAACAGACTATTCTGACGATTGTGACAGTGACGACAGTGATGTTGAAAGGAGGCGTCAAGACATTGAAAATCTAACGACTGCCAACAATCAACTTAGGGGCGAAAATGGAAAGTTGAGAAGGGAAAAACGGTCAGAAGGCTACTTTAAGAAAGAGTGGAGGAACAAGTGGTATGAAACAGGCCTTCAGTATCACAAAGCATTAGATTGCACTACTGATGAAGAGGGTGTTATCACTCCAGATTCTACAAAAAAGTGTGTGAAAAAGGCTGAAGAGCTTAATCAAAAGATCAAAGAATTTAAAGAGATTGACGAAATTCAGTCCCTCCCAAGGTTCGTCGAATATCACGCATCATTCTTTGGTGCGCAGGGCCTTGATAATGCATGTTTAAAGCGTCAAAGTTGGAGAGACGACTGCCTAACTCGGCTTAATGAATTGATAGAGAACGTGCAAAACGGGAGTTCGGAGAAAAGAGAAGATGTTCTTGCTGTCCCTTACTCGAAAGAATTCCTACGGGGTTTTGGGGAGTTGTATAATAAGAATATAGACGAAGTGCTTGAATTCCTCAAAAAAATTAAGAATGGCAAAGAACAGTTAGAAGATTTAGGGATTGTTCTAACCCCCCCTACTCCCAAAATGCAGCGAATTCTCGAAGACGCAGAACTCATAAAAGCAAACAATTCAAGTAGAACACTTTCTATTACCGAGAACGCAGCTGATACTCCTGAAATATCAAATAATGAAAGAAGACTTTCAGTTGATGAAAAAAGACTTTCAGAAGAAAGTAGCAAAGATGATTCAGACTCATATGATCCATATGATATGGTTGGACAAATTAAACAAGGAATTAAACAAGGATACAAGTACCTTGAAAAGGGTGTTCGCAGATGGAAAGTAACGGAAATCGCGGTTCTTGGATTAGCTGCAACTGCGGGTGGAAATGCAATCTGTAGTGATCAAGGCCCCTTGTCTGATGCCATAAGCACTACTGCAAGTTTACTCGTTAAAGAAAGTTTTCTAAATCAAACACCGGTCAATCAGGCGGAACTGTTTGTAAAGGCAATAAGTGAAAAAGTAGGGCCAGATAATTATAGTGTATCAGAGACGTTCGAAATAGCAAAAAACGCGACTTCAGGTGTATGTACAGCACCTGACTCTTCACGCATTCCATCAGCAATACCTACAAATCGCCTTACAGAGGCAAATTTACGCACTCCAACATCAAGCCCGATTGCCCCTCCTAAGCCTGAAACTGTGCCAACGCCAACGCCAGAGACAACACGAGCTGATATCGATGATTTGTATATCGATGATTTGATTACGAATATTACTGAAAGTGAATCAACAGAAGAAGAAAAGGTCAGTAAATTGAAGGCGCTTGAGGGGCGCTCTGGCTTAAACAGATTACAAAAGAGTCAAATAGAATTGGCTTTGTCAAGCCAAGAGCGTAAAGCGGATCGTAGAAAAAGGTTTGCAGACGACGACGAGCACCTAAAAGAATTTAGGGCCCAAAATAGAGAAGAGATTGCCTATAAAAGAGGAGCTGAACTAGAACAAGCACTTCAGCAGGGCAAACTCGTCAATGAGATAAACTCTGAACAAAACCTCGATTTTATTTGGTTGACGAAGTTTATTGATCGTTTTGAAGGCGGTTACTACTCGGGGACATATGGAACATATGGATTAAAGGGCAAAGAGGATGTCATAAAAGCACTCAACACGCACTTTGAAAGATATAGAAAAAAACCTCCGTCCGCGACTGGATTTGAAGGAACTGATAGTAATATTGTTGGTTTTAATGAAAATTGGGAACCTATACGAGAGCCAGCAGGAGCAGAGGATGAAGCTATTAGCCAAAATACCAAGGTTCAAGAAGAAGTAAAGGACAAGGCCGAATTGAACGATTTCGTAAAACGTTACACTGATTCTGAAGGCAAAATTATAAACGCCGTGAGGGTTAAATACAGTGAATTCGATGAACCGCTGCACCTCCTGACGGTCATGTTAGATGAAGATTACAGCGATGACCCCCCCAAAAGATTGGCGACAACCGCCCAACTTTTAAAAAAAGGTGCTAACCCAAAATTGATGAACCCGCGGAACGTGTTTAGAGCTATACGACGTTATAGCATTAAATATTTATATGAAACCGAAACTACCGTTGAAGAGAACAGAAGCACACTGGACGAAATACTCACAGAATTGATTGGCAGAGGACTCGAGGTGTCTAAATTGGTAGGGGGCGCCATAGGTACACATCAACAGACAAGATATGGCATACCACTAGAATACGACGCATACTACTATGTTCCAATATACGACACCAAAGGTATAGTCGGTACGAGTACGGGTGAACTCTTAAAGAATGCCTTTGATAATGATAAGTCAAAAGGAGCCGAGCTTGTACGAAATATGGTCGCTCTAGACAAGCGTATCGCCGAGGATGCTTATTATGAAAAATTGTTTAGGGAATTTTTGGAAAAGGATATAACTTTAGAACTTCGATACGCAAAAGAAAATCCTAATGTTGTTCAACCTCCAAGAGACATTCATGGCAAATATGATACAGAGGTAAGGGAACTTATAGAGAATCCTCGTGTTGGTGTGGATATTCAAAAAGAGCTGTTCGAACGTATGGAAGTTTTGAGCACAGATAAAAATAACCTCGATCAACAATTCAAAGATAAGTTCAACTCAGACATTTGGGGTGATTACGAAAATAAAAAGCCCCAATGGTTCCACATTGCCGACTACCACAGCTTAGTCGATAAGATTAATGAACTCGGCGAATTTTCCACTTCTGAAACCCAAAGAGAGGTAATGAAAGCAATAACTGATGAGTACAAAGAGTTGCTTGTATGGCATCGCGAAGCAATAAACGAACTGCATGAACGAAAGAGTTTAGACGTCGAATATGATGATGCTGTTAGCGAAAATCCTCCTAAGGATAATTCTACTATCACAAATGTATTAGCAAAGGCTGTAAGCCCCCCAAGTACTAGTGGAAAAACTTGGTTTGAGACACTTGGGTGGAATAAGAACAAAGGCCTTTTGGAAACAGCAAAAGAAACAGGTCAGAGAGCAATTGATTGGGCGGATAGCTTGGTTGGGCCGCTGGATCCCTTCCGCAATGAGAATTGGGAACGATGGAACGCCCAAAAAGAAGCCAGGGCAGCCGAACAAGAAGAATTCGCGAAAAGACGAGCAATTTATGAAAGAAATAAACTACTAGACGATGCTCTTGAAGCTGAAGCTTACTCCAAAGGCAGAGAGTTTGACAAACTTAGCACATTGGTAAGGAGGAGTGAAAATAGAGAACGGGATTTAAAATATTTAAAGGGAAAGCTTTTAAGCCGACGGCTGTTTGGAAACAAGAGAACAACAACAGACATGAACGTGTTACAGGAAACACTGGCTGACTTTGGCGTTAGTGAGTATAATGAGGCTGAGGCTCAAACTGAGGCTCAGGGTATTCAAAATAAGAGGTATGTGAAGGATTTAAAATATGGGAAGCGTAATCATATTGTTAAGTATACTGGCTGGCTTGATGAAAAAGGCAGACCCCACGATGAAAACGGGAAGTACGAGTATAGTAACGGCCATACCCACGAGGGCGTGTTTGAACACGGCGCGCAGCATGGCCAAGCCGTTACAACCTTCGGTAAAGACGTAAAACTCTACGGATTCCAGTACCGCAAAGGTGACAGGCTTAAGGGGGAATGGAAAAATTATCAAAGGCAAGGCAAATTCACGCTCACCCGCCTCGACGGAACCATGTTCGCACAGGTCATTGAGAACCAAGAGCTCAAGTCCACCACCCCAATTCCCTCTTCAACTGAGGCTCCGAAATCAAAAGAGAAACTATCAAAAACACAGGAAAAGAAGGCTAATAAGGCCGCTAAGGACAAACGAAAAGCTAAACGGAAAGCTAAACTAGAAGCTCAACAAAAGCTTAAAAAGCAAGCTCAACAACAAGCTCAACAAAAGCCTAAAAAGCAAGCTCAACCAGAAGCTCAACCAGAAGCTGAGCCGGGTCTTTTTGGGAACTTATTAAAAAATCTAACTAGAACAAGTAACATCTCCACTTCAATCAATTCCCAATTCCACCCCCCAACACCCATTATAATAGATTACATTATTATATAAACAAGCATCAACTCTTAATAAGAGCGAGTATGCCAGTTCAAAGGAGGCCAAGGGGAGTGAGGCGAAGGGGTGGTGCTCAGAATGCAGAGGGGCGAAGGGCGCGTCGTGATGCGAATCCCCGAGTGGAAGATGAGCTTGGGTTGGCACCACCGCATACGGACATCCGGCCGACACATGTGTGCAAGTATGGGTATCGCTGGGAGCTTCCGGCTCGGCCGAGATTGAATATACCGACTGAGGTGAGGGTGTTCCGGCCGAGTGATGATCAGCGGGCCAAGAGGTGTGATGGGTGTGCGCGATCGCACCAAGCGTCCCGTCTGCATTGTTATGCCAATCATGGCAATGAGAACAGTGCCATCATTCCCGAGGATTGCAGTCAAGGCCAGCCGGACGATACTCCGTTGGATGATGAGTATATATTCCATAGCCTGACGCACGACGATACCGGCAAGTACAAGGGTATCATACGCCTTTTTAGTATGGGCCGCAATGGCCGCAACTATAAGGGTGGGCGTGCAACCATTGTCATAAGAGGCACTGGTTGACGCTTGGCGCAGGTTGGTAAAGGTATCATCGTTGTTGGGTTGGTATATTAGAGAGACAAAACGGGAGGTGTAGAATAAAGCGTGGTTACCCGTGCCCTTTTACTATAACCGTTTCGAAATTAAAGCATACAAAACATGAGCGGCTCTTCCAGCCTCTTTAGGCCGAACCTGAACAAGAAACAGGGCGTCTTTCAGCCAGTCACGGGCCAGGCCAATGTTGTCATTACGACGTGTGTCGATGATGCTCACGTAGAGCAGGTTGAGCGTCAAGCAAAGAGTAGGACGAAGGCTGTTGAAATTAATGCCCACTATCCGCTCAGGACTGGCGACAAGAATCTCGTCTCGAGAGTCGAAAGCCACTGCATTGCACTGAAGAAGAAGAATTCCCGCAATCGCTACTTCAAGGGGTCTGGGTGTGACCTGAAGATATTCACAGCACTCAATGGCCTCAAGCGCGCAGACATTCTCGAACATCTGGAGCATGTGGGCATCGTGCAGACGCCCATCAACCCCAATGATAAGACCAAGGTGTGTTTTGCTTTGCTATTCGATCCGTTTCCCGTAACTCGGCTTCTAACTTTAAACCCCAGCCCCATGGATTCCGAACAAACGCTACTCGCATAGGAGGCACCGTATCTCTTATCAATACCGGAGGAAAGGACATCTTCCCTAATGTGAGCATCTTGTTCTTTTATTGTATCGAACTCGAATTCCAATCTGACCTTGATTCCTTCAAAAGATGCCAATCTACTGGGATGTGCCCATTGGTGCGAACACCAACGCCAATAAGGTCACAGAGAGCGAATGCGGTGTGATTAAGGGGCACCCCGATGGCATTAGTGGGTATATGTGCTTATCTCTTGGCCCCCTGCAACCTCTCTCTCACCCACCATACAGTCTACCCAGCCACCAGAATGCTCGAAGAAAAGGACGAGCTTTCGGATATTATGGACAAAGTTGGTGGCGCTAATGTAAGAGAGGAGATAAGAAAAGTGCTCTCAAAAAGGCGCAGAGTGATTGGTTGGAGTCTTGTGAGTAGCAATCGTATTTTTTACTTGATGGGCGGCCATTCCGTTTGATAACGTCAATTCCCATTTTATCGCTAATTACGACTTTATCTCCCTATCCAGAATCACTGCCGTCCCGGAGAGCAGCTTGATCTCCTGCTTCGTCGTTAGGATGCGTTGAGTGCTTTTTGGATGTAATACACTGCAATAATGAGGCACATGACTGCATCGTCTTGATTGACACCGTCCTTTCCCGAGTACACAACCTACAATAATAATGCATATCAGTTATAGCCACACTAGTGCTAATTTGACTTTGAATGAAAATAAAGCATCACCTTATCTTTCCCAAATACATCTGAAGACTTGACTTGCTTCTTGAACCTAGACATTTGTGTAGAGACTTCCTGTACCCTAAGGTTGAAACGTTTGCTATAGGCCTGTTAGTACACGTCCATAGTATGGGGGTTTTAGTACTGAGAGACACACCGGTGATCAATCCCGTCTGGGCCTTTCCAGGCCGTCTTGTCTATTGAGAATGAGCTCTGACTTCTCTTGACGATTTTCGAGTTGACGGCCGCTTGAAGCAGGAGGATACCGTTTTCCTCTGGGGTGTGATGGTAAGCATACCGGAAACACAATACGATACAATGGCAAAGGGTGTGGACTTACTCGTTTCGTGAGTGGTCACTACGCCCGCATTCCCTGTTTTGTGGTCCTTCATGGCCAGTATGGAGTAAGGGGCGCATGTGTGTGCAAAGTGGCTTGCAGTGACCCCTTTAAATAGGAAATGAGATGAAGACTGGATGGGTTATTTATTCACTTTTTCTGACACTCACAAGACATGTTTGCTTCACAGATGAGGACGGCCGCGTTACTGGGGAACCTTTCTCTTAGAGCCTTGAGATGAGCCGTGACTAGTTCGGTTTGAAGGTTGACATCCCCCTTTGGTATAAGGATATTCTCGATCCCAATCTGAGATGAGTTTCAAGGAAGTGTTATGTGATGCGAATGAGAGGGATGCGCTGTGCAGGGGGATCATGTCCAGCATAGGGGCGCTTGGGATGGACGCAAACGTGTGTGGTAAGCTAGAGGGGATGCTCTTGGATGGGACACCCGCACAAAAGAACTATCTGTGAGTTCTTTGATTGGCGCGCTTCTCCTCGTGGGTCCAACCGCTTACGCTTACGGGATCACAGCATCTTGTTTGCCATAGTGAGGCTGGCCGGCCTGTACGAGATGATAGCACCCAAGTCGTCCGAGCGTGCAGTTCGGCTCATCACCAGTGGCCTTTATCAGGATCTCAACGATCACATAAGTGGGTGTATCCGAGCAGAGTCGCCCACTTGTGTAACTTCGCTGTTGTCTCACATCACCCTTTTATCTTCTCAAGTGGGCAATGACGGGCCAACGGATGCCTACGACTTTGCGTGCAGATGGACGGCCAACATAGCATGGGCAGACTAACTTACCATCACAAGCATGCCGTTCTTGCATGCGATACTCATGAGTGCGAGCTTGCTGTCTCCTCCTCCCGTAGGATCCACGACCACAAATATGGGGTCGTCTCTGGTCACTTCTTCGATGACCGGGTTTCCCTCCGATGGGATGAGAGAGTTCCTGAATGATGCGCTCTGAGAGGCCGAGAAGATAGAGTGCTGTTCGCTTGTAACAACACCCATGGCTTCTCTGTGATCCCCATAGTATTAGTATAACACGTACGGTAATGACCATATAACAAGACAAATCTAACCTCATATAAAGCTCTGGTACACTTTCCATAATCCTCCGTACCTTTTCTTGTCTGCCCTATGTTTAGTATTACGTAAGTACTATGAGCATACACAATACTTATGGAGTTAGAACTGGCTTACTTGGCTCTTCCATTGGGGCACTGTAGTAAGTAAGAGTAAAGTATTAGATCGTTTCAAGTACAGGGATCTTGGGTCATCTCACAGAGGTCGAGTCTGTGAACACAGGACCCAGCATTCTCGTCTTTGGCACGACAGGCATCGCATATGAGTTGGATGCTCAGGCTTCTGAAAAGAGGCCTTTGTGATTCGTCCCTTTGAATACCATGTTGAAGGGTAGATGAGATATGGGACGGGACTGTGTGGATATGGGTATCAAGATAAAGGCTCTTACTTGAGTTGTGTAATCTGGGAGTAGTAGTTATCATCCCCCCTGAGGTACGACGTTGAGAGATGAGACACTTTCCAAGTACGGAATAGGGATGAATTTACATACAGGGGTGTGCTTATACCGAGAATGGCCGTGTTCTGTACTCCCAGCTTTGGGAAGGACGAGTGAGTGGTGAGATATTGATCGCGACGGTAACAGGTGGGCGAAGATGGGTTGAATTACCAGAGGCACGACGACTTCGTAAACTTGGATGGTATTAAGCGATTAGAGTTGGGAACCGAATATTATGGCATGTGCTGTACCATACGACCTACACACTGCCGTATCGAGCCTACTGGCCTCTTCCATGACGATGACCTTGGCACTCACACCTTTGAGCCCCTAAACATGGGATGGGTTGGAATAGGAATCAGACTGGGCATAGATACACGTGTAGTGCGCAAAGCAGGGTGTCATTAGCGCGTGTCGATGTCTTGCACTTGACAAACCCGAATCTATATAATTTGAAGGGATTTAAACGTTAAAGTGGAATTTGGATCTAATCAGAATGATAGTCGTACTGGACACAGAGACGAGTGGGCTCCCTACTTTTAACTACCCTCACCCAAGAAACTTTGATCAATGGCCGAGGATGGTGAGTGTGGCCTGGAAGTTTGTCTCGAATGCAGAGACACCTCCGGGTGTGCACATCGTAGTGAGACCGGACGGTTTTGTTATACCAGAGAATGCAAGCAACGTCCACGGGATCTCGCAAGAGAAGGCTATGGAGGAGGGTGTTATCGTCAATGACGTCCTGGATCAGATCAATCGGGCTCTGACGCCCAAAAATAAGGACGAGACGGTAGTCGTGTGCTGCTACAACACTCCATTCGACCTTGGGGTTCTCGAGTCAGAGGCCCATAGGCACAACCACAATGACCTCCTCCGCACTATCCAAAACTGCCAATGGCACTGCCTCATGAGACACACCAGTGCCATCCTCAACAACGGAAAGACGTACAGGCTTGCAGACGCCCTCCTCCAGATAGGGGGCCCGGATGCGCTAAAGGAACTCGAAAACCCGTTTCACAATGCATTGGGGGACGTAGAGGCAGCAGAGCGGCTCTTAAGACTCTTAGGAGAGAGGGAGTACAGTGCATCTAATTTACCATAGTAATACTCTAATATGTATGTACATAGCAATTCTTAAAGTGGGCCAAAATCTAAGCTTCTAAGTTCTTACGCCTGTGCCCCTCCTTGGATAGGAGCCTCAGGTTGGCGTGCTTCTTGTGGTACTGATTCCAGGCCTGCTCTGTGGCAGGATCTGCCAAGCGTTCGTTGAATCCATCCCTCTTCCTCACTTGAAGATTGAGATGTGGATAGGTCTTTATGAAACTGTCTACAATATCTTTGAAGTCTGGCTGATGGTGATCAACTTCCGTGTCTATTCTATGAGCCTTGATGCACTCGCCTGTTATTGGGCAATTGGTAGTTTTCTTGCAGGATCCTCGAAAGCTTGCAATCTGATCTCGAATGGAAATCCGAAGTGCCTTCATCACCTGCCCCCGCACCACTTCTCCGTTTTCTCGCTTGAGCTTCGCCTTAGAGTAGCCATTTGGGTATTGGCAGGCCTTCTGGCCAACCATAACCGCATCCTGTGTCGGGCAGTGCAAGTAAGCACACGTCGATTTAATGGCGTACGATTAATCATAATATTACCTTTGACAAAGTGTGCTCTACCCACCAGCAAAGACCGTTGGTCCTCGTATTGCTGTCGTATGGGTTGCCGTAGTCTGCGTAGATGCGTTTGAATTCACCAAAGGAGCGACCGGGATGCCTCCGAAGGAATTCCTCCACTCTCTGGAAGTCGTCGCTCCCGTAATCGAGGCTATCTCCTGGGTTGAGGCTGTTTCTCAGGCTTTTCTGAAACTTGAATAGGGCAGACATTCTGGTGTGGTGCCCTTCCTCTCATCTGAAAAGTATTTATAAAGGGCCATGATAGTCTACACAGCATTCCATGTGCTCCGAGTGGTGCCTCCTCTGGCACTCGTGTCCGCAGTAGGCCACATGCTTGCACTTTGCGCACACCCGAGTAGTCTTATTCTTTCCACACACCACACAGACGCCCAAGTCCTTTGGGATCATGATCAGTTTCCTTAGTTTTTCATACTTTGCTTCTATGGTATACGCCTTTAACAAGAGTTCGTGCTCCTTTAACCTTGCACTCTGGTAGTAACTGTACGAATATCGAAGGTGATAAACACGAGTGAGATATGGCAGAGTCCGCTTGGGGTTGGCTCAAGCCTTACAATGACTGGGCCTCTTCGAATTCTGCATTGGATGATTCTACCAGTTCATCTATCTGCCTCTGGTACTCGTCACACTTATGACTGTACTTGCGTTTGTATGCCTCCTGCAGCTCCAATATGCTCTTTCTGTTAAGTCGCCTTTCCTCCTCGATGGACCCTGCGAGCTTCTCTATTTGCTTCTTGTTCGTTTTCTGGGTGCGCGCAAACTCGTCCCGTTGCTCCTTGCACTTTTTTTCCAACAGGCCTATGTATCTATCCTTCTCCTTCAGTTCATTGTGGGCGTGATTGGCAAAGCGCGACATGCACAGGTCCATCGCAATGGGTGCATAGGGCTCGCCTGCTACATACACATGGACAAGATCATTGGTGCTTGTCATTCTTTTCGTCTCGGTTGAACTGTCCTTTGGGATCAGCGAGCATCGAAATATATAGATCAAAGGCGTAGGATGTTACGTTCCGTAATCGGACTCCTTTTAGGCACAATTACGATATATATGTTCAATTACATACCACAGTGTGCCGACTACCACGGGAGCAATACATCCAGTTTCGGATTTTCGTACACTATTCACTTACATACCATACGCTAATGTACCGTGGGAGCAATACATCCAGTTTCGGATTTTTGTACACTATTCACTTACATACCATACACTAATGTACTGTGGGGGCAATACATCCAGTTTCGGATTTTCGTACACTATTCACTTACATACCATACGCTAATGTACCATTTGGGATAATAGTAATACTTACGTACCTAACACACCATAACAAGTATGTAACAGTGTGTGTGTGTGGACGATACTTATATACTTTTTTTGTCTTCAATATTAACAAATCACAAGGCATACATAATACATACATACGTATATAAGGGTACACACATAAGTATAAGAGCATACATACTATGATTGGAAACCAATATATTGATAACGAAGCCGAAGCGAGTGATGATGATATTGAAATCGTACAACCCGAGACGGCCGAGGAGCACTATGTTTTCAATGCATCCGAAGATGTTGGCGAGGATGATCCTGATCAGCTCCACAGAAGGGTCGATAACGATATATTTGATGTTGATGACTCTGATGATGAAGCGATGCGCATTGCTGCCCACTATGAGAGTCGTTACGGGAATGAGGTGTGTGAAGACTCTGATATTGAGGCTGAGGAGGAAGCCAGGCCAAAGAAGAGAGCTCGATCCGTGCGTTCGGATGATAGTGAAGATGTAACGACAGTCTCCGAGGGCGATAACACCGATGGCATTGCTTACAGCTCCGTCCCGGACTTTGATGTGGACAAGCTGAATACGACAAAATCCCAGCTTGTTTTCGTTCCTGGAAAGAAGTCGTGTATGAGAAATGAGGAGCTCTCCTCGAGTGGCTCTAGCACTTCTTACATCTATAGTCTCCGGGTTGATCTGAGCAGGCATGTCAATGGCTCCGAACAAGATTGGAAGGATTTCCAGACCGTCTATTACATCATGTATGCAGCCTCGTGGCTTGCATCCAAGGTTGGTCCCTTCATCCTGATATTCACATCTTTCCTTTGGTAGACTGACCCCCTAACCTTGTCCCATAGGACAAGCATGATATCACAACGCACTTCTGGCCCATTAACAAGTATGGGATTGAGAACAAAGATCTTCTCTCTTACAAGGCCATGCTTCGGAATATCATTTACAATAAGAACCAGGGGTGCCACTTATGCGAGATCCATGTTCACAGTGATGAAGCCCTTCTGGCCTTTAGTAACTTGCTCCAGAACTCTTCGAGTGCGTGATGTCTGATTTGGTCTTGGTATCATTACGTCTTGCAAGCTAACACACCTTTTTCATCAAAGGGATGTTCTCTGCTGGTGCGACCAAGTCGGGTGGCCTTTCACCAATGGCCGAGCTCAAGGGCAAACTCGAGCAGTGCGTTCAGGGGCCCAGAGCAAAGACTCTGACAGAGGCCATGTACACCTCTACAGTGGACTTGGCTAGGTTGGTAGTGCTTCTCGCGAGTGCACCTTTTGTACGTGTACTCATACAATTTCAGGGGGTTGGTCCAGCTAGGAGAGAGCATGAAGACCGTGCCTTCCGGCGAGAACCAGCTTTCTTGGTGCACAGCGGCCTCCGAGAGCGTCCTCCAGGTCGCTACATCTACAACCGACCCGGCCACTAACATTGAAGAAGTCGAGAGGGGAAACCAGTTCTGGCTTCTGTGTGGCAGAGAAAATGTCGTCCAGAGCCTTTTCGGAGACAACCCAGAGCTCCTCGAGTCCTTGAATCAGAACGCTACGAGCGGGATTGTGTTTCTCGACGACTTTCCTGCTTACCCGTTTACCAATCAGAATGTAAGGAACATGATCGCTTACACAGAGGTCCCGGGAACGGTCAGTTATGAGCTCAGCAAGAGCCTTACCGATAGGAGCAACAACGCTGGGTACCAGTAAGTCGGCTTTGTTGGTTCGATCCTCTCCTTGCCATGTCATTCACACCAACCGAACCAACACGTTGTATCCAGGGAGCGCCGGATTAACGCCCCCCTTAGCACAGACACGCTTGAAGACCGTATTGAGAAGATGTGCCTGTGTCTCCCCAGATTCGAGGATCGTTTCAATCTTATCAAGTGGGTGTGGGGATTGGTAATGCGTGTAATCCTGTAATCCATCTGTGGCACTCACACCAATTTCTTGAAACCAGGTCTGCCATTATCAGTGACCACAGCGATCAGCCCGACTGGTGGGGATACATGCAAAAGTTTGCCCTCCATGTAGAGGAAAACGTTGGGTTTGATGGCTACGTGTTCAATCTCACAAAGGAGAAGAGCAAGGGATTTCGCTATGGATCCCATTACATTAACATGATGTGGATGATTGCAAACGACGCGGAGCTCATCTCCAAGCACCAGAACCTCCGTATTACCGTCCAGTTCATGAGGGACATCAGCTTCCTGATCAAGCCAAGAGACCCTGTGCCAAACTTCTGGATTCACGGAGAGGCCGCCAGTGGCAAGTCCAATCTTGTGGATAACTGCAAGGAAACCGGATTCAAGGGCCAAATGGAGAACTGTGCGGCCGAGTCCAATCAGGGAGGCTTCTGCGATACAAAAAAGAAGATTTTTGTGTTTCACGAGGGTGCACCCAGCAAGACGAACAACAACCAGAACAACGAACAGGGAAAGTCAAACCTGAAGAACAATTTTGGTAGCCAGAAAAAGGATCTGACCGTCAGGCGCATGAACGTCAAAACGGGGGAGGTCGACAAGTTCAAGTTCAATAACCAATCTCAGGTGGGCCTACTCTGTCTTTCCCATTTTCTATCGCATTACTAACACTCGTATTCACAGAGCTGGTACTTGGTCAATTTCGAACTGGACGGTGTGGACAAGGCCATCCTGGATAGAGCCATGTGCAAGAATGCAAACGTAACATCGAAACACGCCCGCCCTGTCTCTACTTTGGCATGCGAAGCCGCAAAGACGAGGGCCCTGGAATTCAAGAAGATTGCCGGTGATCACCTCAGGGTCCAGTTTATCATTTACAACGGCTATGACGCACTCGACAGGTTTGTCCCGACTGTAGATCCGGACAGCGGCCTGTTCCCTTGGGTATCCGAGAACATCAAGAACGTGAGTGCAGGGTGCCTTGATTGGGATTAACGCTTGTTTCGTAGTGTCTCACACCGTTTGTAGTTGATGCCCAAGCTGGCATCTCAGGGCATATGCAACCCCAGACAGGCAGGATACGCCCGCTTGATCGCCCGATCCTATATGTTGCATTCCATGGTAGTGGCCCTTCAGCATGGACGTGAGTGTGCTTGTCCAATTTGAACACGAACCCCGAATACTGACGACCCAACCCATTGCGACAGTCGACGTCCCCACCGAGGAACTCATTGAAGAACTGAGGGGCTGTCTGAGCCCCAATGACAACACCAGTCGCCAGGCCCGAGTGGTCGATCTCCTCGAAAATCTGAGCTACACTCCGGATGGTGCACACGAATCAAGACCCAAGCCTTATATGGACCGCTTTCTCACTACAGCCGACTGGCTGTGCAAGGAGTGTCTGGCCTTTCTGGACTTTAGTGCGATTGTGTTTGGATTCTCGTGTCAGGTGGACCTCTCTACCGAAGCCAATCTCAATGGTGTCATTGTGGCCCTGAAACAGGTTTGCTATCGGTTTGCAGACGAAGAAAGGGTGCGCCCAGAGGATGAAAGTGGCAATGCCCAAACCCCAAACTACCTCGAGTTCAAGTTTGGAAGAGATAGTCTTGTCGCCCAGATCCTCGGCATACTCAATATCAACACCAAAGGCCACAAGAGATCCACGGATACAGTCCATTCGGCACTCAAGACCATCTCGCGTAAGTTCCTAAATACAGCCTTTTCTTCCAAAATTTTTACTAAAATTGCTTGCACCCACCCAACCCATCCTTTTTTTAGAAATGGTCGTCGGGGGGGGTGCCGACAACGGAAAGGCCCAGGGGATCACGTTTGTGGACAAGGCATGCACCCGTATCCACAAGGGCCTGCTCGCTCGTGTCATCACTCCGGAAGAGAAGGAGGCCCTCATGTTCTGTATGCAAGAAAAGGCAGTCAACGAGATTGAGGGTGATGAGTGCGATGATATCTACATGGCGGACGCAACCGTATCTCGGATACACGTGGCCAACATCAATACGTACAAGAAGTCACAGTCCCAGACCACCGACCCGGGCTGCCAGTACAGCAACGTTGGCATGTGCATAGACGAATTCCAGAGAAGAGGCCAGATTGTAAACGGGAGCAATGTTGTTAACATCGGGAGCACCCATGTTCTCGTCACTTCAAGCTTCTTTAACCTGTGCTACTCCAAGGACAATTACGAGGCGAACTCGATCCATCAGGGGTTTTCTAACATAGGCAAAGTCCTCGGGATTGACCCCAAAAAGGGAAAGTTTCTCATCACAGAGCCCAACAAGCCCGAAGAACTCACACCGGGAGTGGTTCAGTGCACAGAGCACACCATCTCTCATCGGGTCAAGACCAGCGATCGCACCATTGAGAACGGGAGGTACATCGAAAAGTCCTCAAGGTGAGTTCACTCTGTTTATTCTCAAACCATACGGAGACCAAATCACTCACCAACCCCCCCATAGAGAGTTTTGCTCGCCCTTTATGACATCTGCACTCACGAAGAAGTGCAGGAAGAGGAGCTCTATTAGAGACAAGGACGAGGACTTGGAGGACTCGTACAACTGGCTCGCTTACGAAAAGTGCGAAATCTGCAAATGGTTTCTGGACGGGCCGGGAGATGGCCAGAAAATGAAAAATCTCTTCTACAGGAAATGCGTATCACAGAGAGCCATTCACGAGAATATGAATGAGAGGTTTTAAGTGTGATTTTATTAAAAGCTTAGACGCAGTTTAATTTTCTTAATTATCATCACATGTGGTTTGCAAATTTTTTAATTGTTGTGTTGCGTAATCCTGGACGAGGAAGAGGAGGAACCCCACCCTAGATGCCGCAGTAGCCACCGCCTGTATGACATTGTATCTTTTCCATGAAAGGTCTAAAAGTTTTTCTCCATTTTTCAGTCCTCATGTTATCCCATAGGTGTTTTATCCGTGCTTCTTTTTTTATAGATTCGTTAATTTTAAATTGCCGGTTATGTTTGGTGTATTCTTCAGTGACTATGTACGTATATGGATATGTTGGTGAAGTCATTTTTAAAATTCTTAAAGGGACCACTCCAACAACCCCATCTTTTTTTTTCACGGCGATATATTTTCCATCTTTATATGATCTATAAGGCACAGTATCAGTAACAGTTTCGTCTTTTACGACTGTAAAATCATATTCGTAATCTGGTAAAATATTATCAGCGTAACCCCAAGAATCGGCTTTCTTTACCCCACCCTCTTCAAGTTCTGTTAACTGCCACCAATAGCCGTTACTAGGATCTCCGCCCTCCCAAAGATTATTTTTATCAAGAGACTTGTGAAGCAAATCGAAAAATGGGAAATCATCATTTAAAAATTTCGAAAGTAGAGCTGGGTGGGGATTCTTTTTGTCCCAATTTTTACTGTTATACGCCCAGGCACCTTTATCTTGAGTGTTATAATCTTGTGAAAATATTGTTTTTTCTTTTTTGTCCTCTGCTGTGACTTCCAGCGGAGTTAATGTTTTATCCCCATACAAAACTTTCCATTGTTCGTTTTTTTCTTTCGCTTGTAGATTATCTTCATTTTCTTTCGCGTTCTCAGCACGTAGCCTTGCATGCGAAATTTGATCCTCTGTGAAGTAATCACCTTCGAGAGAGGCTCGGGGCCTGGCCCGCCTCTTGGCGTGATCTAGCCAAAGACTAAAGGTTAAACCGTTTGCAAGTGTTCGTTCTTTGGGCATGGATTTCAAGATAGAGGGCATCCAATAATTCCAAGCCTGCATATAATTCCAGCGACTTTCTGCTTCGTCCCTCTGCAATCTCCAAAAATCACTTGTTGAGGTCTTGTTATTTTTCCGTGCCCTCTGAAAGGCAACAATCCACGTATCCATTTTTTTTTCAATGGCGTTTACATTTGCTTCGAGTTTATCATAGTCCTC
>MDTC01047945.1_pt1 | contig 23757 bp, 41 predicted proteins | sample 811181 | NCBI WGS metagenome assembly MDTC01 (sample SAMN05326644, study PRJNA326480) | marine metagenome | isolation source: seawater | place: Pacific Ocean: North | collected 2011 | reverse complement strand
TGCTTCCTTGCTCGTATTCAGGGGCTGTTATTTCCTGACTACTATAAGCCATTTGCCAATAATTAGAAAAATCTCCAAAATCTGCCATAGAGGGGTCTGTGGGTATAATGGCATTGGTTTTTCTTACCGCATCTTGACTCTTAGCACGAGTATTAGGATAGACTTGACCTTTTTTATTAATCATCCAATGTCGTATTTTAACTACCCGAGAATTATTCCTTCTTTGATAGTAAGCCACTTGTTCTGCAGCAATTTGTTCTATCATACCATTATACCAAATAGTTGGATTTGAGGTTGATACCGCCCGAGTAACAGGCCACCAATTCCATATCGCCCGAAGGGAATCATTTGAATTTAAAGAGGAATTTTCTATGGTTCTATATTCTCTGGTGCTAACTTGAAATGGTCGGGTTCTTCCACCAACCAGATGACCTGATGTAGCCAAACTTCCGATTTGACTAATTGCTTTTACGGACTGTGCATTGATTCCATTACCCATGATTGAATTTGTATCGCCTGTGAAGTCAATTACCTGCAAATGATTTTTGATTTCTTCAATCGCTGGATGGTCAAATTTTTGGGTTGAACTGGTGGCTACAGTATTTTTCTGATAAGGTGCCAAAGCGAAGGACCCTGCAATATTATCCTTAATTGCTTCTACCTGCACATTATTGTTGTATAGAGAATTGACTCCGCCCCAAAATCCTAAAGTATCTAAAGTTCTAAACCACCAATCTTTATAGTCCATTGAATCCCTCCGCCGCTAAATTAGCACCTAAACCATGCCTTTCACGGAAATAACTTCCATCGGCAATAGCATTTTCATAAGCCTGTATCACATCTTCTCCAAAGGCTTCGGCAAATAAATCATATTGTTCTCTATCCATCAAACGAGGAGAATCCTTCATTTTTACATGAATGGGCCAAGTAGAAACCGTAGCATCAAACCAAACTGGTGTGCCATCATTACGGAATCCCATATTGGCTGGATTGGTGACATCTCTAATCACAATGTCGGCTCTTTTGAACAAATCCTTGACCAAAGATTCATAGGCTTGTTGTTCTTGCGGAACCATTTTTCGGTAATCTCCTGACCTCCAACCTGTGCGAATAGGATATTGAAGGTATCCGCCCCAATCATTGTAGACCATATTAGGGATTTTTTCCATGACCCACCAAGCCACACGAGAATTACCAGAAAACTCTCTTAGCATCTCATTTGTAATGGCAGGGCTGTTATGAAACAAACGCTGGCTTTCACGGATAGCATTTCTTAGTTCAGCATTGCTTTTAGCAATTCCCAAGTCATAAATTTGGGGTAAATGAGGATTAAAGTTCTTGCCCACAATTCTACTGTAAAAGTTTGTTTGTAATTCATTACGAGCCACCTTGCGACTTCGCACCGAAGAATGAGGGAATGTTTCACGGAAAGGTCGCACCACACCATCCATCTGCGGACGGATTTCTACAATCTTAATAACCTTGGTTGGGTCATTGTAATCTTCAAAAACATAGCCAGACTCTCCCCACCCAATCATAGGTCCAAGTGCTGGTAGCATATCCATTATATCCCCTTCTTGCTACTTAAGATTACGCTACGCATCCCTGAGCCAACAAATTTTCTACTACCACTGGCACATCCTCTAAAGTCAAATCAGTTAAAACCATATCAAAACGCTCTTCGCAACCATCTAAATTGGTTTCCGATATTTCGTTTCGGTTTTGCCAATGCAATTCCCAAGAATCTCCATAAGCCTCTTGTAGCCTTCTTTTTTGCTCGGATTCCGACACTTCTAAGCGAATGCTTATCCAACCATCTTCACTTACAGCATCTAATTCATTTTGAAATCTAATATCATCGCACAGATAAACCACTTCTTCGCTTTCAGCCCTTGCCATCATCAAATCAATCCAAACACTGGCACGAATAGCACGAAACTGTTGCCCGATTTTCTGCAACAAAGCACGGTCTTTTTCATGAGCGGGCATCAAGAAATAATTACGAGCCACTTCTTTTACTGGGTCAGCAAGGCTCAATCTCTCGCCCTGTTTATTTTGGGCTTGCAATTGTCGCAAAATTTCATTGGTCAGTGTGGTCTTGCCTGACCCCATTTTGCCCGAGATTGCGATTTTCATTGCCATGATTTAGCATATAGGAATCACCTATTTAAGCAATTACTTTTCGGTTCACTGCTATGCTTTCCACCAAATACTTCGGCAGGAAATTACGCAAGGGTTCATTGCCAATTCCTTTTTCGTAGTGAAACCAAAATTGTGGGTCAATAATGTAGTTGTGTCCCACATCAGTTGGACTTCGCACCACACGCCCCAACATTTGCGTAATCTCATTGGCGGTTTTCATTTTATACCAACTGGGATTCTCTTTCATCTTGATAGCAGTTCTCACATCACCCATGGCAGGGAATGGAGTCTTAAGAATAATGCAGAAATCTACCGACTTGCCATCATAACCTTGGTTAGCATAAGTTGATACTAAAACTTGATTGCTACTGCCAGAATCAAAATCATTAAACACTTGGTTTCTACTCTTGGCATTTTTATCGTGTTGCACCAGACGAGCATGATTTTCGGGACTTACCGCCTCTATTGCTTCCACCAATAATTTTTCTAAGGAATCAGTATAAGGTAGAATCAATCCCTTTTTATTAGGATACTTGTTCATAATATCAATTACTGCTTCCACGGTTTTCATCACATCGGCATCTGATTTACCTGTATAACTCAACTTGCCTCCTACCTTGCCTGTGTAAATCGGTCGGTTGGATAACGGGAAACTGGAGTAATCTACTTTGATAAACGCCGTATTGCTTTCAGGTAGACCCAATTCATCCCGATAAATTTCAATATCACCAATAGTTCCACTCAAAAAGATTCTCACTCGCCCCAAGTTTAACATCAATTCTTCGGAATAACTTCCAATGTTCAAAGGTTTGAAACTAATCCATTCTGGAGATGTATCGTCATTGGCTTGCCACAAACAATTTTTCCAATCGGTTTTGAGCATCTGATTAACGGCTTCTAATCTGGCTACAGTGTTATAGACATACTTTAGTTCGTCCGCAGAATAATCCTTTCTCTTAATTTTTCGGTTCACTCTTCTTAGCAGTGCATCAAAATAAGCCGCCCATACTGCCGAGGCTTTCTTACGAAACTCATCGGTAGAATCTGACCTCACACTGGGAATCTGCGGGAATCCATAACCGAAATTATTATTGGGGTGCCACGAACCCAATACTTTACTGCGTTGTTGTTGCAAGGTGTGTCGGTCGGCTTCTGAAGCCTTGAGCATCTCTTGGTGTGAAGGCAGTTGCAATAATCTCTCAATCACTTTTATAGAGAAGTCCAAACTAAAGAATCCAGTCATGGCTTCGGTGAGTTGATGCGCCTCATCAATAATCAAGAAATCTCTTTTGGGCAACATAGAACCCACCCGATTCATTGCCATGAGATAACTCATGTTGCTGATGAAGTATCCAGAATTTTGGGCATTAGCCAATGCCTCAAAGTAATCACAGAGAAGATTCGGGTCTACGCCCCAGTTGTATTGCCCTTCTGCGTTTTTAGGAGTGCGGTAATCACATTTGAATCCTTTGATAAGTGAACAAGGTGCCATATTAGCAGTGCATCCTTGGGTGTTCCATTTGAAACCCCCAATTTTAGACCTGTCTAATGCTTCTTTCGCAATTTTCTCATTGATTGTTCCAGCCTCTACATCCAGACGGCAATCATAATTGCTTTTTCCCATCACGCTTCTCATAAATGGCATTTCTCTCATGTATTGCTCTTGCAAGCCCTTGAGATGTGTAGCCAGATACGCTGAAGGCCCATTTCCGCCGAAAATTTTGGGAATCATCATCGCCATAGCAGATTTACCACTACCCGTAGGACATTCAATCACAATATTCTTGTATCCTTGCTCTACTAAATTCATTATTTCAGGAATAACTTGTTGCTGTTCTAAACGAGCCTCTGGGAATCTGGTGCCTTCAAAATATTCTGCTACCGAAAAATCTGGTTCAGTGTTTCGGGTCATCACCACTTGCTTGAAAGGCAAGAGTTTCTTTTCTGTGGGAACAACCTTCTCACCAATTTTTCCTAATTGGCTATCATCGTATTCTACTTCCACATTTACTTCCAAGTCATCGTCTTCTAATTCTTCGGATAATACTGATACTCCATCTACGGCTAAAGCCAGCCCCATCATTTTGCAAAAGTTGGTTAGATTTTGAATCTTGTTTCCATTTAACACCATACTTCCCTGATAACAGCGACTGTTTTTACTCCAACGCAAGTCATATGTCCCGCCTAAAATTTCACGATAAGCCATGGTATTGCCACGAACTTCTACCCCAATGAACATGATAATTTTACTCGTTGGCACCTATTTAACAAGAATCTTAAATAGCAGATGGCACAACAATATTCTATGTTATGGGCTGGACAGGTTCTTTCGGGAGCCAATCGGGAGTTCGGAGATGAAGGTGATGATGCCTTTTTCGTCTTGCCTTCTAAAGATGCGGCTGGAGTAGCAGATGGCACTGGCTATTGGAGAAACAAAGGTATAACTTCTGGACCCTACACCCGTAGCATGATGATTAACACCCGAAATTATATGGAGGATGGCTTCAACCCTTACGATGCTTTAGAAGCCGCATTTCAATCTTGGGCAGTGCAGAATAATTACGGGAGCATGACTTTTTGTGTAGGGCAAGTTATAGATAATCGGTTGTATATAGTCCAATTAGGTGATTGTGGAGTTTTAGTAATCCGAAATGGTGCAGTGGTTTATCGTAGTGTTGAACAAGAACACCTTTTCAATAGCCCTTATCAATTGGGTAGTGGTAATGATGATTTAGAAGATGCTTGGAGATACCACATTGATTTAGAGTCAGGAGATTTAGTAATTTTTGGGTCGGACGGATTATTCAATAATCTCTACGATAACATTATTTTAGAAGTTGTTAATCAATTTGAATATGATGAATATCCTGCGGTTATTGCTTTGACTTTAGCCGAAACTGCTTACGAACTAAGTGTGCAAAAGCATTACTGGTCCCCATTTTCTCAAAGAAAATATGAGGCTGGTCTTATCAACAAAGATGAACAGCAAACGGGCGGAAAGCCCGATGATATTGCAGTAGTAGTCGGCAAGTATTAGAATCCCAATTGATTGAGAGCATCTTCAGCCGTCATTTCTTCGTTTTCAACCATTTCGGTCAAAGTGTTGAATGGATAGCATTCGTCCTTCCAATCGCAATAAGAACAATTCCATGAGCCCGCCCCATTAACCTTATCTGCACCATGTAGCGGGTTGTTTTGAATCTTGGGCCAATTTGTCTTGGCGATTTGTCCACGCTTCCACATGATTTCCAATTCTTCATCAGAATAGCGTAGAGGATAACCACGAGCAGGAGGTTCATCGGATTCCAATTCCTCTTGCATTTCAATGTAGTTTTGAATAATATCCTCTACCGTAAAATCTCCCAAAGGCATATACGGCTCTCCTGTGGCGGCTTCCTTTTCCATACAAAACACAAGGTCGCTCTTGATAGCATTGCCCTCAAGGTCAGTCACGATAACCCGACCCGAATAATCGTCTTCCAGTTGAACCTTGAAAACCTTAATTTGTCCCGAATCAACTGCCGCATAATGCAATTCAGCATGACTGATACTCACACCATAATATTCTTCAAAGGGCTTACGCATAGCCAGATAAACTGCCATTTGCATCACATAGCCATCCTTAGCAAATCCATTACGATATTCCTTGTTGCCCATAGCCTGACGAGCCCCATAGCCACGAATGGTCTTAGCATCTACAATCACTGCTTCAGTTTGAGAAATGCTCAACACATTGCCATCTTCATCAAGTTCTGCCTTGCGAATTAATTGGTCTACTTCGCCTGAAATCATCACAGGCACATCAGATTCATATCCAGCCAAGGCTGCAATATCCTGCTTGATTTTGATGTTATTATCAATCAACAAACCTTGACGCTTGAAATGGTCGGTCATAGAGGCTTCCCACGCATGACCTGTTTCAAAAATAACCATACTTCGGTCATCAGGAGGATTGGTTCGGGCTACACCCTTCTTGCTATACCAATTTTGGCGATGACACTTGCCGATGTATTCTTCTTCACCCCAATGATTAGTGCGAGTCGTTCCTGCACCTGTGGGATTCAACCCACCGAGAGAAACTCGGAAAGGTCGCTTTGCCATACTTCTAATTGCTGCTAACATATAATTTGGGTTATCTACTGCCGTCATAATAAATCACTCCCATAATGGGGTTCGTAAGACCTATTACTTGGTCTACCTATTTAACTCATCTCTTCAAGCGAATGATTCTCCACATCCACAAGATGAACTGGCATTAGGATTGTTGATTTTGAATCCACCGCCCATCAATTTGTTTTCATAATCAATTTCAATTCCATCCAACAAATGACTGGCTGCATTAGGAACCAAAATTTTGAATCCTCGTTGTTGTAATTCTTGACAGTCTGGGTAAAATCCCTCTACAATTTGCAAGTCATACATATAACCTGAACAACCTCCAGATAATACTCCTACCAGCAACGCAGAATTTTGGTCTTCTCCAAATGCTTCTTGCAACATTTCGGCGGCCATATCAGTAATAGTTAGTGTGACCTCTACAGGTTCTGGAGCCTCCATAATAGTCACCACTTCACAAGTTCCACAATCCATAATTATTCTGGGTGTGAACTACTATTTAAGTTAAATTGATATAGCAAGGAAGCCATATATTGTTTATGCCTCGCATCCCCGGCCCCATAAATTGGCTTAGACAAAGAAATGACCCTAACGATTTGCTGATGACCTATGCGGAAATGAGGGAGCGTGTCCGTGGGCAGGAATACATGGGAGACATTCAGTATTCACAAATAATGGGTCCAGATGAAGTGAAAAAGTTTTTATCCGATATGGTGGATACTTGGTTAGATAGTTTAGAACTACGAGAAATACAGAATCCGAGTAGAGAGGGTGTCACTGTGGAAACTATGTTAGTAGAACGGTTAGTGCCTCAATGGAATAATGGCGAAGTAGCGATATTTTTTAAGGGTTTAGACGATGATTCTACTGACGATGATTCTTCTGCACGACTTGGAATGTTAATGCCTGATGCTAATTTAGAAGAAGTGCGAAATGACATTTTGGAAATCATAGATGAATACTTGACTCCACCAGTTCAAGTTAGCCAAATTACACTTTATATGAGCGATTTTAGACCTACTACTCCAGAACGATTCCGGCCGAAGTCGCAGAAAATTCTTTTCAGACCCCTAAATCCCATAAATTTAGATGAAATGTTTGGTTTAGAATAAGGTGGTATTATGGGATTACCGACTCCTATCAATTGGCTACGCACCGTTCCTACGGCAGAACCCGTGGCGGATACTAATGATGTCCTTATGTTATTCCATGTGGATGATATGTTTGAGGATGATGAACAACTGAAGATGATTATTCAGAGTCGTATCTTTAATTCTGTGATGGGCTTTAATGAATATGAAGGCATTATTCTGGAGAGCGACCGAGAAAAAGTTATGGAGTATTTTATATCCGAAGGTAATTATGATTTCCGAGCATTTGCTGAGGGGTATGTAAATAACGATGAAACAGTTAATTGGGTCTGGATTAGTGATACTTTGATGACCATTTGCGATAAATTGGAATTTGAAGATGATGTTGCGGAAAAAGATGTCAGGTTTTGGATGCTGGTTCAAGATTATAGTTTTGATAACTTTATGGAACAGCATTACAATCGGAAAGGTCTTTCTCATATGTTAATAATAGAAACCAAAAATTTGGGGAATTGGCAACCATACAGCCGAGAAGAATTAGAAATATCAGGTCCTAACAGAGTTGAAACCTATAACCTTCCCTCATGGATTTATGAATTAGGCAAGGATGAGGACTTATGAGCCTACCTGCCCCGATTAATTGGATGGAGGATAGAAATTATCCCCGATTTGCGGTCTTCGGTTTTAATCGTTCTGGAGCATTAACTGATTGGTGGGCGCATCGCACACCAGACCATACACAGAGATTCTTTTTCACCTTACAGGATGCCGAAAACTGGGTTAGAGAAAATCACAAATATCGTGGATTCAGTAGAGATAATTCAGGACAGGCTCGGGGGAAACTAAAATCTTATATGGTTCCATCCTCTACTGCCAACACCAACTGGTTGGAGCGTGTAAAATTAATTCAAGAAAATTTTGATTATGGGGAATTAGTCAAGTGGTATGGCTCAAGATATGAATACGATAAACGCACTGGTGACACCACCAATGATTCTGCAGTCTGGTGGATATTCCGCCTCAAAGATTAAAATTCATCATCTTCTGCGGCTGGAGGATAATTCCAGACATCAAAGTTAAATTCAGGCTTGCCCGAAAATTTCGGTAATTCCACTTGTAAAATCTCATCCAATTTCTTGGCAGTAGACACCAGTTCTTTTTCGCTGCCAGACCAGAGCATATCCACTTGCCACCAATGGTGGTTCATCATTTGCACATCTTGTTTCTTGAGTTCCAAATCAAATTGATGTTTTAGCATTTCCAACAACATATGTAGCGGATGGGAGTTATCTGAAGGCTCACGACCCCAATAAACCAAAGTCAATTTGAAACCATCTGGTTTCACTTCCAAGGAATCCATATATTCTTCTAAACCCACACTCACAATTGTCCCTCCAACATCGCATCCACTTGTGCAGGGTCTACACCTTGCTTAACCAAAAATTCTTTGAGGTCAAAACCTTCCCAATCTTTGATAATCATTAACATTTGGTTCAGGTCAGCCATCAATTCCTTGGTAGGGACTTCCTGATGTTTAGCCACAGGTTCTTGTCCTGCCACCAAATAATTTGACACCTGATGATACTTGCCTTTGTTAATCATGCTGGCAACTACCGCCCGTGCCAAATCTGCATTCTTTTGAGTAGATAATTCTACTTTGACTTTTTCTTGGGCTGCACCAAACAACATTTGTTGGTCACTCAACACTCTCTGCATGAATTCTTCTGGATTACTCATGAGCAAACTCTGGGCTTGAGATTTACTTGCCCCAGATTTTTCGGCTACTAAACCACAAAAATCACCTACGGTAGCAACTACCAATCGCAAAGGATTGTGCAGGATATTAAACATCACGAAATACACATCATCTGGGTCATCGGGACCTTCCATTACAATATCGGCAGTGACCACTACCTCGGCTTCTTTATTTAACGATAATTTTACATTCTTAATTTGTTTCATGGTAAGTCCTCCACATATTCCCCACTGGTATAAAATAGACCTTCTTGTGTAATATCAAATACTTTTCCCGAAATTCGGCATATTCTCATTCTCCACCTTAGAGCCCAGATTGGTTCCATTTCCGCCGCTTCTTCCATGGTCATCGGATTAGAATTTTGAATCAATCCCTCCGATAGTTCCATTCCCAAAGATTCTGCAAAGTCAGACAACTCCATAGACTCAACCTCACATACTTTTGGCAACCCTTTTCAGGTCATCCTTGAGGATGTTTCCTAAATAGACTCGTGAACCAGCCGCATCAGTGATGCTGACCTTGATATACTTGGTAGCACCCTTTTGTGTGGTTTCCAAATCTTCTAAAATCAGAATTTTACCATCACTCATAGTGAGCATTTGCGTTAAGCCCATGGTTCTAATGTAGATTGTTCCTATTTCAATCTTTGCCGAACCACAAATTCTGCGGAGCAAAATCGCCCCAACCCGATGCAGGTTCTACAGGAAATACTTTTACCTTTTTACCTCCACGATTCATACTCAAGGCTTGGTTGTTAGCCTCTTGCTGGGTCGGATAAATATGCGGGTGAATCCACACATCATCCTTCCAATTGACCAGAATTGCCCACCACTGTCGTTGCGGTAAGGTTCTTTGGCCCGGGTTGGGTTTAGGAATCACTCCTTTCGCCTCACTGTTCGTTGTATCGCTTATTGTATTCAGCCAGCAACTCATCAGCAAGGTCATAGACCTGTTCTACCAAATTTTGTGGAGCCGATTCCGCATCCATTTGCGCCGCCATCAGAGATGTAGCATTGTTGATGCACATTCCCAGTGTGATTCGGTCTTGGGTGGTCATTGGTCCTGCCTTTGGTCCGATGAAAATAGAGTTTCCATCAGGGGTAGTCAAAGTCACGGTAGCACGAGCCTCTGGCACGAATCCGAAACTCACACCAGATGGTAGGTTGTCTGCCACCTTAAACTTTCCAGCAAAGCGTCCACGCAGGTCAATCATTCCGATTTCACCACGATTGTTGCTCATACTGTTTGGTCCTTTGAGATAGTAGCGTAGTGTATCGCCCTTCTCAAACATTTTTGCGTCATAGCCGTCTGCACAATTTACTTCAATTTTTACCATTGTTATCAATCCTTTTCTCCCTTAGTGGGGTAGTAAGGATAACTGTGTGGTGCTACCTATTTAACTTTTCATGATTTTGAATCCAGCCAGACCCACGAGGATAACTCCACCCACCAACCACCATTGATTATCGGTCAATAGGGCTTCATCTTCACCGTCATCGTCATCGTCATCATCGTCATCATCATTAGCCTCTTCAGCCACATACACGCTTTCTAAAGTCACATAAACTTCATCATCAATAGAATCCGAAGAATTGGTAATTTGTGTGCCTTGAACCTTGAGGTAAAATCGGGCAGTTCCCGACCAATCGGAATCAATATCAATAGATAATTTGTCGCCCCCACGCATTAACACTGTAAAAGAGTCCTCAGTTTTTTCTAAAATACCGGGCGAATCCGTAGAAATCTCTGCAAAACTGTTTTCTATAAATCCATATTCGCCTTCTGTTTCAAAACGAACCCTAAGTTTAACTTGATAACCTTCACGGATGTGAATTTCACAAGCCCCTGATTTATCATCACCGCCCTCATAATTTGAAAGCCCTAATGTATTATTATTGACCCACCACCATCGTCCATCATCCATTTTCGTTCCTTCGGTGCCACGGATGGTAAATTCAGTAAAAGGAGTTCCATTACAACTTTCAGAACCCCCAGTTTTATCGGGACACAAAGCGTTGATACCCTTTAGTGTCCAATTAGAATCTAACTTCCAACCAGACAGTAAATCTTCGGATTTAAATTTCTGCGGAGTGTTGCCGAATACATTGTAGCCAAATACCATCTTTTACCCTCCGAGCAACATCCGATTTATTTACCTTGTTTCTCTCGCTATTTAGGCTTTTGGTTGAGCATTTTGAATTATTGGTAAAAACTCATATAGTAAAGAAAACAAAGTAATACTACCCCATGCGGGGGTGATATGTATGGTAAAAGTATGGACAAGAATATATGAACCTATGAGAATGAACGACCCTTGGATTGGAGAAATTTGGGTAGATGTGAACGGAAATCCGAATATCTTTGATACAATAATTGACCCAGACCGTGAGATGTTTTATCACTGGTTGAATTACTATACTGAAAATACCAGAAACTGTTTCCAGAATACAGATGACCTTGAAGAAGGAGCCGCCTGTTATCTGGGGGCCTAATTTTTGAATGGGCATTGTCAGTGCAAGTCTGGAAACAAAGTTGTATCTTGGTCAGAACAAACCATAGATGACTGGTTCTTTGAACACGAAATTCGTGCCATGTATGAACCCAAAATTCCTGCGGACAGTGAATTTTTACTACCTGACTGGTTATTGTTGCCACAGTGCGGTATTGATAAACCTGTTATTGTAGAATATTGGGGCTTGCTAAGAAAAGAAAACAGAGCAGATTGGGTAGCAGAGCGGTTACCGAAATACTTGGACAAGAAAAAATCTAAGGAAGACATCTACTGTGAATTGGAAGCATATTATTATCTTAGTATCTTACCAGAGCATATGGAAGATTTAGATAACTATCTGCAACAAGAATTAGAAAAATTTGGGTGGATTATTCCTGAATCCGAACCTGAAATAACTGTAGACATCAGAGCCGCAGGAGATTGGACCTTCAGAGTATACAAAAAACAAACTTAAGTAGCAACAGCCCCCAATTTTATTTATGGGACTACCAACACCTATTAATTGGTTAAAGGCAGGAATAGAACCTCCAGACCATATGCTGGTGCAATTCACAGTTGTTCCCAAGGATAAAGAACATTATCCTCTCTTCCGCAATGTTGTGGATGAAAATGATGGGGTGTATGGAGAAATGCCCGGTCTAATACAATTCATGGTAGCAGGACCCACAGGAAATTCAGAAGAAGAATTCAGAACGGTTTTGGGAACTATTGTTAATGAAACCACAAATCAACTTTTAGCCATGTTTCAAGAAAAATTCAAAGAAGATGTTGAAAGCAGAGGAATGGAGGTAGACTCCGAATTCACTGTTAATAACATGACAGAGGATGAACAAATGAAAAAGATATTGCAAAAAAACCCCGATATTTTCGGAGGAGTTCAAGTCAGTGATTCTGATGGTGACCCCTTGTTTGAAATTTATTTCTCCCAATTTGTTTGGAGAGCAGGAAAAAAAGAATATCAATAATCGTAGTAATCATCAGATGCGCCGTATGCGATTCCAAATATCACAATCCACAACATTATCCAACAAGCAGTGTCCATTTCCCATCACTCCAGTCTTATTTCTTTCCATTCTACTTTTCCAGCCTTGATTAAATCTCTAATTCTTCTTTGTTTCGTAGTGAGTTGGCTTTTTCCTGATTTAACATCCAACATCACGATTTTTCCATCCTCCAAATTTTCGGTCTTGTCTTGATACCAATTGAATACCACATAATCAATAGGTTGCCCTAAGAAACTCCAATCTTTGTGGTCCCAATCAGGGTCAATTTCAGGGTGATTCAAGAACGGGGTCCATTTTTCCAACAGTTGTCCTCTTTGAGTGTGTGCGGAAGCAGCCCTACCCTTTTGTTTTCTCATTTCTCGGGTCATGGATTCCAGTTCATCGTTGAGGACCCCATTTACCTCCCGAAGTTCCACAATCATAGATTTTTGGGTGGCTGATTCTTGCATCATGGATTCCATAGCCGCCTCCACGGTATCGGAGGTCGCACTCATTTCCAATTCCACAATTTTCAGGTCTGCTTGATGCAGATTGGATTTGGCTTCACCTAATTCTGCGGATAGTTCTTGCACCCATGAATTCATTTCGGTTTGCCGTTGCTGAAGTAGCCATTTTTGATAGCCCAAGCAAATACCCAAGAACGCTAATGCGTAAATCCACCAATCCATATTGGGTTTATTGGTGGTGTCCTATATGAGATTACTCTTCCTCGGAGTCAGAAGTTTGTCTTTTCCACACACCCTTATCCGCATCCAACACCCAAATTTGTTTCTCGGAGATACGAATGTCCGATACTAACAATGGTGCTATCGCCACAGGAGGAACATTATTAGAGAGTAATAGAACCTCTTCCGCATTTCGTTGTGTCTTAAGCGGTTCCGACCGCACCGAACCTATCAAATATGCCCAACGATGCGTGACTCCCCATTTACCCCAGTAATTCGGGCCATAATCAATGACCTGTAAGTTCATGGCATCACATCAATTAGGTGCTTGTGGATTCTCGGCATCCATGCCCAACACTTCGCAAATTTCCTTGTATCGGTTGCGAATCGTCACTTCGGTCACTCCAGCAGCCATGGCTACATCTCTTTGTGTGCGAGTAATGGTTCGGATGCGTGTTGCCAAATAAACTGCAGCGGCAGCAATTCCTGTGGGTCCACGACCTGTTGAAAGAGGCTTGATTTGCTCATAACTTAGAATTTGACGAGCCAAGGCTTCGGTTCGGGCATCCAAGTTCAAAGTAGAACAGAAACGAGGCACATACTCGGTTGGTGCAGTAGGCAAAATACGAATCTGCAACTCATTCATGACCTTCTTGTAAGTGCGCCCAATTTCTTTACGACCTGTGCGAGAGTGTTGTCCAATCTCATCCAAAGTTCGGCTCATGTTGTTGAGTCGGCAAGAGGCGTGAATGCAAGCAGCCACCACACCCTCAATACTACGACCACGAACCAATTGCTTTTCTACGGCTCGCTTATAGATACGAGCAGCATTCTCTTTCACAAACTTGGGTAGATTCATTTGAGAAGCCAAACGGTCAAGTTCATTCAGTGCCGTCACCAAATTGCGTTCCTTAGCATCACGAATGCGAGTCCTCTGATGTTGTCGGCGTAGACGGTTGTATCGGCGGCGTTGTGCCGAAGAAAGACGCTGACCTGTGCCATCGGTGTAAGCAATAGGCATATCGGTAGTCAATCCACCATCGTGATAGAGTTCGCTCTTAGGCATACCCCATCGTTCACCCTCTGCACCTGAACCATCAGCAAACACACGGTTGTCCTTGCCCGGGTCAATTCTACCTGCTTCGCCTTCTAATCCGCAATCATCACAAAACACTACGCCTGTGCTATCAGGAGTCATGTTTTTGCTTCCACATTCACGGCAGGAGTAAATATCCACTTCTTCTGGCTTGTTTGTATCTGTCATAGTATCACTTAGTCCTCTCTACTTGTGTCTACCTATTTAAGTATTAGCATAGGTTCATATACCCATGTGTTTTAGTCGTGTCCTCCACAACCAGCCTTACGCATGAAATTATTCTGTTCTCGTAGCATGGTTCGGTATTTACCGACCTTGCACCAAATAACTTCTCCAAAATTTCTCTCATCCATTTCCTTGTCTACTACAAACGCTGGCACCATCCAATGATTCCAACCAGTTTTGACTCTTTCGTTTTGACGGAAAATAAGGGCAAATTCTTCATCAGGGAATTTCTGATAAAATGCTTCACACGCTCTGCGAGTATTATAGACCCACCGTTGTAGTGGTTCCGAATAATGACGGGTTTCTTTTTGTGCCGATTTCCAGCCTTCAATTAAAAATTCATTCATGCTTTCACCTCTATAATCCATTCTTCGTAGATGTATTCTTCGGTTTCAATTCTTAGTTTTAGTTCGTCTTTCATGTTGTTCCCTCACTTATCTTATTTTCCCACAGTATATAAACTCTATGACTTAATCACTCCAGCGAAGCGATAGAACAAGAAATATGGTTGCTGACAGGGTTCGTTTAAGCAAACCACTTCCACATGAACGGCTTCGTCATTATTATGAATTTGACTAATCCAATAGCCTCGCTGACTTTCGCAATGTGGACACTTGATTGTAAGCATATTCTTCCTCTCTCACTATACCATAGTGGTCCAACCTATTTAAAGGTTGTGTCTTCAAGACCCCTTTAGGCACTAACAGGGCGCATAACTTCTACATACCAACGCACATGAAACCAGTCCGCAGGAATGTTATCGGCGGGATTATCACTGCCCGTGGCTTGCACTCGTAGTGTGAGTGTAGTATTAAGAGTATCTAAAGAGAGATTAACTGACCCTGTATTATTGACTGGCGTAGACTCCCAAACCACAGAATTATTGGATTCGTTGCCCACCAAAACTTGCATAGTCATATTTCCTTGTTCCCATAGCACAGGTTCATGAAATACCCAAGTCCAATTAGCCATGACCCATACGCTACCATTTACTTCATAAGCAGTATTATTGGCTACACTCATGGGTTGGATGTTCATAAATTGATGGCTATGGTTTTCAGTTTCTGTAATGATTTCCATTTCTGGCTCCACGGGCTCCACCATGGTTTCGGAAGAAGAAAGACATCCTGACAACATCATAGTTAAAAGCAAGACAGATACCCAATATTTCATTTTGCACCCTCCAAATTCAATTCTGGGGCGCAGGTTTCTGCCATATCTTTGACATCAAATCCAGCCTCGTGAAGTTTCTCCAAAATTTCGGCAGCCAGTGAAAACACACCATCGTAATCAACCAAGGTGTTGTTTTGAAACCATAATCCGCCCTCGGCATACCATCCACCATGAGAATTATACCACTCAAACCATCCTCTTTGTTTTCCATCGGGCTTAGGTTCACCCACTTCTACATTGAAGGTCAAAGTCACATTCTTTTCTTCTGCCACAATACCGAAAGAATTTTCGGCATAGACATCACTCACAACGGTCCACTTTTCTTTCATGGTTGCACCGCCCGGTAAGGCGATTCGTTCTCGTATTTGGTATCCATTCTACCAATTAATTTTACGGGATGGCTTCGGTTGCGAGCAATTGTCCCCACAACTTCTTCGCCCAATTCTCTGAATCGCTTGTCGCTTCTCAACACAAAAGTCACACGGCGAGGCGTAGGAGGATAACGACCTCCTTTTCCTGTTGCCTTTAACTGTTCAGCAATTTCTGTGCTAATCATGGCTCTTTCTCTTAACATTTCGGCTACGGCTTCTACCCATTTATTTGCTCTTATACTCACTTTTATCACCTTATCGGATTAAATCACCGAAACGCTCTTTGAGAATAGTAAATTCTACTGCCTTGATATGTTTGCATTCGGACTTACGGCGGCGAAAGTCCACGCAGTTGCACATTTTACGGTCGCCCCAATCAATGACGGTATATTGAGTTTTTCCATCACTGGATTGAACTTTCCATGTGTGCTTTTCCTGCTGAACTACACCCTGCGGTCTTGCGGCAATATCTCTTGCACGAAGGTTTCGGCTCATGAAAAATAGTGTGTTGTATTACCTATTTAACCAATCCCATTTCTATGAAAAATACGATAACAAAAATAAAAATAGCGAACCACAAGCCTAAAAATCCTACGGGAACAGTCTTCTTTTCTTGCTCTTGCGGAGGCTCATATAATCCCCATCCACTACCTAATCCCAAAAAAATCACTCTCCTACAGAATATACCTTTCTAACAGTAGCCATTCCCACTTCAGAATCTTGCTTGATTTTCTCGGCGTGTTCCAAAGCGGCTTCACGAGTGGTAAAACATATTTCCGAAGTTTCTGACATTACCAGAGGGTCGCTTAAGGTGTAAAGTGTGTCATACACTACAATAAAATAATGACTCAAGCCCACTCCCCCTGAAATTCACTTGAAAATTCGGTGTCTTCATCCAAATAAGAGTTCACATCCAAATCTGCAGCCTTCATATCAAAATTATTTAGGTGGTGAGCGAATTCAGACATCATGTTTTGAAGGGCTTGCTTCAATAATTCCCGAATATTGCCCACTGCAGCCACTTGTCTTAGATTACGGCGATTATTACTGCGGCGGTAGTTGAGAACCTCCTCAAAAATCGGAGCCCAACCCATCACTTCGGCATCAGAAAATTCTTTGGCTGTGGCAATAACGGCTCTATTGAAATCCAATAAAAGTTCTGCAGGACTATCGCACTCATTAAGTCCTTCCATTACCATAACGGAATTAATCCACGCTTGAATTTCTTGGTTAGGCAAGTCGGGGTCTTCCAAATCAGGTTCAGTTAGCATTAAATCGGCTTCACCGAATTCATCTTGACCCAATAAGAATGCGCCCGCAATAAATGGGTCAGTATTTTCCAGTTTAGCAATCACAGGAAGAATTGGGGCAGTTTTAGCATTCACAATGCCTGATTCCTCGCCTACGCTTCTAATCTCTTCTTCCAGACCGCTTGCCATCATTTCCTCAAATTTGCCTCTTAAACTCATGCTCTCACCTAATGACTCTGTTGTGTCTTACCTATTTAAGCATCACAGAATAGTGATGAATCCCGTCCTTTGGTTTTGGGCATTATAGGCGGCACTTCCTAAAGTCATTAAGAGATAGTTATACCATTCATAGCCTCGCCCAGTTTGTCGCTGTCTGCTTCTTTTTCCTGCTTTCCCATAAAATCGGGCTTTGAATTTAACGCCCGGAGCAATTACATCTTGCAAACGCTCTGCTTCTTGCCCGTAAAGATTTACAAAACCAATAGTGCAAGAGGGATTACTGGCTAATGCCACAGGAAATGTTAGTTGAGCATATTGAATCTGGTGAGGTCCCGTTTCAGTGAAATTGTCTTTGGTTCCACAACGAGGACATTTGTTAGCATAACCCGCATTTTTTTGCCTTTCACTGCGTTTCCATTCGGTATTACATCCACTACCACGGCAAGTTAATCTCATTTCTGTGCCATCTTTCATAGCATACTGTCCACCATTGGTAAAACGACTATCTCTCACATCCAAGCCATTAGTGACTTGATAAGTAGCCTCGGGCATTAAACCTCCAAAATGATTTCGGCGTGGATTCCAAGAATTGGCTCTGTTAGCGTGTTTATTTCTTAATTCTGTGACCCAAGAAGTTAATTCACCCCAAGTTCCGCAAGGAGGGTCCACAAAGTTGTAGACTGTTCCACCTGTTGCACCCAATTTTTGGGTGGCTTTGGTATGGACTTTAGGTAATTGTGCTTGCCGAATCAATCCCGTGCCTTGTGGATTCCAATTAATCACACTAACATTGTTGGATTGCAACATCCGTGAGAGATTAACAAACAACGGATTGGGCTCTGACATGAATATAGTTCAGTTCCCCGACTATTTCAATTTATTCAAAGGGATTTCCAATATTTCCTTGCCAAACCAATCACACTCTTACCCTGCACTGTGAGGCTTTCGTAGTGTTCCACATAATCTTCCCAAGGAATGTAGTAGTTATTACTGCCCACTTTAGCACAAGGGTTCATAGTTAGTTTAGATTTGTAGCCAATTACCGCCATTCTCTTAAATTCTTCAATTTCCATAACAAAGTGATTTCCATTAACTTCTACGCTGCGAAGCCATTCTTGGTGAAAATCAATCTTTCTTTTCTCTTTAGGAGATGAACTTTTCATGGCTTGCATACCCGTGGGTTCTTCTCTTAGGTCAAAACCACAGGAATTACATTTCACATATCGTATGCCATCTTCATCCCTCTCATAAACCAAATCAAAGCAATAATCGGCACGATTAAGGCTCCATTTGACCTTGGGTTCACCAAAACGGTTATCCCACTCATATAATTTACTACACTGGGGACAAAAAGCAGTGGTGGCTACGAAATTCTTGTTGCGTCCTCGTTGTTGTTCAAAACCAACTTCTTCGGTTTGAGGCTCATACACTTCAAAACCAGAAATGGCTTTACCATCGGGACAATCAATCTGCCTCATCGGAGGCCACCTCCGATTCACTCTTCACTCAAGAAACCATGAGCGGTGCGAAGCGAAGCCAATTGTTCTTCCAACTTAGCCACCTTTTGCAAAGCATCTGCACGAATGGCATTACGCTTGGCAACCAATCCTTCCAAATTTTGTGGTTCAATGACGAGCCACATGGTTTCGGAATTATGAACTTGGTTAGGGTGGACAACTTGCACCAAACGCTTGGGATTCAAGACATCTTGGAGGTCAAGAGAACCGATTACGCTGTTGGCGTGAGTCATTGCTTCATTCTGGTCGTTAAACAAACTTGCTGCTACTTGGGGCATGATTTGATGTTATCTCATTACCTATTTAACATTACCATTTTTTTAGGGGACATTCGGCTGAAGCCACTTGAGTTTTAACCTTCATATTACATCCACAGATTTTACAATAACTACCTGTGAGTTTGCGTGTGAGTTGTGGACAAGCCCTACAAATCTTCATGCGTTCATCAAATTGTCGCAATCCCATGTTTAATCCCCTAATACTTCAGAATCACCAGTGGCTAAAGGTGCATCTTGAGATTCTTCTTCATTCTTTTCAATCCAATCGGATTCATCATCAGGAACTTCGCTATCAGCATAAATGGCATCCACGGGACATTCCATTACACAGGCTGAACAGTCAATACATTCGTCAGGGTCAATAACCAAATAAGTTTCCATCTCTCTGAACGCATCTACGGGGCAGACCGCTACACAGTCTTGATACTTATGTCCAACACAGGCTGAAGTCACTACATGAGTCATAGTAATATTTGTTATCTACAACTATTTCAAACTTCCTTCCCAGTCAAACTTTTTTAACTCGGCAGAGTGTTTCCAATATCCCGATTCGCTATCTACTACTATATGTGCATCAGGATTGAGTTTCAATTCTTGCATGATTTTTCTCTTGATAATTTCTCTGGCATTATCTACATCAGATATATCGCCTATGTCTGCTAAATTCATATCTCCTCTTATTAACACTGGTTGTTCAGGATTCCAACTTAACATAAGAGAGTTTATTGCCCTCTCTAAATTTTCTGGGCGGAAAAAATCTGGTCCATAGGAATCTCCTCTACGATAGTGGGTGACCATCCAAGCCCAAGGGGGCGTTGATGACCTCTTTAACCAGTTGATAATATCCATTATCTCACCCCATTATACAAATTATATTTATACAATTGCAAAGTGGAGTAGTTATCATACTCTGCTATCATAAATTGTGGGTTCTTTATATCTGCTATGAGTAATCTTAGTATTCTCTCGTTAGTATCTGATAATGGACCGCCCTCATCGGTGTCATCTATTTCTAAAACATAGGAACGGCTAACTCTTTCACTTTCTTCTAATTTCATTTCCACATTAATGCGGGTGGGGTCATCGTCCATATTAGGATTGTCTAAAGCATATCTTAGTAGATGTTCTGCTACTTGTTCTGCATTGTCGGGATAATATTCGGCTTCAACATATCCTCCCTCATAAGGCATACTGTAATATAATCTCCAAACCCATGGAGCCCGCATCCAGTTGATAAGTTGGCGAATCTCCATAATCTTAATTCAGTGGTGTTGCTACATAAGTTTATCTAACAGAATGACCCAAGAATTATTATGAGTCTACCTGCTCCGATTAATTGGTTGCAGAAAGTTCTTCCTGAATTAAAGGAAGAAGAACCAGAATCCATCTGGGGTGCTGTAGGATTGTGGGACATTCCCATCGTGGAACAGAATATTTTTGGGATTCCTCCTCTCTTTACAGTAGTCAATACCAGTTTGCAAAAAGTTTGGTTGGAATTATTTCCCTTAGTGCATTATCAATTTCTAAAAGAATATCGTTTCGGAAATCTACTACCAGATGAATTCTCTATCTATTTTAACACTGATGAATCAGGAGCAATCCAACCCTATCAAGGTGCCGACCCCATAATGGATGCTATTTTGGAAGGCATGGGAACTTCAAGTGATGAACACCATAAATATCCTCTGATATTAGGACAGGGCTGGTGGGAAGTGGTGCAACAAGGCGACCCAGAAATTTGGCAGAAGTTTGAGGAAGAATTGTTAGCCGAATCTGAAGCAAACGAATATGAACAAGTAGGCATGATGAGTATTCCAGTTTTGGGTAATGAATCAGGAAATTTTGGAAAGTTTGGATACACCGCTCCTAATGAGCCAGCACAAATTTGGGATGAAAATGACAACATAATGTGGCTCTGGTGGTTGAAAGACCAAAAATTCTGGGATGGAAATTCAGATGATTTACAACTTCCTGATTCTGTAGATGTAGAATCATTTATGGAGAAGTCCTTTCAGGATGCCATAGAAAAAATCACGGGTCCAGACCACAACCCTGAAATGCGCCGAGTGATTCCTGTGAATGCCGAAGTATTTGAAAAATGGATAGTTGCAGGTGCTGGAAGAGATGCGGGACACAATTTGGTCTTGCTTTTCTGGAAACAAACTTAAATAGCAATAAGGAGGAGTAATATACATGGTCTTAGGAGATTTCACAAAAGGCACAGCCAAGTCTGTTGGCAAAAATGTTGCTGGCTCCCGAGCAGGAAGGCGATTAATCCGACAACAACTAACTGATGCAGGATTAGATACTTCCAAGAAAAATATGGATGAATATGCAGTCAAATTAGCCGCAGATATAGATGGTAAGGTAATACAAAAGACCACTAATTTTGATGCCAAACTGGTTAATGCTGCTGGCAAGGAATCTCCATCCTCATTTGCCAAAATTGTGGGGAACATTGCTGAAGATTCTAATAAATACGCCACTGAAATTGCAGAAGAGTTCGGAGATTTGGGTCTGGTAGATGATTTATCCAAAGCCCTCAATAGTAAATTCACTGATATGGCTAAGGCTACTACCAAAAAATCGGCTCGTAGTGTGATTGGTAAGCCCGCCGATGAGTTGGCTGAAGCAGGTGCCTCGGACGAAGTTATTGAAGCCGCCACAGAAGGATTTGGCTCCCGATTATTGAATGGAACTATTGCAACTGCTAAGAAATATCCCCGTTTGTCTACTGGATTCGTGGTCATTGCTGGAGTAGGTGTATTAATGTGGAGCGGAACTATGGATTTATTCACTGGAACCACAGGAGTTTTGGAAAGGTTTGGTATTTTACCTGAAGGTTCTACAGCCAAAGTTGTGGCTTTTTGGGGTAGGATGAGAGGATTCATTACCTTAGTTATTTGGGTAGTATTAGGATATGTGGTCTATAAAATCATGAATGTTATCTTTGTTGGAACCAAAGCAGTAGGCTCTGGACTGGATTCCGTTGCTGATGCAATTGCTCCAGAAGAACCAGAACCTGCTGGAGCGTGAAACATTGATTACCACCAGTTCTAAAGATGATAATTGGACCCAAATTTTGGAAGAGTCCGAAGATATGGAATCTCCAGATTGTTATACCGCTCTAACTACCAGCATGGAACATATTTCTGCCCGTGGTGTTCGTAAGAAATTTAAGGTTTCTACAGTTAAGGGCGTTCAAATGGGAACTTATAATTTGGGCTCTCCTACCGAAAACAATGTTTTTCATCTCAAAGCCACTACCATGTCAGGAGATAACCGTGATACCAAGAGAACAAATCCAGAAGGGATGTCGGACCGATTGTTAGTTCGTTTCGTGCAACCCAATTTAGGATTACTACTTCGCACCCAAACTGAATTGATGCTAACCATGCCTGATTTAGAAAATAATCCTGCTGAACTTCAAAGATTGATGGCAGAAAGAATAAATCCAGACCAGATTTACTCTACCTTGTTAGAAGAAACTGTGGAAACCGATGCAGAGGGAAATTTTGAGAAAGATTATATCATCCCAGATAATTGGCCCGCAGGACCTATTTCAGTTGAGATTATCTATGCTACAGATTGGGAATTAGAGAAAGCCGCTACTCAAGGTTCTGATGATTTTGCGATGTGGCTGGGAATTGCCATAGAAATCTGGGTGGAAGTTTTATTGGTGGTGTTGAGTGGTGGAACATTAGCCAAATTTATTTTGGCAAAAGATATAGCAGAAATTAGTTATGCTGTTTATTGTATCGTCAATGCTACTTATCGTGGAGTAGAAAATAAATACGGTTGTGCCTTCCCTGTAAATTATTCGCTGGCTCATATTTACACCATTAACTACAAGTCGGATATTGACTTAGCCGAATATTTATCCCCTACTCAAATGTCAGGCTTGGACGCTCTCATGGAAGAAGAACGACAGCAATCGGCTGCTAACCTGAAAATCTTTGGTGCGGTCATTAGTGCAATTATTATTGGTGGGCTCTGGGCATCTATGCGGAGGAACTAAAATGGGATTTTTTGAGGATTCTTGGTCTTTTTTACAGGCTGCTTGGGAAGGAGGTAAAACTCTTACGGGTGGCACAGATTATCAATTAGTAGAAAACTCGTCTGACATCACAGTATTAGATGACTATGATATTGAAACTGATGATTTCTGGAATTGTGATAGCCGTCATATCTATTCTGTGGCTACTTCCGAACCCAATATTTCTGAACCTCTGACTCTTTATCGTAATGATATTCTGGTAGGGCTTCGTTCCACTGATACCAGTGGTTTTGGTATTGATTACAATTACAACCCCAATCATTCGGCTTATTATTCGGTCACTTA
>MDTC01046645.1_pt1 | contig 23761 bp, 16 predicted proteins | sample 811181 | NCBI WGS metagenome assembly MDTC01 (sample SAMN05326644, study PRJNA326480) | marine metagenome | isolation source: seawater | place: Pacific Ocean: North | collected 2011 | reverse complement strand
GGTTCTATCATTTACATACATCGTGACAAATTTCTTATTGGTTTCATCATCTATACCTCTCCCCCATTCTTTAGCAAATTCTAATGCCTCAGCCGGATTATTTATTGAATGTTCTATGCTCATTCTAGTATAATTGGTAATGTCGAGCATCATTTCCATCCCAAGATCTCTGCGTACTACATTACCACCTAATGGCATGGGTAAACCCCCTGTGCGTTCATTCCACCATATGCCAAGATCTACCAATACCTCGAGATTATCATCAACATAGGTTAATTGGCCTTCATGAATAATCAACCCTGAAATATATGTTCCATCCAATATACGTGGAATTATTTCATCGAAAGGAACTACTGCAAAATCAAACTCTCCCCAGCAAATTCTGAGTCCTAAATATGCGCTTGTCTTAACTCCAGGTATCGCGATGGTGTTTGACCTGGCTTCTGACATAGTGACTCCAGATTTACAGACTACCATTGGTCCGTAGCCCTCTCCCATTGAGGCTCCACAATTCATCAATGCATAATCTTGTGATATTTCTGGATAAGCATGAATACTTACTGCGGAAACCTCTAATTCTTTATTCATAGCACGATGATTTAGTGTTTCAATATCTTGTAATTGATGCACAAAATTATACCCTGGAGTGGGGAAGGCATTGGTGGTCATAGCATGGAACATGAAAGCATCATCTGGGTCTGGTGAATGGCCGATTCTGATTATTGAGTTGCCCTCTGAATCTGATGGCATGTTGCTCGACATGGCTCGGCGATATTACCCTCTTTCAAAATACCACCGAATGACTGTTAGGATTTTAGTAGGAAATGGGCCTAACTTAAGAAATACCTCCGTCATCCTTTCAAGCCTGTTGTGTACTAGAGGTTATACAAGGAGGGGTGTAATGTTCACTAATAGGGCGCTTTTTGCGATACTAGTTGCTATTACCTTTTCACCATTAACTAGCGCTACTTCGTCGGGTTTGACAATGGTAGATGGCACTTGGGCATTCACTAATGCTGATGAAGGTAAGATCGTTGAACTTAATCACAATAACTCAATTCTAGCATCTTCTCATAGCAATAATTTAACCTTATTCGATACATCTACTCAACTGCCAATAAAAACATTCGAATTCGATCGTGAAATAAAGGCATTAGATTTTTCACCTGATGGGAAAACTTTAGCAGTTTCCAAGGATATTGTGGCTACGAAAGATGACACTTTACGTTTGATCGATATGGAAGAATTAGTGATAAGCAGTCATTATGCTACAGCCGATGAAAAGGTAAAAGATATCTCATGGAGTTCTGATAGTTCAGCCATAGCAGTGCCTAGATCAGATGGTGATGTTTCTATTTTCGATGGGAATGATTTATCCTTGACAAGAACACTTGCAGGTGTGCATAATACAGATGTGACTTGTATAGACTACAGCCTAGATGGTAATTACATCTTAACTGGTGATGAATCTGGAAGGTATGTTATTTGGAATGTAGACGGCGGTAAATTAGGCCAACATAGCAATTTCGGGGAAGGTTTGGTTGATTGTATTTTCACAAAAGATAGTTTAAGCATAACTTTGATGGGTAAAAGTGGAAATTTGATTGAAAAATCCCTTGATGGTGCTATATTGAAAGAGCAAGTTGTTTTAGGAGGAATGAAGATAATATATTCCACAAATAGCACTTATCTAAATGTAGGTTATTCTCATGGAAATGAAAAAGGTCTTACTACACTTGATGCATTTGACTTCTCTTCTGTATTAGAAACTAAATTCTTCCATTTAGTAGAGGATTTAGCTATTATTTATACAGATACAGACAAAATAGAGACGATTTATGTTGCAACAGATACAGGTCAGGTAGCGATATACAAGAGAGATTACCATCCGCCTGGTTTCGGAGATTCAGGCACTGATTTAGATGGAGATCACATACCGGATATTATTGATGAAGATGATGATGGAGATGGAATCTTTGACCAATGGGACAATGGAATTGGCTGTGATGCGCCTGCAAATATTTCCTGTTCAAAATACCCTGATTTAACCAAAATAAGAAGAGTGGAATTTAATTTCGGAGAAGTATTGACAATATATGATCGGATTACTCTACCAACTGAAGAGTCTAGTCATATAAGGAATATGAGTCGCGTATCAATCGCAGATGACAATAAGGTTTCAACCTATGAAGGTCAGTTATTCGCGGATTCAGTATGTGCCAATATGGATAGGGATGATGTAATTAGTCAATGGAAAAATTCGATTATATTGTCAAGTGGTTCAATCAGTGATGGACGAGTTGATTGTCAACTAGATGAGGGGATGGTTCTAATAAAAATTGATGACCACAGCACTCAGATATCATTGGTTATAGTCACCACATTTCTAATTAATTCAGAAATTGAATTACCACTAAATCTTACAATAATACAGCAACCACCACCTTCTGAAGGGTCGATTGCATGGATCGCTCCGTCGCATCCAATGAGTGTAAAAGTTACGGGTGATGATTGCATAAGTGATTCAATTGAGTTATGGTGGAATGATGGTGAGGAAGTCCAGTTGCAATTAAAACAAGTTATTACTGTGGAACCTACACAAACTGAAGTGGTACTATCCATAGCACTACATCCATTGATGATTTCCCTATACCTTGTAATTTCTTTATTTGGACTGTTATACTTAGTTAGGCGTGATAATAAAATAGATTTAGATCTGTATGAAGAAGATATAGTTGAAGAAGAACTTATAGAAACTGAAGATAAAGAAGAAATTGACCAAATATATGATGAATATCTGGATGAAGAAGTTATTGTTAGACCTAAAAGGTCACCCCCTGTAAGGAAAGGTAAAATCACTTTTAGCGATGATGAATTGGAAGAGAAAGTCACGCCTAAGCGCCGAAGAGTCAAGAGTGAGGGGGTTCTCAATAAAGACGGACCAATAATGATGACAAAAAGGAGGCGCCTAGCAGAAGAGGAACCTGTTGCTAAAGTAGTAGGCAAAAAGCGAGTAGTGAAATCTTCTAGTGAAAATTCTGAAAAGGTTGTTGTCAAAACCAGACGGGTTAAGACTGCTGATAGTTATATTCCTAAAGAAGAAGTACTGGAAGTACCTAAGAAAAAGAAGAAGCGTAAACCGGTTAAGAGAAAGGGTAAGAAACCAGAAAAGGCAATTGATGAAAATGAATTACAAAAAGGGCTACTCAATGATTTTACTGCCGAAGATACCGACTGATCACCAAGCCAATTCGACACTTTCATTTAGACCGCATACTGAGGATAAAAACTTAGTTAGACCATTCATATCTTCAGAATCCATTCTATTGATCACTTCACCGAAATATCTCTCTAGCCTCTCTATGCTTTGGTTTGTTTTCTGTATACTAGCAAGTATAATTTTGCCCCTTACTTCTAAATCGTTTTCAAATGCTTCTAGACGTTCCATTAGCGCTTCATAAGCCAACTTAACATCATCTTTTGGGGAATCTCTACGTGCAGCAAATACGCCAAATACCATTGGGGAATTTGTAGATTTCTGCCATTCTTTCCCTAAATCCATTCTCACCAACTCAGGATTATTATTTGCAGCCTCTAATGCCCGATCTCCGATCAATAAACATCCATCGCATTTGGTTAACATGCCTTCCAAATCGGGACCCATTTCCACATATTGTGGTTCATGATGTTCTAAGCTCAATAAATACTTCAACAATGCAACAGATGTTGCTGAATCGCTGGGTAAAGCAATAGTTTTCATATCGTTAATCTCACAATTGCCTAGTAGTAAAACACTACCGACCTCGCCCTTACTTGAAATAGCAATATTAGGTATTAGCAATAAATCATTATGATATTGAGCATAATCTGCTGCTGGTATTGGAGCGATTATACAGTCCTTTCTAAGCAGATGACCGGTTAACCATGAAGGAGGTGCAGGTAAAACTTTCCAGGTATCATCAAGACCATGGAATAATGGTTCGCAATTAATGAATGCGACTCTACCTAAAGTTTTCTTCCATGTCATAATTTTACCTCGCAGCCATCTTTAATTTACGTGCATTTGCTATTACAGGAGGTTCATAATTTTCAAATTTAGAATAGATTGTATTGCGGAGAACAGGAACTGAGCCAGAATTAGTCACGAGTTTAGCGAGTCCGGCTTTATCTAAGTCGAGAGGTGTTGTGGAACCTGCCAAATGCATAATCGATTCCTTTTGTACCGTTCCATCTATGTCGTCAGCACCATACTGCAATGCCATTTCTGCTAAATGGTCGCCAATATTCATTCGATAGGCTTTGAGATGAGGTATATTGTCAATCATTAGTCTTGAAATAGCAATAGTTCGAAGAATTTCACTACCGCTTGCTAGTTGAGCATTTGGCAATCTGGAATCATCTGGGAGAAAGGGATAGGGTACAAAGCACTGAAAACCAGAGGTTTCAGTCTGTAATTGCCTTAATTTAATCATATGATTCAATCTCTGTTCTAGTGATTCTATTGTACCAAAAAGCATCGTACAATTAGTAGGGATTCCAATAATATGAGCAGTTCTGTGTATCTCTAAGTATTCTTCAGATGATTCCTTTCCTTTACAAATAATCTCTCTTACATCATCGTCAAGAATTTCTGCACCACCACCTGGCAAAGAACCCAAACCTGCCTCTTTCAATCTAGATAGAGTTTGGAGAAATGAAAGATTGGATAGTTTGGATATATGTTTAATTTCTACTGCTGTTAGTGATTTAATATGTATGTGAGGATATTGTTCGCGGACCGCTTTGAATAATTTCTCGTAATGCCCTATATCCCAATCTGGATGTAATCCTCCCACCGAGTGTACTTCGTCTACATAAGGAGCATAATTAGCCAAATCTGCGATATAATCGTCGATTTCGACAGCATATGCGTCCTCTGCTCGCCTTCCCCTCCTAAAAGCACAAAATTTGCATGCTAATGTGCATATATTGGTTTGATTGATATGGACATTCATATTGAAGAAAGCATTCTTACCGAATCTAGCCTCTTTAGATAGATGTGCTAGATGCCCAAGTGCATCTATTTCTGGTAAGTTGTAGAGAGTTAAACCATCGCTAACATCTAATTGTAAACCTTTAGATAATTTATCTATGATCAATGAAAGTGATTCTGGCCACTCGTAGTCGGAAATTAAATCAGAGAATATATTTCTCCATTCAGCATTGCATCCGGCTAAATTTGGTGTATAAACACCGGAGGCTGCCATGTTACGGGGCAGTGGAGGTGATTATTCAAAGTGTGTATTACTTCCTGCCAGTTCTAACTTTGAAAATTTCAGTGCCTACGATGAATTTCCTGAACTCCTCAACCATGAATACTGTACTGGCTGTGATAAAAACAATGAACCAATCAAAACTATCTAGTGGCATAGTTGTAAGTAATTCCCCGATTGCGAAATTGGTTAGTGGTATGGTTAAATCTGCAAATTGTACTACAAAGACGAGTAGTAATAGAGAAAAAGATATTGCAAGATAAATTGCTCGATTTGTAAATAGTCCTAATTTGAAAACACTATTTTCCCCACTTCGGCAATTCATGACATTGAACAGTTGATAAATTACAAACACGCTGAAGCACATGGTTCTAGCATATTGTGTACCATCGTTCAATGCTAAGAAATATAGTAGGAGAGTGCCTGTTACCATTACTGCGCCAAGATAGAAAATTAGAAACAAATCTTTGCTATTAGGTAGTGATTCATCAACTGGGCGCGGGGGCTTACCCATCACATTAGAATGTTGACCCTCTACTCCTAAAGCAACCGCAGGAGGTCCATCCATCAGTATATTGATGACCAAAATCTGAGTTGGAGTAAGTGGTAATGGTAAATCAAATACCAGTGTAGCAAGAATTAGTAGAGCTACTGCTGCTACATTAGTAGAAACTTGATAGCGGACAAAGTTACGTATATTGGTGTAAATCTTCCTTCCCTCTTCAACAGCGTGAACAATATTAGCAAAATTATCATCTTGCAAAACCATATCAGATGCATCCTTAGCAACATCAGTACCTGCTATCCCCATAGAGATACCTATGTTCGCACGCGAGAGAGCAGGAGCATCATTCACTCCATCTCCGGTCATAGCGACTACTTCTCCATCATCTTGTAATGCTGTGACTATCAGCATTTTCTGATCAGGACTAACACGACTAAAAATCGAAGTGTTCTGAGCGGTGTGGCGCATTGCCTCATCATCCAATTGTAAGAGTTTGCTACCGCTGACCGCCTCAATATGTGGACTGGTAATATCAAGTTCCTCGCCTATAGCCTGGGCGGTCATCTGTTGATCGCCAGTAATCATCTTGACTCTAATGCCTGCATCTTGACATTTTTGAATCGCTTCGTATACTTCAGCCCGTGGCGGGTCTATGATTCCAACCATCCCAAGGAAAATAAAATCAGACTCCATGCCATCTATATCCTCATAGTCCTCATCAGGTCCAACCTTTCTAGCACATAGAGCAATTACGCGCATTGCCTTACTGGCCATTTCCTTATTGGCAGAAACCGCTTGTTCGATATCACCATCTTCGATTTCTACAATTTCGCCATCTGAAACCTTCCATTTAACCAAATCGCGATAACCACCAGCACCACCCTTAGAAAACAACCATTTTTCTCCTTCATAATCATGTATTACGGACATTCTCTTACGTTCTGTATTGAAAAAGTATTCATGATTTCTCGGATGTCTTTGAGCAAATTTAGAAACCGAGCCATTTATTTTGTAACCCAAAACTGCACACGCACTATCGGTAGGGTCGCCTATAGCAGACCAATGACCATCTACTTGAGCTATCTGAGAATTATGGCATAATGATAAGCATGCTGCTGCTAATCTAAAGGCTAAATCCTTCTGTAAAACAGACATCTCTTCGTCGGTCAAATCTTCATCAGCAAATCCCAATTTACCTTCAGGAGTAAATCCTTCGCCACTTACATTGTATGTCTTATTGGCCATCATTATTTGACGAACAGTCATTTGATTTTTGGTTAAAGTGCCAGTCTTATCTGTGCAAATAACAGTAGTGCTACCAAGTGTTTCAACAGCTTTCATTCTACGAATGATGGCCTTGTGTCGTGCCATGTTACGCATTCCAATTGCGAGAGTCGTTACGAGAATTATTGGTAATCCTTCAGGAACGATTGCAACAAATATTGCGATTGCAACCATTAGTTGTTTAAGAGCCGCATCCCACATATCTCCATCAGCATAATATGTAACAATCAATTCTATCGACACCAGTAAAGTAGCGACAAATATTGCGATGAAACTCAAGAAACGAGCAAGTGTTTCCAGTTTATGTTCTAAAGGTGTTTTAGGTGAAACGTCAATATCGGCGGCAATTTTACCTAATTCCGTCTCCATCCCAGTTGAAATTACTACACCCACACACCTACCGGTAGAGATAGTTGTACCCATGTAAATCATATTCTTTCTATCGGCAAGTAATGTATCTGAGGGAAGTACTTCTGTAATTAATTTAGTTGGCATAGATTCGCCAGTTAAAGCCGACTCGTCCACTTTGCATTGCCATGATTCAACTATACGTATGTCGGCTGGAACCTTGACACCCTCGTCGATTTTAACTATGTCACCAGGTACAATTTCACTTGTTGGTATTTCCATTTCCATACCATCTCTACAAACGACGCATACTGAAACTGCCATCTCTTTCAATGCGTCCATGGCTTGCTCAGCTTGATTTTCCTGTCTAAAACCAAAAAAGGCATTCAGAGTTAACACAATACCAATGAAAATTGGTTCTCCTAATTGATCAGGGTGAATCGCTAGAAGCAATAATCCCGCCCCAATTAGAAGATAGTTCATAGGGTCATGATATTGTGACAGGAAACGTATGATACCTGGTATTTTTTGAGGCTCTTTTAACTTGTTTTCTCCATATTTTTCAATACGTAAATTAGCCTCATTTGAAGACAAACCTTCCAATGGCGTATCGAAAAGCTTGAGAGTCTCCTCAATGGATTTATCATGCCAGATATCTGTAATCATGCATACCACTGAAACAAGATGTCTCAACCTTGCTAAATAATTTTCATATATTATATATCAGGGTGGGAATCCCTTCTTTTATCCGATTATTTGACAAGCCCTTACAGTTTGCCTGATGCATGGGCAGCGAAACAGAACCTTGGGTTCCGGCACATCTGAATGTCGCAGAACTAACTGTCCGTGCCGTGATTATTGGTGTATTATTAGGAGCGGTGATGACTGCTGCAAACGCATATCTTGGTCTATATGTTGGTATGACTGTATCAGCATCAATACCAGCTGCAGTTATGTCTATGCTAATTCTTAGAGGGCTGAAATTTAAGGATGTAACAATACTAGAGAATAATTCAGTACAAACAATGGCATCTGCTGGAGAAAGTTTGGCGGCGGGTGTAATTTTCACTGTTCCGGCCCTTTTGGTTATAACAGATCCAAATCCGGCAAATTGTGAATTAGCAGAATGTGGACTATGGACTAAAATCGATTGGACTCAGACATTTGTAATCGCGCTCATAGGCGGACTTCTAGGAACCATGTTTACTATCGCGCTAAGGAGGTTATTCATTGTTGAAGAGGCGTTACCATATCCAGAAGGTGTAGCATGCAAGGAAGTACTTGTAGCTGGTGAAAAGGGCGGTTCTGGATTAGTTGCAATCATCTATGCTTTATTGATTGGCGGAATATACGGATGGATGGTAAAGGGATTCAAAGTTACTCACGCCCATGTTGAGGGAGCTGTAGAATTCATGGGAACTAGGTTATATGCGGGAGGTGAATTATCTCTAGCATTACTATCGGTAGGATTTATTGTAGGATTGAGAATCGCCTCATTCATATTCATCGGTGGAGTTATTGGATTTGGAATATTAGTTCCAATATACGGTATGCTGAAGGGTTGGCCAGGTACCGGAAATCTTGTTGGCGATTTCTATGAAGTATGGAGTATGCAAATACGCTATGTTGGAGTCGGAGCGATGGTTGTTGGAGGAATTTATACACTTTGGAGTATGAGAAAAACAATTTTCGAAGGTTTATCGAAATCATTTAATTCCAGTAAGACTGGTACTGAATTAATTAGAACAGAAAAAGATCTTCCTTTGGATAAGGTGATTATATTCTGTGGATTATTAGTGGTATTAACATTCATATTTTACTGGGTAGTAACTGGAAATATAGTGATGGCCATAAGTGGAGCATTATTCTTAGCATTTGTATCATTCTTCTTTGCTGCTGTGGCAGGTTATATCGCAGGTGTAGTCGGGTCTTCCAACTCTCCAGTATCGGGTATGACCATTGCAACATTACTATTCACAATTGGATTGGTATGGATTGTTGGCGGTTTACTAATGGGGATGGCGGATCGAGACTTGATGATAGCCACCATGCTAATAGCGGCCATCGTAGCAACTTCAGCAGCTATAGCAGGAGATGTAATGCAGGATTTGAAAACGGGTCACATGGTTGGTGCTACTCCCTGGAGGCAACAGATTGCAGAAATCATAGGAGTAACTGTTGGAGCGATAATGATTGGACCAGTGCTCATGATTTTACATAAGGCATTTTACATTACAAAAACCGCTTGTTTACGAGCAGAAGGCCTAAGTGGAGATTGTAATGATGCATTACTAGCACCTCAAGCTGAATTGATTGGAGCAATTGTAGAGGGTGCATTTGGCGGTAGTCTAAACCTGCCAATGGTCTTGCTTGGTGCCATAATTGCAGTCATACTAATACGCTTAAAGATGCCAGTAATGAGTGTAGCAATAGGTATTTATCTCCCACTAGCATTATCAGTTCCAATAATGGTAGGGGGAATAGTTGCTCACGTGATGCTATCTGGAGCAATAGTACGAATTGATGGTACTCTTGATGGTGAGCCGTCAAAGGAAGCCATACAGGCAAAACAAAAAGTTCAGGACCGTGGTGTTTTAATCGGTGCTGGCTTTATTGCAGGTGAATCGCTAATGGGGGTACTTTTGGCGGTATTCATTGTAGCAGGTATTGACCCTTCATCATTTAGCGGTACTTTAGGTAATACACTTTCACTAATCTTCTTTGGATGGTTCCTTGGAGTATTTATTCTGCTATCAGCCATCTCTTTACCCAAGAAAGGGAACTTATTCAATGACCTGTTGCACGTTATGGATGATGCTGCAAAACGTCTTAAGAGGCTATTTACCCCTCCTAAACTCTAACACAACTATCAAAGGCCATAGGCAAAGGGACTTGCTTCGGTAGGAGTAGTCATGGGCGACTTAAGCATTAACGAACTCGAGGAATTAGCAAGGAGATGCAGGATTGAAATCTGTAGGATGACGCATCGAGCTCAAGCAGGACATCCTGGCGGGTCGCTATCAGAAATAGACATACTATCTGCGTTGTATGGCAATCGGCTACGCTTTAGGGCAAATGAGCCAAAATGGGAGGACCGTGATCGCTTTATTTTGTCAAAAGGCCATGCTTCTCCAGGCATGTATGCTATTTTAGCAGAAATGCATTTTATAACAAATCAAGACCTAGAATCTTATCGGGTGCTAGGGGGTAAATGTCAAGGTCATGTAGACATGAAATGGTGCCCTGGTGTTGATTTTTCCGCAGGCTCACTTGGAATGGGGTTATCATTTGGAATGGGTTGTGCAATCGCGGCAAGGATAGAGGGTTCATCGAGGAATGCATATGTTATGATTGGCGATGGAGAGTTACAAGAAGGTAGTATTTGGGAAGCGGCTATGGCAGCAGCTCACCATGAACTAGGAAACCTGAATGTATTCTTAGATTGTAATGGTATACAGAATGATGATTTTTGTGAAGTTCAGATGAGGATGTTTGATATTCCAGCAAAATGGAGTTCTTTTGGATGGGCTGTTAAAGTGATTGATGGACATGATATGAATGAAATTGTAGATTCTATCGCGTGGATGGATACGATTACAGATAAGCCTAGTATTGTTATCGCAAAGACCGTTAAAGGAAAGGGAGTTTCCTTCATGGAGAATAATCCTGCTTTCCATGGTGCGGCTCCCTCCGATGAACAATTATCACAAGCTCTTTCAGAACTGGGGGCGACAGTATGAGTGAAATGGCAGCTACCAGAGATGGTTATGGAGAGGCTCTACTTGAAATTGCAAGCAATCCAAAAGTCGTAGTTCTCGAAGCAGATCTTGGCAAATCAACCAAATCGCTTCATTTTAGGAAAAAATATCCTGAAAGAACTGTTTCATGTGGTATTGGTGAGCAGAACATGCTTCTTGTTAGTGCAGGACTTGCATCTAGTGGCTTTATTCCATTCGCAAGTACATTTGCAATATTTACTGAAAGAGCATTTGAGCAAATGCGAAATGGTGTTGCGAGACCGAATTTACCTGTTCATCTATGTGGGTCACATGGTGGAACTCATACAGGTACCGATGGTTCATCAGCACAATCGATTGAAGACCTTGCGATTTACAGAACTTTACCCAATGTAGTGGTCCTGCATCCAAGTGACATCGTATCCACGAAAGTCTTGACAATGCAATTACCAGGTCTAGGAAAGCCATCCTACACGCGTACTGCTAGAAATAAGACTCCAGTATTGTACAGAGGAAGAGAAGATGAGATTGAAATAGGCAAGGGTGTTTTATTGAAAGATGGAAGTGATGTTGCAATTATTGCATGTGGTGTATTAGTACATGAAGCGATTAAGGCAGCTGAAGAATTATCTAATGAAGGAGTTAATGCAGCAGTTGTTGATATGCATACCATTAAGCCTCTTGATCATAGTTTGATCGATGAATTAGTGGGAAAATGTGGAGCTATTGTTAGTGCAGAAGATCATTCTGTCATAGGAGGCCTAGGTAGTGCTATCGCTGAATACCTAAGTTCGAACATACCTGCGCCATTGGAGATGATTGGAGTTAAAGACCGATTTGGAGAGTCCGGACAGGCCGATGAAATGCTAGAACTAATGGAGTTGAAATCACACCATATTTCCAAGGCTGCGAAAAGAGCGATTCAAAGGAAGAGTTGAAGCACTGGCTACTACGGCGAGTATTCATGGAGTTCTTCCTAGATACTGCTGATGTTGATGAAATAAGAGAAATTGCCGCTTGGGGTATTTTGGATGGTGTAACCACAAATCCATCCCTGATTAAAAAAAGCGGACGGGATTTTAAAACGGTTGTAGCCGAAATCGCTGAAATTTGTGATGGGCCGATTTCTGCTGAAGTTACGGCAATGGATACTGCGGGAATGTTGGAGCAAGGTAGAGCGTTAAAGGCCGATCTGCCGGACAATGTAATTATCAAGATACCATGTACTCCTGAGGGTTTAGCAGCAACAAAAATACTGAACTCAGAAGGAATAGATACCAATGTTACTCTAGTATTTTCTGCATCACAGGCTTTGATGGCTGCTAAGGCTGGCGCCACATATGTCTCGCCTTTCATTGGAAGGATTGATGATACTGGCGCTGATGGTATGACTTTGATCGCTGAAATTATGGAAACATGGTCAAATTATGATATAATCACAACCAAGGTTTTAGCTGCTTCGATTAGACACCCTACTCATGTACTAGCTTGTATGCAACTAGGCGCTCATACAGTTACCATGCCAACAAAGATTTTCAGACAATTAATGTCACATCCATTAACTGACAAAGGACTTGAAGGATTCATGAGAGATTGGGCTGCGGTAGAAGCAGCCGGTAATGCTTGACACAAAACCCTTGAAAGGTAACACTCTCGCAGAGAATACGAGGGGGAGAGATTTTGTCTGCTGATGATGACAAATTACAACGTCTACTAGACGGAGAAATCGATGAAGCAGAAATCGCTGCTGACCCAACTCTGTCAAGCCTTGCTGAGAGAATTTTTGGCTTGACTATTGAACCGATTACCCCTACAAAACCAAGCCAGTCAGAAGGTTTACCGCCTCTTGAGAATGCTCAATCGCCTGGATTGGACCCAATGGTAGAAGTTATACCCGGAAAAGAACTCATTCCACTTCCTTCATTGCTCACAAAAACCGTCGATGTTAAAGAGACTCCTAAGAAAGGTGGGATGCTGATGTACTTCGGCATAATAGGTGTGATTGTAAGCGTACTGAATGCGTTTGGAATGTTTGCACTACTGCTCGGTTCTTTGTGCACCGAGGGAATCTGTCCTGATGAAGGAGCTACAAGGTTAAATTGGCTATCACTTCATCAGATTACAACAGGCTGGGGGTGGGGTAAACCATTCCCTGATATGGGAATACCAGATTATGTTGCGATTCTTGGTAGTGTGGTCTTGATTATAGCCGGACGCCGCAAGTGAAGCGGCATCTTGATGAACAGCCTACAATGGAGGCATTTTATGGGCAAAGGTAAGGCCAAGCGCGGTATACCCTCGAAAAGTGAGGATTTTAATGCCTGGTATCCTTTTATTGTAGAGGCTTCAGAACTGGTAGACAAGAGATATCCGATCAAAGGTATGGATGTGTGGAGGCCATATGGTTGGAAGGCGATGAAGTTAATTGATTCTCTAACACATAGAGAAATGGAGATGACTGAACATGAAGAAGTTAATTTTCCGTTACTGATACCTGAAAATTTGTTGGAAAAAGAAAATGCATTGGTTTCTAGATTAAAGAAGGCGAGAGAAGAGGGTATAGACCCTGACCAGTTACGTGATGAGGATGAAGAAGGTGGATTCAAGAAAGAAGTCTATTGGGTCAAACATGCTGGTGAAAATGAATTAGACATACCGATGTTCTTACGACCTACCTCTGAAACTGCGATGTATACTATGTTCCCATTATGGATTCGTTCACACAGTGATTTGCCTCTGAAAATATATCAAATGGTGAACACTTTCAGATATGAGACTAAACAAACCCGATCTTTTATTCGAGTAAGGGAGATACATTTCTTTGAAGCTCACACCGCACATGCAGATGAAGAGTGTGCTTCAAGACAAATAGCTCAAGATTTGGAAATTGTCGACCGTTTGATGCACGATTTGTGCCTGCCAGTAATCAAAGCAAAGAGGCCGGTTTGGGATACATTTCCAGGCGCCTGGTATACTATCGGGATAGATGCAATTATGCCAAATGGAAGGACTTTACAAGTGGCTTCATGCCATCATTATCGTGACCAATGGGCAAAGGCATTTGATATTTCATATGAGAATTTAGATGGAGAACAATCATATTGTCACCAGACTACATATGGGATGTCTGAAAGACTACTAGGAGCAATAGTTGGTATGCATGGAGATGATTATGGTTTGATAATGCCACCTAAAATAGCACCAATTCAAGTTGTTGTAATACCTATCGTCAAGAAAGAAGGTGGCGAAGATGTATTACTAGCGGCAAAAGAACTAGTCAGCGAATTGCGAACTTCTGGACTGCGAGTAAAAATTGATGACCGAGATTTACGTCCAGGAAATAAATACTATGATTGGGAAATAAAAGGCGTTCCTCTACGATTAGAAATTGGAGCAAGGGATTTAGAAAAGGGTAATACTTTCTCAGCAAAGAGGACTGGAGGCAAGGAACCTATTCCTCTTAGCGATGCAGTTAGTCATGTTGAGCGCTTACTTGAAGAAGTAGCTAATGAGTTACGTAATCGCTCCAAGTTACATACTGAAGATGTAATCAACCAATTACCTGCTTTTGAGCAAATTGATGGTGAGTGGAAAATGAATGGTGAGGTCGAAGAGGGTAAGATTTACCAAATGGCTTTTGATGGTACTGATTCTCATGCTGAAATTATAGAAAGGGCCACAGGCTTAACTTTCCTTGGAGATGCTACAGAGCCATATCCGGAAGAAATCCCATGTCACATGAGTGGAGTTCTTACTAACAGAAGAGTGATATTAGCCAAGACTTACTGACCGAAGTCAAGTCCATCCATATCCATCTCAGTGTCACGCATCATGCGTTTCATCTGTTTGTTCATCTTACGATTGCCACTCATCCCCTTCATCATTTTACGAGAGCGGTTCCACTGAGCAATCAGTTCTCTAACATCTTTTTCCATAACACCTGAACCGCGTGCAACACGCCTGATTCTCTCGGCCTTAATCTTAGCAGGCTCGTCTTTTTCATAGGTCGTCATAGAATCCATAATGACGCGGTATCTGTCTAAATTACCCTGCATTGCCTCCTTTTGTGCTTTGCCCATATTACCCATTCCACCAAACATTCCCGATGGTAAAAAGGAAAGGAGTTTGTCAATTGTTCCTACTTTAGACATCATCTCCATTTGAGCATACATATCATTGAGTGTAAACCTTCCAGACATCATGCGTTGAGTCAATCGCATTGCCTCTTCTTCATCCATATCCTCTGGAGCCAAATCGATTAACCCACGAATGTCACCCATTCCCAGGAGTCTTGAAATAAATCTATCAGATTCGAATTTTTCTAAATCGCTAACCTTCTCTCCTGTACCGATATACATCACTGGAGCGCCTGTGGTTGCAACTGCTGAAAGAGCACCACCACCTCTAGCAGTACCGTCTAATTTAGTGATAACAATACCAGTTACTCCAGCAAGGTCATGGAAATTTGCCGCTACAGGTCCGGCTGACTGACCTACTTGTGCATCAATTACCAAGAACCTCTCATTTGCATTAGCAATATCTGATATTTGTTCTAATTCAACAACTAATTCTTGATCTAATTTGTGCCTTCCTGCTGTATCAATAATTACAAGGTCAGCAGCAGAATTTGCTTTGAGACCGTTCTTTACAATATCTACTGCTGAAGGATTATCTGGTTCTCCATACACTTCAACAGAGCTATCTTCTAATAATTGCGAAAGCTGATTATATGCTCCTGGACGATGAACGTCAGCTTCGATAACTGCGACTCTAACACCATGGCGTTTACGGTACCATTCAGCTAATTTAGCAGTAGTAGTGGTCTTACCATTACCGTATAATCCAACCATTAGTATGGTTGATTGATGCGGCCTTACCTCTCTTGAGGGACCTAATAATCTAACCAATTCAGAATATAAGATATTCATTGCATGAGTTTGTAATGTGATTCCTGGCCTTGCTTCTTCTTCTCTAAGCCTTACTTCCAACCTTTCGGTAATATCTTTGGTCTGACGTACGTTGAAATCTGCTTCTTGTAATGCTCGACGTAAAGAACGGAGCATTTCCTTTAGTTCAGCCTCGTCGAGCTTCCTCTTACTCTTTAGTAAACCAAGAGCGGAAAAGATTCCGCGTGATAAACCCTCGAGTGCCATTGATAAGGCGACATAGGCATGTGGTTTGAACCCAACGCATACTATTGTTCAGGGAAAGTTAATCTCAAAACATCATGCTCGAGTTTTGCTTTGACCTCTGATGCCTTTGCTGGTCTTTCAAATTCAACTTCGTGTTCCCTATCATTAATTCCAACCAAAATAGTGCCACCTTCGCTACGTAATGACAAATCATCACGATCTATTCCAGGAAGATGCAAGTAAACATCATCGCCATCGCGCCAAGTACCTCTGTTTACTTCAAGACCAACTCCAATTTCGAATGGTCCCATGCCGTCTCCAATTTCTATAGAACCATGTATTAAACTAGATAAGTGGCGCAATGAATCCAAACCATGAATATCGGTATCCATCAATTCTATATGCTTAAAATTGAGATGAGGTAGTGCTATTTTCAACTGCTCTGTATGAGTGGATTCTGATTCTCTTCTTCTCCTAATGAAGTCGTGATCCATATCAGGTGTTAGCCGGTTAACCACACATCCTTTAACTGGTAATTCAAACTCAGCAAGAGACTTGTGTGCCCTAATAGTTTCATTAACTCCCATCTTTTCAGGAATTGTAACAAGTGTGAAACTGGTCAAGTCCGGATTTGATAAAATACGGCGCACATGAAGTACACGTCGTCTAAATTTCTCTAACTCCAAGCGCATTTTTTCTCCATCTTTAGAGCCGAACATCAGTGCCCTAATCCCTCCTGTCAATCTATGCATTCGAATAATCTTGTCAGCCCATTTCTCAATTACTTCAGGTAGAGAAAGGAAGCGCAGAGTATGGCCTGTAGGGGCTGTATCAAAAACAACTACGTCCCAATCGGGATTCTCTAAATGTTTCAATAATTCATCAAATGCCATAGCCTCATCAAGACCAGGTAGTACCATTTCAGAAGCTTGCAAATCAGGAGTTTCTCCACCTCCTAGCAAGGGTCCTAAAGATTCGGTTAGTTTTGGAATATAATCTGAAATTCTTGCTTCAGGATCCAATTCTAGGCCCCATAATCCTGGAACTCCATCAACTTCAATTGGTTCAGGACCTAATTCGACACCTAAACTATCTGAGGTGCTATGAGCCGGATCACTACTAACCAGTAGCACTCTCAAACCTGAATCGGCTAGGCCAACTGCTGTTGCTGTAGATGTTGTAGTCTTACCCACGCCACCCTTGCCACCGAATAATAGTAGCCGCGCCATGATTTCGGGCCAGTGTTTCGGCCTTTGAACCTCTCGCTCTGCAAAACTCACTTGAATGGAAGGCATGAGGGCTGTATATGGCAAGCGACCAAATGCTGTTTCAGGTTGCTTCTATTGTCGCACTTGTAGGCATGAGTCTTGGATGGCGCGGAGTAATGACAAAATATTCCGGTTTTTACGATCTTCCAACTGCTTGGAGCATGATATTTTGGGGTATATTACTTGGTGGATTTTATGGCAAATTAACAGATTATTTCATCTTAGAACCTTGGATTAATGCTAGATATTTTAATGCACCATCTCTATTGATTTGTTTGTTCTTATCTATAATTGTACATCTAATATTAAGAAGAAAGAAGGTGCGAAGAACTGGTTCCCAACCAACAACTGGTTGGGCCCTTGGGCTTTCAGTAGGTGGAATGGTTGGTATGTTTTTCATTTTTACATTGCTAAGGAGATATTACAATAGTAACCTGGGTGAAACTTTCACAGGATTTGAATTAGCAGCAAATATTGCTTTGATTGCAATTATTTCTCCAAGGGGTCATGCGCTTATTTTTTGTCATCATGGACATGGGATGCTTATGGACAAAAGATGGCGTGCTGTCATTAGGACCTTTATCTGGACAACTTTGCTAATCACGACCATGTATACGATTGTGTCATCATTCATAGTATGGATTTTTATCATTCCTGTGATGTTATTGGCGGAAAAACAAGCTAAGGATTGGGTATGGGCTGCCATACCAAAACCTGCTCGAAGAAGGCTTAGGAGAATTTGGGCAGATGCCGCTCGCAATAAGGTGAAAGAGGAAGAGTAAGTAACTCTTTACTTAATCTACTAATCGATATTTTTGTAAATATATTACAGATTTATAGCAATAATTACCCAAGCATAACCTTCATGGGGGGTCCATTGGGAGTAAGGACTGATGGGGATATGTCCATTCTGCCGTGCTCAGACTATGTCTGGCGACAGCATTTGCTATAGTTGTGGCCGAGTAATATCTGGTGCTTCCGGTATGGACTCTCGTGTAAAAGGCGAATTTATGCGCGGTTCGACACGTAGAGCAAAGGTAGGTTCAGCTCCTAGGCACGTCAATGCAAAGCCAAAGAGAAGACGTTCAAAAAAGCGTAGCCGCATACATCAACTGGCAATGTTAGGATTGATCGCATTCGTATTTATGTCCCCAGATGCAAGAGAATTTGTACTGGCCAAATGGGCAGAAGTTCAGGAATATGCAATGGATGCTACAGCGCCAAATCAGCCATATCCTTTAGAAGCTGAATATACCATAGTTAGGACTATTGATTTTGAAAATACTGGTGCAACCGTTGCTAAATTAAACGAAATGATTCCAATTCCATCTGACGTTAGTAGCAATGAATTGGGACCGGTTTCATTCCAATATAATGATGGAACTAGTGCTCAATCTAACGATATACAAGAGGTCATAAGTATGCATTTATTGATAGATGGACAAACTATTGAAATTCCACCAAATGGTATACCTTACAAAAGTAAGGCTCAAGCGGAACTTAATCCTACATCTAAAGGAAATCTAGTATGGTGGCCTACACCAGGACCCAGTAGTGATTGTGGACATGGACATTGTATTAGAGTACAATACAATTTAACCCCTGGTAATTCTGCAAGTTTTGATTTCAAGGTAGTTGTAAAATCAACAAGTCATTCTTGGTGGTACTCTACGATGGTTGATGGAAAGGTAGAAGGGAAATCAGAGGGAGCGAGTTTAGAAAGGTCTGGAACATTTTCTGAAATCTCTGAAAGAGGTAATGGAATTAGAGATATGGCCTTTTCAGGAAAAACTTGGTACGATAGGGGTTCAAAGGGAGGATGGGCAGTAGATGCTAAAGAAGCCTCTGCGCCAACAGTTGTTCAAAGAGCGCAGTCGATTGAAGCAAGTCTTCCAACAAAATACAAAGATAATGTATATGCTTATGCTAGAGCTACTTTCGATTGGCTAAACCTCCCTGTTATCAGTCCAAATGTAAAATATGATAGTAATGCGCCAGCAGTCGCAAGGGGTGCTGAGGAATGTCTATCTCTCGGATTTGGAGATTGTGATGAACAATCAAATGCTTTCATGAGTATAATGAGATACAAAGGTGTTCCGTCATGGTATGTATTTGGTGCATTAGCAGATTCTAACTATGAACGATGGGAAGGTCACGCCTGGGCGTATGTCATGATTCCATTATCTGAAGAATGGTGTAATGATCAAGGAATCGATGTTCAAACATGTTATGTGGAAGGTTCAGTCGATGTTGTTAATCACAAATGGTTAGTTCATACTCCAACTGCCTACATTGATTGGGTTGAGAGTACCGATTATGGAAGATGCGAAAGTAGTAGTTCTCATTGCCCTGTTGAAAAATATTATTCTAGTACCACAGCAACTGGAGATTTAGACCGAACCCGCACATTTAGTACTCATGGTTCTCCTGAAATTTCAGGCGGAACATGGAACAATAAGTGGATAGGAGAGACCATCGAATGAGAATAATCATTGGAGGTGGAGGACGTGTTGGTACTGAACTAGCGCGTGCTCTACGAAATGAAGGAAAGGATGTCGTACTCGTAGACAACGATGCTAGAGCAGTAAAAAATGCTCAGAGTATTGATATTTTAGTTCTTCATGGAGATATTACTCAAAGGGATAAATTCATTGAAGCAGGAATAGAAGAATCAGAAGTCTATGTGGCTGCTACCGATTCTGATGAAAGAAATATCTTATCTTGTGCTTTAGCTAAACATGCTCACAAAGAAGCAAATAATGGTAAAAGTGAACTTTTAACTATTTGTAGAATTAGAGATCCAATATTTATCAAGGAATCAAAAAGTGGAAAACTCTCTCAGTGGTCAGGAGTAGACCAAGTGGTTCATCCTGTTGATGGTGCGATAGAACGTTTGATGTCTGGCCTCAGGTCGTCTTCATTAACAGAAGTAATTCCATTCGAAGCAGACGCCTATATTGTTGAACTGGACGTTACTGCCGAAGCATCTGGTGTAGTTCATAGAACATTGCGTGAATCCGGAGCTAGAATAGAAGGTGGCATGCCTCTAATCGTTGGTTTGAAGCGTGATAATATTCCGGGTAAAGTGCCTACTGCAGACGACCAAATTATTCCTGGTGACAGAGTAGCAATCGCCACTGCGGGAGAATCATCATTCAATAGAATCTTGAGAGTGTTTGGTCATGAGGCAATCGACTTCCCTGCCAAACCTAAGGTCGCCATATTTGGGGCTGGTTTTATTGGAACTAGACTCGCTAAGGCTTGGATCGAATTTGGCGGAGATGTTACAGTGGTCGAAAGAAGTCTAGACAAGGCAAACAAATTGGCTGGTACTGAAATTGGTAATCACAAAAAAATTGAGATTATTCATGGTGACTATTTGGAGAAAGACTTGTTATCTGAAATTGAAATATCTTCACATGATATTGCCATTTCCGCACTTAGTAATGATCACGAATCAATCGCTGCAGTCCTACTTGCTAGTGACATGGGTGTCGAGAGAACTGGGCTAATCTTGTATGAGGCTGATTTGGTAAGTGTTGTAAGAAGAATGGGTATCACATTCGCAGTGGATAGAAAGCGTGTTGCAGTAGACAGCATTTTGTCTCGTATACATTCTGAATTACCAGGGCCTTATGCGATTTTGTCGTCGGTGCCTGATGTGGTAGGAATTTGTTTACCGATTACATCAAAGGTCAAATTCGTAGGTAAGTCATTGGCATCAACAGGACTACCGGATTGGTGCAAGGTCGCATTTATCCAAAGACAAAATACAAATGGAGATTGGGAAACATTACGTCCATCTCCATCGAAGCCTTTGATAGAAGGAGACAGACTTACAATCTTCTTACCACCAGATAGAGTAGAAGACCTTGAGAGGAAATTCAAGGTGTGATTTTGAATGAGACGAGATGTCCTGTCGTTGATTGTTGGATGGACTATGGTAGCGATGATGCTACCACTAATGTTCAGTTTTGCAATTTCGTGGTGGTTAGATGGTTTTACAATTGCCTTGAGGGCTTTCTTACTACCTACTGTTATTTCAGGAATAATTGGGGGTAGCCTACTAACCATATTTGTTAGGTCCGATACCACTGAAAGATTACGTGATAGGGAAGCATTCGTAGCCGTTGCATTGGCATGGCCGGTAGCTGTTTTTATTGGTGCATTCCCGTTTTGGCTAGGTGGTGTATTCAATGGACCATTTACCGACCAAGCAGCAATGCTTGATATCGCTAGAGGATTTGTTAATTCATGGTTCGAATCAATGAGTGGTTTCACCACAACTGGAGCAACGGTGATTGAACCTAGCATGAGTCCTAATTGCATTCCAGGTGTCGCTGATTGTATTAACAACCAACCAAAAGGGATTTTGGTATGGAGATCACTTACTCAATGGCTAGGTGGTATGGGAATCATCATGTTGGGACTGATGTTATTGTCTAGGGTATTAGGAGGAGGAATGGCACTTGCAAGAGCAGAATTAACCGGACCTTCATTATCTAGGCTGCGGCCACGTCTGCAACAGACTGCAATCACATTGTGGACTATTTACATCGTTCTAACCGTGCTTGAAATATTATTACTATGGCTAGTAGGTCAAATGACGTTCTTTGATGCTTTTAACCACGGACTTACTACAATGCCATCAGGTGGTTTTTCGACACATGATGCCTCGATAGGATACTATGACAGTTTTGTTGTTGAATCAATTATCATTTTCTTCATGTTCTTAGCTGGAGTTAATTTCACTTTAATCTGGCTTGCTTGGGAAAAACAATGGGACAAGATATATGCCGACCAAGAAGGTAAAAGTTACCTTATGGTGATAATTGTAACAACACTGTTTGTATTCATGGCATTGATGTCACAAGGTGGCTCTTTAGATGATAATTTCTTTGACTCGTTATTCACCGTAGTGTCTATAGGAACCACGACTGGTTATACTGTTAGTGACTATATGCTGTGGCCTGTAGTAACGCATATTTTCTTATTCTTACTAATGATAGTAGGAGCCTCAGCAGGTTCTACAAGCGGTGGATTGAAAATAATGCGTGTAACTCTGGCATTGAAAATGGCGTGGAGAGAGATCGGTAGAATTGTACAACCAAAAAGAATTGTTAAAATTCGAATGAATGGGGAAATTGTGCAAAGGGATAGAATGAATCTAGTTGTAGGTATGTTATTTGTTTGGACCGGCCTTTTCGCGCTATCAAGTATTATACTAGCATTTACTATGCCAAATGCGGATTTTGAATCTGTAGTTGCTGTTGTCGCCTCCTCATTAGGGAATACAGGTCCTGCAATGGGAGAGTATGGCCCAAGCAATACTTGGGCATCATTGGGTACACCATCGTTAATGATCACTACGATACTAATGTGGTTTGGGCGACTTGAGTTAATGACTGCTTTACTATTACTCCACCCTAGGACATGGGCTAGAGAAGAGAGAGAAGCGCCAGATAGAGCATCAATGAAAATGATGAGAGAGTTTTTCGAGAAAATTGATGAAAAGAAAGGCGACTAGAATAAAGTCTTCTGCCCTGTATCTACAACCTCTTCTTCAACCTCAACTACTGAATTTTCGGTTTCAACCGGGATCTCTACTAATTCCATCAATACCTGAGATTCCATCTCTTTAGCATATTTTTCCATCAATGATTTAGTCGACTTTAGATTAGATTTCATCCCACACAAGGCAACATGTTCTTCAGGAGAAAGTGATAGTGCTAAAGACAAAGAAAAGTCCTTACCATCTTTGCCTTGAATAGCGATCAGTGATGGAAGTAATTCCTCCCTTACGGCTTTGTATGAGCATCCACATGTCTCAGCAAGGCGTTTGACTACCGACCTCTTTACCCATGCAGAATTATGACGTAAAAAGTTAGGGTATGAGCAGAAAATTCTGCCTTCAATTGCGGTTCTACTAGATACTGATGCAGACAAGCTAGCTAGATTTGAACCCCAATACCAAGAACGCTGAGCGGTATTAGTAAATCTTGAAGTTAGCAATCTATCAGCCATAGACAACGACTTTGAACCCCTCCTAATAGCAGATTCATCATTCATTACAACACCATTATTCCAAGAAACCCATGCAACTAAATCGTCTGGGCTCTTGTCTAAATTTCTACTAGAGTATAATGCCTTTTCAGCAGTTCTAGACCGATATAATGCATCGAGTCCGGGGAATATTTCCACGCTAGTATCTCTCACTCCAGTTTCTATATTTTCG
>MDTC01149189.1_pt1 | contig 23764 bp, 31 predicted proteins | sample 811181 | NCBI WGS metagenome assembly MDTC01 (sample SAMN05326644, study PRJNA326480) | marine metagenome | isolation source: seawater | place: Pacific Ocean: North | collected 2011 | reverse complement strand
GGTATACCCTTAGCAGACCACATGCTTGAGGTGGCTCACACACTTTTTGGGGGTCCACGGGGTTTTAAAAAAGCGAGACCATACCAACATATACGATGAAGGCGCTCTCCCTGTTCTCAGGTGCCGGGGGTGACACCCTCGGAATGTCCTTAGCAGGTGTGGAAGTCGTGGCGTACTCCGAACTCAAGCCCCGCTTCTGTAACACTCACGATGCCAACTTTGGAGGTTGTCGCCTCCTGGGCAATGACATCACCAAGATATCCGACGAGGACTTTGCCACCCTCAAGGGTCAGGTGGACATCATATTCGCTGGGTTCCCGTGCCAACCTTTTTCCCACGGCGGGAAGAAGAAGGGGCGGGAGGACCCCAGGGGTCAGATGTACGTCCAGTTTGCCAGGGCTGCCCGCATCATCCAGCCCAAGTGGATCATCGGGGAGAACGTGGCCGGTCTGGCTCGCAGGGTGGAGGATATGACCGAGATCCTCTCGGAGTTCAAGAGGGCGGGGTACTCCTGCGACCACCGAACGTACAAGACGGACTGCTTCGGGGTCTCCCAGAAGCGGGAGCGCCTCATCATCCTCGGCAAGAGGGGCGACGTGGCGCCGGTGCTCCCGGACCCCCCAGTGGACGCACCCAAGCTGGGACTCCAGAACATCCTGAAGTTCGATATGGAGGGGGCGTTGCGGGTGTCCCCAGAGACCTTTGAGGGTGTGCCACCCGAGTGTATCCTGACGAACCTCAAGAACGCAGAGGATGAGAGGAATCCGCACCCGTACATCGTCCGCCAACGGGAACGAGACCTCGGCTTCTCCTTCGGGAAGCGGGACTCCCCGTACCACTGCGAGATTGTGGATCTGCGGAAGCCCAGCAAGACCATCATATGTACGTACGACCACCAGCCGAGGTTGCTGGTCCCGCTGCGGAACGCATTGGGGTGCTTCCTGCGGGCCATGCTTCCAGACGAGTTGAAGATGGTACAGGGCTTTCCCAGCGACTACGTGCTCACTGGGAACACCAAGGAGCAGGTTATTCAGGTGGGGAATGCTGTGCCTCCACAACTGGTTCGGTGGGTCGTGGAGGGACTGTGATACCCCAATTGGGACGGGGGCGGCTATGAAGTTTCCCGAAGTAGTATGTCTTCTTCCACATCTCCCCAAAGTCAAAGAGGCTCATGACCCCACAGCGAACTGAGTAGGTCACCTCATCCATGAGATACTGGAAGCCTCGGAGGATCTCGTCCTTGGTCTTGGGTTTCCGCCCCTCCACGAGGTTATGAGGTCCTATATCGGTTGATCGGGACAGGATTGATTGCCCCAACTCTATGCTTATCTCACGGTGCTTGGAGTATACGAACAGGTAGTAGACATCGGACTTTATGAGAGTGTCGTTCAACTTGAACTGACCTCCAGAAGCCTTGCCCTCGATGGCGAATGGGTCGTGGTCGGGGAACTTGATGTCCCGGATATCCACAGCACCCTGGGAGGGCGCGGAGTTGAAGATGCCTCCCAACTGGGTGATGGCAGCCTCCACGAGACTGATGTAGTACCTCTCACGCACCTGGGTGTTGCCCTTGGAGGAGACCATACGGGTCCAGTCAATATCCTTGCGGACGATTGCGATGATCTGGGGGATGTAGATGGAAGCCATGGTTTCTTTACCCTTAGCAGACCAAACACTTGAGGTGGCTCACACACTTTTTCGTGGCTCACGGGTTTTTAAAAAACGCGGGGGCTAGAAGATGAAATTGATGGGGGTCGTCCTCGCCTCATCACGAGCGTCTTCAAGTTCTGCCGCGTATGCCTCCGCCACATACTGGTGGTGAGTGTCCTCCATAGTCCAAGTCTCACCCTGTTCCCAGAGAAGTGCGCCGAAAATGTTGCTCCTGATGTAGTTCGCCCGTGCGTCAGTTTCATCGTGAGGCTCATAGTCTTCGCACTTCCGGTATTCCTCCCTTATGTTCAACTTGTAGCGGTTCTCACGCTCTATCCACTTGTCCTCTTCATCCTCGCACTCCATCCGGTACTTGTGTCCGTAGATGACGCGCTGGAGGTCCATAGGCAGGTCGGTCATTGTAGTCATTGTTGGTTCGGTGCTTATACCCTTAGCAGACCACATGCTTGAGGTGGCTCACACACTTTTTGTGGGGTGTGGGGGTTTTAAAAAAGACGGGGCATACATCACAAATGAAGTTCGTTGACATCTGTAGCGGTCTGGGTGGCTTTCGGGTTGCTCTGGAAAACATCGTTCCAGACGCAGAGTGTATCCTCTCGGCGGACATTAAGTCCGATGCTATCAAGACGTACAACCTGAACTTCAACGAGACCAACGAGACCACAGATCTGTACGACATCAAAGACCTCCCGCCATTCGACCTGCTCATGGCTGGCTTCCCGTGTCAACCGTTTTCGTCAGCAGGTCAAAAGAAGGGCTTCGAGGACAGCAGGGGTGGAGTGATATTCAAGATCCTCGATATCTGCCAGAAGTCCAAGCCCAAGTATGTGGTCCTGGAGAATGTCAGCAACCTCATCACCATCAATCAGGGTGAGAGCCTCCGAAGGATCGTGGCAGAGTTCCGCAACATCGGATACAACGTGAGTTACAAGAAGTTCAACTCTGCAGACTTTGGAGTCCCACAGGTCAGGGAGCGGGTGTTCGTCGTGTGCCACAGGGAGCGGGAGGTGGATATGGAGGCGGTCGAGACCCGCGACCCCAAGGTGCTGGGTGATGTCTTGGAGATGGACCAGCAGTACACGGATCTCCCACAAGACTTTGTGAAAAAGATACTCGATATCCACAACAAGTCGTCGCTCCACGGGTACAGGGTGCAGGACAAGCGAGGTGGTGGGAAGAACATCCACTCGTGGGATCTAGACCCAGACTTGACGGAGGGAGACAAGACGCTGATGAACCTCATAATGACCGAGAGGCGCAAGAAGAAGTGGGCGGATGAGAAGGGGATACCGTGGATGGATGGGATGCCCCTGACCGTTCAGGAAATCAAGACCTTCCACGATGTCCCGGGATTGCAGGGTATCCTGGATCGACTGGCGGAGAAGAAGTTGCTCAGGCTTGAGAAGCCCAAGACGCTGAACGACAACGGGAAGCGAGTGTATCACGAAGAAGGCATTCCCGGTTACAACATTTGCAAGGGCAAGTTGAGTTTTCCTATTAGCAACATCCTAGACCCACGAGGAACATCGCCAACCCTGACTGCCACAGACTGCAACAAGTTGGCGGTGATCGGGAAGGGGTTCATGCGCAAACTGACACCTCGGGAAATGGCTCGGATATCAGGCTTTCCAGACACATATCAACTTCTCCCTGAATGCAACAACTTTGACCTGTTTGGGAACACGGTTGTTCCCCCAGTTGTTGAGGCTGTGCTCCGCCAAACACTTGACGCCTAGAAGCACGAACCTTCTCAACAACCTCGGAATCAACACCAGCCAAACCCATGGCAACCTCTAAGGCATCCAAGAAACTATCAACAGTCTTGGACGCGTCAGAAAAGCCGTTGGTAGTACCCGGGCGGATGTTGTACCACTGCCCCCTCTTTATCTGAACGGACAACCCGTTCTTGCCACCGTAAGCGCAGATCTTCCAGACGGGGAGTTCCCAGAACTGCTTGAACACGATACCATCGCCATCCACGGCATACTTAAACACCAAGTAGGTCGTATTGAACAGTTTGCGGTACATGCCCTCTGGGGTTGTAAGGGTCTCCACATACCCATGGAAGTTCCCGATGTCGAAGTTGGGGTTCTTCTCGAACGTCTTCTGCTCGTACTCGTGGTCGTGAGCGCCGAAGAAGTCCGGGGATGCCTGGGGAGGCCCTTCCTTGAACTCGGGGACTTCCGGGTGAACCTTGGCGAACACGAGGTTCTCGGCAAAGTCTCCGAAGGAGTTCACGTTCACCATAGGGATCTTTTGACCCATGAAGGTGGCGAACATCTCGACGCGCTCGCCGACGAAGGAGTTGCAGATACGGATGATGGAGGAGTGAGCCATAGGTGTGTTGGTTGCTTTACCCTTAGCAGACCAAACACTTGGGGTGGCACATACACTTTTAAGGATTTGGTGGCATAAATAACAAATGAAGTTCATTGAAGTCTGTGCAGGATGCGGCGGACTGTCATCGGGTTTCATGAAGGCTGGGTGGGAACCCCTGTACCTCTGCGACTTTGACAAGTGGTGTGTGGAGTCCCTCAAGTTGAACCACCCCAACACTCCGGCGGAGAAGAAGGACATGCGGGAACTCGACGTCACCCAGTACAAGGGGCAAGTCGATTGCCTGATGGGCGGTGTCCCCTGCCAAGCCTTCTCACTGGCTGGGATGCGCCAGGGTCTGGAAGATCCCAGGGGTCAGCTCATCGTGGAGTTTAACCGGCTCATCAACGAGTGCAAACCCAAGATGTTTATTGTGGAGAATGTCAAGGGGCTGGTGATCCACGAGGGGGGTGAGACCATACGGGATGTCGTGGAACTGTTCAAGAACCACGGGCTCTACAAGGTTCAGTATCAGGTGCTGAAGGCGGTGGAGTACAACGTGCCTCAAAAGCGCGAGAGGGTGTTCATAGTCGGGGTGAGGTCTGACGTGGGCAGGGACTTTGAATACCCCGACGTGGTTACGGAAGTTCCCCTCACCATCCGCCAAGCCCTGACGGACGTACCCGACAGCGCGTGCGCCTCGTATCCTCAGAGGAAGCGGGAGATTATGGAGCACGTCCCACCCGGGGGGTGCTGGGTCGACCTACCAGAGGATCTGAAGGTGGAGTACATGGGGAACTCTATGAACTCGGGTGGAGGCAAGAGGGGTATGGCACGGCGGCTGCACATGGACGAACCCTCTCTGACACTGACGACCTCCCCAGCGCAGAAACAGACCGAGAGATGCCACCCGACAGAGACGAGACCGCTGAGCGTGAGGGAGTACGCAAGGATTCAAACGTTTTCTGATGATTACAAGTTCGCAGGCTCTAGCGCGGCGCAATATAAGCAGATTGGGAATGCGGTTCCTGTGGAACTGGCGTATCACGTGGCGCTTCAGGCCTCGGCGTTGCTCACAGAGTAGGCGAAGGTCTCCTGCAGGCGCTGGAAGAAGGTGTCCGATCCCGTGATGTGGGTGTAGTACTGCTGTCCGTCCCACACCTTGACCTCCTCAGGAGCCTTAAAGCGGCTGAGGGGAGAGTTGCCATTACGGTTGATGATGACAAGGGCGGAAGTGGTGATGCCAGGTGTGTTGGCGTGGCGGGAGAGTTTCTCCACGACCGTCTTGGCGGAACTGCTGTTCATGGTGTTGTAGCGGTTCTTTAATTCAAAAATCTCACTGCCGTCCACCTTGCGAGTGTCACACTCGGAATCGTGGCCGACAGGGAGGTTCTCGTACCCCGAGATGCACCCCGTGATGTGCTCGTGGAACTCGCCGATCTTCATGGCAAGAACCTTGGTTGCGACGGAGACGACACCTGACATCGCAGAGCGGAAGAAGGGGTCGCAGTCGCCATCGGAGGTGGTGGACTTCATCTTGGACATCTCGGTCTTCACAGGTGCCATGCACTCCTGGAACTTGTGAAGGGGGATCTCTGGGATGTTGTACCACCAGGGAGTAGAGGTAGAGGCATACAGGTGGGAGGTGATGCGATCCATAGGTGTGTTGGTTGCTTTACCCTTAGCCCACCAAACGCTTGGGGTGTGCCACACACTTTTTCGAAGCCCACGGGTTTTTAAAAAACGGGGTCCGAAGACCCAATCAGCGCCCGAGGATGTTGAAGCCCCACCACCCCTTCTTGGCCTCCTCCTGAATCTCGTGATTGATCCCATCACGGCGAATGCCCTCCTCGGCATCCTGAAGCACCTTGTCGGCCAAGGAATCGAACTGCTCCTGCAGGGACATCAGGGCCACCCCACCGTGGAAGGGCTCTTGGAAACGCACAGTCTTCTTCTTCTTACGGGGCGTCGTCGGAAGGGGTGTGTTAACAGCCCGAGCGATGATCGCATCCGACATCATAGCTGGGGATGGCATCGGGAGCTCCTCTGGGGGAGGGCTCACCAGAGCTGGGGGTGGCATCGGGAGCTCCTCTGGGGGAGGAGCAACCATGCTCTTGTATTTCGTGAAGGCGATGCCATTCGCCAAGCAATGGTCGAACTCCTCCTGGGTAATCTTGGCAGACTTGAGGGCCCGCTCAAGGACGGTGTAGCGCTTCTGACCGGGGACGATGGGAGCCATGAGTGCTGGGTGCTGGGTGCTTATACCCTTAGCCCACCGAACACTTGGGATGCCTTATACATTATTTTGTGTGGGGATTGTAGATGGCGGTAAACCAGAAGAAGCACACAAATCACGCGTATGTTTTGAAAGGATGGAAACGGAATGCGAAAAACAACAACAACACGTCCTCTCTGTTCTCCCCAGAAGCATTCTACAATAAAGACGAGGATTACAAGCTAGCCCTTCATTTTGCGATGATGGTCGATTCGGCTCACGATCTACTGGATCGCGGTTACGCTATAGAAGACGATTTACTGTTCGAAAAAGATGATTATGGCAGGGGGTGGAATAACATATTCGGAACCATAGCAAAAACACTCTTTACCAAAACCATGTATGCCCTCTTGGATCTGTATGGTTACGGACCCGATAACCCCACAGATCGCAATAAGATGAGGGAGGTCATAAAAACGTACGGGTTGATGCAGGATGTTGAAGCAGGTGCAGGGAAGAAGAGTGCGGCACCCCCTGCGACGAAAATAGATGCGGCGCGTCTGAGAATGATGGGGCATATAAATGACACCTTTCTCACACCTAAGAAAGTCAATAATGGGAACAACAAAGAAGCCAAAAATATAGCCAGGCAGAGGGGTGGGTACGCCGCAAGAATGATGGGGCGCGCAGAACTGCAACAATTCCTATTAGCCCGAATGTTTGCGGTCGACGCTGGATTTGCTTCAGGTACCCACCACCTTCTGGGGATGACACTGGCTAGTGGTTCCAATAATGCACAGAACGAATTCTTGTCGACGGCCGTAAGAAATCAGAAACGGAATGGGTGGTCTCAACTTACAAACTCAGCCAGTACCACAACGACCAGTGTTAACATCCCAACCCTAGCGGTCAATAATGCGAATAAGAGTAAGAGTGAGTTCGTTGTTCCCGATGAGATCAAGGGGCTTTTGAACCACGTGAGAGCGGGACCGATCAAGATGACACCCATTAGTCAGTCAATGCAGTTTGGCAAGATTACAAAGTATGTTGAAAGTGAAGTAGCAGGCACAGGAAAATTCACAGTGACTGGACCTGGCTCATTCATGTTGTACAAGACGAAAGAAATAGACGTGTACGTCACCACAACGGTGAACCCCCAGAAGCCTGACCCGGAATTCTTTTATATTTCGAATAGGTACATCGCCGTCATAAATACGGGGCCAAAATTCAAGGGACCATCCATGGACTTCCTGATGCAGGTCGCCACAAATCCAAAGGTCGCGAATAATAACAAACTCCGCCCGGGGATCATAGCTGCATGCCTGGACATAAAGAGGGACGGTGACATGGGTCAGATGGAGGCGAACGCAATTGAAAACGAAAGCCGGATGAAAAAGAATGAGAAACCTATATTCCTATTGACTGGAGACATCACCGCAATGATCCTAGGAGTGATGAAGGGTGCCTCGGTCGTCTTGGTCATGTCAGAAGGCACGTACCTGATGTACTGCCCGTTAGCCATAGAGTACAAGACACATTACGTGACATACAGGAAGATGGTTGAAAAGTCCAAACAACTGTTAAAGTACTACTTCTGTCCAGGGAATATAGGGTCCGTGCGACAATTCATGAATGGCGTTTTGAATAGCGTGGAGTCAGAAGGGCGCAAGAGTTCCATATATTCGGCATCAAGGTTCATCAACAAGTTGAACAACGTTGGTCCATTCCTCACAAGTAGTAGTCAAAATCTTTCGGCCAAATGGAAGGCGCTCAACAACACACCTGAGGTCACAACATTCAAGAAGTATTTCAAATATGCATTGGAGATGCCAACAAGTGCGTTGTACACTGCGGCTTCAGAACTGATGAGTGATGGAAAGGATAATATATGTGCGGACTACACACGTCCCATCCCCGAAACCAACACAGTGAAAAACACCACGATCCCCAATGAACTCGCAGTTACAAGAAACAACACCACAAAGAGAAACCAAAACAACAAAATCGTGGGGGTGGAGGGAGTGAGAACCCGTGCCATGAAGGCACGGAACAATCAGGCGGCACGGAAGGCCCAGGCGAATGAGAACGCCCGGAAGGAGGAAGCTCGAACGAAGGGAATGATAACCCGTCTCCAGGCACGGGAAACCAAAGCGGCACAGATGGCTAACTCTTAGCCTTCACCAGTGTCTCCACGTGTGCCTCAAGACCCTCGGGGACATCGACGGGAACCAAGCGGTTGCACAACTCTGGGTGGGTCACGGGACACCCCGTGGCTGCTGGGAGGGTCCATCCCTTCTCCACCAGCCACAACACATCAAACAGATGGACAAGATCCTGTTGAGTCTTTCCCCACTCAACAAGGTCTGAAACAACTGACTTCTCCTCGGGCTCCGAGTCCTGCGGACTCGACTGCTGCTGCTGCTCCAGCATCTCTTTCAGGGTCTTGGCAACCACCCCCACCTTGGCGAGGGCATCCAGTTCTGGGGCGGTCATGGACCACAGGGACTCGGACATGCCCGCCTTCTTCAGGAGGGTCATGTGGGACTTGAAGGTGGCATCGGCGCGCCCCTTGGACTTGAGGAACTCTTTGTACTGCTGATCCATTGTTATTACACCTCTATGGCTACAAATCTCTAAGACACTTTTTCTGTGCCGAGGGGGTTTTAAAAAAGGATTAGGGGTTGAAATCGCAGAGGCTGAGCTCGTTCCCCTCGAACGTGATGGCTTCCCACCGACTGTCATAGTCCTCGATCTCATCCAGGGTGATGGTGCCGTTCATGAGCATCTCATACTCCCGAGCGTTCAGCTCGAGTTCATAGACATCTCGGTCCTCAGCCCAGGAGTCCTGTCCGGGGCCGCCATGCACCTCCGCAACTACTGAGCGGAGGGCAGTGGAATAGTAGAACGTGTAGTTTGTGCCCCACTCCTGATCCGCAAGGCAGTAGATGGTCCCCATTGTGTGTTCGCTTTACCTATGGCACCCCAAACACTTGAGGTCGCACGGACACTTTTGGGTGGCTCGGGGCGTTTTAAAAAAGAACCACCTCAGATCTCCAAGGATGGCATGGGCTGGGTCTCGGGGTACGCCACCCAGTTCATGAACCCCAGGAAGTGCTGACGCTCCTCCTCGTCTTGGAAATCCATCATCCCCTCCACCTCAACCTGGTCGAACTCCCCGAGGAGGTTGCGGATGATGGTGCGGGGGCTGTCGGGCTGAACCCACGCCTTGGGGAGGACCTCGGCGCGGCACATGGGGCAGGTGCTGTTGTGCTTGTTCCACTCCTTGATGCAGGTCCAGCAGATCTTGTGCCCGCAGCTGAGTAGCATTCTCTTATGACCCGTGTCTGGGAACGAGTCATAACAGATGGGACACTCGAAGGTGGGCTTGGGGAGGTGGATACCACACATGGTCTCACCCTCCCGAGCCTTGTAGCGGCACTGGCATCCCTTGCGGGTGATGGCGGTACACTGCATGGCTGGTCTTTTACCCATGGCACCTCAAACACTTGGGGTCACACAGACACTTTTATGTCATGTGGCCGACTGAATAAGGTCAGCCACCAAGGTTATGAAGCGCACCTCGAGCTCCTGTTCCCTGGTAAGGCTGACCTGTGGGGGGCAGCAATTATTCCACACGAAATCGGGATGAATAACTGGGGTCCTGCACGTCGGGCAGGTTGGAGAGGTCTGGAACCACCTCTCACGACACGTATCGCACAACTTGTGACCGCACCGTAGTGTTTCCATCTCCCTCTTCTCGTAGCACACCGGACACTCTTCCATTACTCATTTTTATACGAACCTCTTTATTCTGTGCCCGTGCTCACCTCCTCCTCGCCCAGACCTCCGTTAGCAGAGGATGCCGAGATGGTATTCGGATTCACAATACGCACATGTAAAGCATCATCATCATCACACCCTATCCCCGAAAGCCTGAGACCACCAGACAAGTTATACTTGAAGCATTCACCACCGATCCTCATAATAGAATTATCATCGCCCAAAGTCACCGTATAATCATCGTCCATACATGGGTGATCGTTAATATCCGACATACTGGCGTCGGAGAGTGTGCCATTGTCCTCGGCCGATTCATGAAATGGGAAGCACAACCCCCGCTGCCCGCCAATAAAGGTGAGCTTTGAATTTATGATTCCGACTGGGGTCGCCATATCCTTGTGTTCGACAACCTCAATATCACCCACCGGCGTGAAGTTGACGAACTTGTCGCCGACCGCCACGATCCCTTGTGGAGCCCCCTCTGGTATATCAGCCCCGCTGTGAGACATGATGTACTCGATTTGTTCCTGCCTCTCTTCCTCCGCCACCGCCGCCTCAGCGGCCCTCGCCTCCTCAGCGGCCGCTTCCTCCGCCGCCCGCGAGTTCAACAATTCCTCCACCTCTTCCGGGGTCATGTTTGTATCCACGACTTTGCCATTGACCATCTCCACATACTGACCACCACTTCCTAAAAAGTTGAAGTACGCCGATGCCCATTCCACATTGAAAGCAGCATTGGAAGTGGGAGTGGCGCCTGTGGATATCGCGAAATGCTCGACCATCGGGGTCGTGTTGCCTCCGTTCACTATAGTATGGTTATAGACATCCATGTACGCTGCCGCATCAGATCTCTGGTCGAAGGTGACCAGAGACGACCAGTCTGCACCACACGCGTTCTGCTCTTCTTTAGAGGGAAGAACCTCCCTCCCATTTACCCATGCGCGTTGGCACGAAGATTGAGTTTTTATGTGCTCATCTCCCACATCCCTATGCTGTTTGGACATTATATGGTTGATTAAAACCAATACTAACAGTACAAAAAATCCTGCCCCGATCCACGGTAGATATTTTCTCCAACCCCCGGGGGTCTCGGAGCCGTTGTTGTTGTTGTTGTTGTTGTTGGTGGTGGTGGTGGTGTTGGTGCTGGTGCTGGCCATTTGTATTACAATCACTCTACAAAAATTTCACGGGTGTCGGGGAACAGACAATTTCCATTGATTAGGCAGGCGATGCAAGGCTCTTGGGGTTCTTCACCCAGCTTGTGGTTGTGGATCGGCTCGATCCGCTTGGGTTTCTTGGGAGCCTTGCGCTTTTTCGGGGCGGCCCCTGGAGTTGGTGGCACAAAGTCCTGGTACTTGGCGACAACCTCGTCAAACGGGAGGTTGTAGTCAGAGCAGAGTTTGGTCAGGATACCGAGGTTGATGGCGTTGAGCTCGCGTCCGAAGATGATATCCATGGTGTGCTGGTGTTTACCCTCAGCGACCAGAAGGCTTGGGTGTGCTGGAACACTTTTTGTGTGGTTCAGGGGTTTTAAAAAACGCTGACGGCGACCCTACTGACCCCTGATTTTGGCGAGCGCGGCGGCGACATCAGCAGACGTCATCTTAGAACCAAGAAGTGCAGAAAGCTTGGCTGCAACATCATCATGAGAGAAAGCGTGGTTTCCAAGCTTCGGCTTGCGAGTGTCCCAGGCGGCGGAGCGCGCCTTGGCGGCGGCTGTCCACTGATGGGAAGCCTCCACGCGCGCTGCCTCTAATTCGTCTTCGTCATATTTGGACCTGGCTTCCTCAAGCCACTTTGGGAACTTTGATGTGAGGAACTCAAAAAGTTCACCATATTCGTCCCCGATGGTCTTCTGTTCATAGAGCCACATAGCAGGCTCTCCCAGAATATCACTCGGCAAAAACAGCTTTATGAGTTCCCAGGATGCGAAGCGGGCCTCATCCTTCTCGGGGTCGATGGCTTCACAACGCTTGATGGCCACCTTGCGCTTGATTTCATCACGATCGGTGTGAAACCCGTCGAGTCGCGTGTCAGCGCTGAAGCTGACGTCCACAGCCTCTGGAATAAGCCAGAGGACACTGCCGTTGAGATAGTCGTTGTGGAGACCGGGAGCATCCGGGAGTCTCGCGAATGCCGACAGACCCTTGTCACAGCAGTTGCACCTGGAACACTTGCCATGCTCGTAGACGTTGAACTGCAGATACTTCACGCAGTCTAGGCAGTACTCATGACCGCAGGTTGCCTCAGCGACAGCCTTGCCGGACATGCACATAGAGCAGGAGGAAGCCATTGGGTGCTGTGAGTGGTTGGGTGCTGGTATACCCTCAGCGACCCAAAGGCTTGGATATGCTGGAACACTTTTTACTCACCTCCTGCAGGCGTGCGTGTTTAGCGCTATAGACGTGCCCCTTGTCCCTCTTCTTCAGAGTCGCCTCTCGCTTCTTGCGGGACTTGGGTGGATCCATCGCTCCTTTTACAAGTATATCTACAAAACCTTAAGCACAGGGGGCGTGTATCCCCTGTGCGAACATCAGAGCTGTTATGCCTCCCACGATGACCAGAGTTGCCACCCACCCCGCGCAGGTCTTGAGGAGGATGTTCCAATCCAGCCCCCTGCGACCCTCCATGAGGGCCACGGCGGTCGTCGCCCCCACCTGGCAATGGGTCGTGGAGAGAGGCCACCCGTAGCGAGACCCGGTTATCACCACCACGGCTGACCCCAGCTCTATGCATATCCCACGGCTCGGGGTGATCTTGGCGATCCTGGTCCCTATGGTGTGGATGATGTTGTACCCGTACACGGCGAGACCGGCGACGATCCCGACCCCGCCGATTGCGAGGATCCAGTAGGCGTCGTCCCCCAGGTCAACGGACTCGCTGACCCCCTTCTCCCTCCAGGTCATGTAGATGGCTGCGAAGGGCCCTATGGCGTTCGCCACGTCGTTGGCCCCGTGGGCAAACGAGTCGCACATGGACGTGAAGATCTGCAGGAACTTGAGCCCCTCCTCCGACTTCTGGGGAAAGTCCTCGGAGTCCGGATGGAACTCGTGGGGCTTCTCATCCACCGGGGCTTCGTACCTCTCGATCCTCTTGCGGAGCCACCCGGTGGCGGGGAGCGTCAGGAGGCTCAGGGCTCCGCCCACCCCAAAGGAGATGGCGACCACCTCCCCGACGCTCAGGGCGTCTATGTCGTCCGAGGCGTTCTTCGCGCCCTTCCACATTATGAAGAAGGTGTTGACGGTGACGGTGGCGCCCACCAGCAACGGGTAGAGCCTCCACATGTTTCGGAAGGACTCCCGAGTCCTGAGGACCGCCCTGACCACCCAGAACAGGAGGGAGGCGCAGAAGCCCGAGAGAACAGGCGAGAGCAACCAGGATATGACGATTGCCGTGACCCCCTTGCGATAGGGAAACTCGTCGGTCGGCTCGTCCCACGTGACGCACCCCGAGCCCCCTGCCACCAGGGCCATCCCGATCATCCCGCCTATGGTGCTGTGGGTGGTGCTCACGGGGAGCGAGAGGCGGGAGGCTGTGACGAGCCATATCCCCACGGCTGCGAGGACGCACATGCACCCGTACATCAGGAGTTCCGGCTGCTCCTCGAAGCACTCGTGGTCGGCGATGCCCTTGCGGATGGTGTCGGTGACGTGGCTGCCCATGATGACCGCCCCCGAGAACTCAAAGACTGCGGCGCTTGCTATGGCCATTCGGACGGTCATGGCTCCGCTGCCGATCGCGGTGGCGTAGGCGTTGGCGACATCGTTCGCGCCTATACCGAAGGCTGCAAAGAAGGCGAATATCCCGCCAACCACCAGGGTCCATTCGTACGCGTCAAGATTATAAGACATCTGGCTTTGTATTACATCGCTCTACTACTCTAAGCCACCATCGCGCCGTGCAGGGTCTTGCAAAACTCAACTAGGTCCGTCTTGATCCCACCCCACATCTCCCTATCCCGCTTGATGAAGTCGGACTGCTGCTGGTCGTTGAACTGCTGGAGGAGGCGGGACTCCTCGATCCCGAGCATATCCATGTAGGCTTGGCACTGGATGATCTCATACTTGGGCGGGGACTTGAAGAGGGCCTTGGTGCGGTTCTTGATCTCCACCATCCGGTAGGACCCGTCGGGGAGCACCTCGTAGCGGTCGATCCTGCCGATCATCACGTACTTGGTCCCAGCCACCTCGCAGATGGTCTCCTTGTAGAACTTTTCATCCTCGTACAAGATGGCGGAGTCCTGCTTGGCTGTGTCCTCCTCCTTGCGGGTCCCACGGGTGGTATAGACCTTGTGGCGCACGTGGTTCATAACCATGGACTTCTGGGCTCGGGTCAGGACACCGTCGGCCTCCAGACTAGCCTTGGCGCGCTCGCAGAGGAGCGCCACCTCCTCGGTGGTCTCGGGCTTCTCCCACCCCACCTGGGCCACCACGGCTTCCGCCACCTGGCTGAGCCCTATGGCCTCCAGCTCCGTCTGCTCCTTGGTCTTGCCGGTGAAGGTGTCGGGGCTGTACTTGCTCCACAGTTCCTCCATGTACTCAACACGCTTCTGGTAGGGGTGCTTCCCCACGGCGGCAGCCACCTTGCTGGCTGAGATGACCACATACTTGGCGGGGATGGGCTGGTACTTGCGGGGGTCCTTGAGCAGCAGGGGGAAGATGCGGGCGCAGCCCCGGCAGTCCTCCAGGGCATCGTGCGCCCCCTCGAGGGGCTTCCCCAAGAGGCGCTGGTGGAGATCCCCCAACTTGCAGGAGACCGTACCCATGTAGATGTTGCGGGCGAGCTTGAGGGTGCAGATCTGATCCATCTCGTCGAGGAAGGTGGGATCCACCTGGTACCGGAGGCACTCGGCCCTCATGACGTTGATGTCAAAGTCGAGGTTGTGCCCCATTATGAGGGCCTCCCCCAGAGACCTCATGTAGTCGTAGATCTCCTGGAAGGCGACGCCGTTCTCCAGGTGGGACTGTTCGATCCCGTGGATGTGGGTGCCGCCCATGTGGTGGCCCGGCGCGTGCTTGACGAGTTTGTAGTAGTGCCCTATCTCCTGGTGGTTGTCGTCATACTGGACTATGGCGACAGAGAGTATGCGGCACTCATCGTAGTTCGTAAGGTTCTTGGGGGTCACCCGAGCGTAGGACTTGGGAAGGCCGCTGGTCTCGGTATCAAATACAAAGTAGGTCATGGTGGTTGGTCTTATATACCCATAGCCCTCTATATACTTAGGGCTGACGGGACACTTATTATGCATCCTCGAGCATGGCCTTTGTCTTCTCATCCTTGAACTTGTAAAGGACATCGGGCTGATCCAACTTGCCATCCCTGATGACTTCATAGCGCCCCGTCTGGGTATCCAGATCGTAGATGTTGAAGTTGTCATCCAGGCTGAACTTGTCGGTCCGGGTGGACAGGTTTACTGATATACTACCCTCCGAACCGCTTATAATCCTGTGGAAGATCCCGCTGGGCCAGACCACCATGGCGGGTTGTTCGCAGTATATCTTCCCGTTCTTGTAAACCTTGTCGGGGGTGATGATGAACGACGCCTTCTCCTTCCTAACGGGGCAGTAGATGTCCACGAAGCGCTCCCCCTGCAACACCATCAGATTGTCGTCTTGACCGGTGTGCATGTACCAGGGGCGCTTGACCGCCCCCACCGGGCCCGGGGACACGCCGTTGGCCTTGTGGATCACCCGGTCGATCCCGTGGATCGAGGGGATGTCGGACTTTGACACCTCATCGAACAAGACCCCCGCGGTGCGTCGGAGAGTGCGTAGAGGCAAAATGCGATACATTTTTATTACATATGCGTCAATACCCTTAAACTATGCGGCGTACACAACCCCTGCCATCCCATTCTTGATCCTAAGGAGGTTGTAGTTGACGGCGTAGATGTTCTCCGTCAGGTTGTCCGTCTCCGATTGGACTATGAACTTGTCGATGCGGGAGAAGTTGAGGGAGCCCGTCGGTTGCGTGGCAGACGTGTCGAGGCAGAACGATTTGATAAAGACGTTGCTGGCACCGGTGGTCACGCTGTTGCCGGTGTAGTAGTAGCAGGCGATGTTGGTGTAGTGAGGGTTGGAGTGCAGATAGGGGTTCATATCCTTACCGTTAATCTGGAACTTCACTCGGTTGGTATCGGAGACCAGGGCGTTGGTGGTGGTGTTGGACGAGGCGATGTACTTGATGGGGTGGTTGAACACGAGCTCCTGAATCTTGTTCTGGGTGGGGATGGCGGTCTGCACCTGCGTGATCAGGTAGTCGGGGGATGCTTCTCGCAACCGCTGGCGCTCGAAGTTGTCGAGGTGGTAGTAGTGCCCGTTGAGCATCCACTTGCGGTTGGAGTTGGTGGTGTTGGACCCCCAGTAAATCTTGAGGCGCACGTCGTGGTGCTGCAGGAGCATCAGGGGTAGAGCCGTCCCAGAGTCTCTACAGAACCAGAACTTCAATGGGTACATGTAGACTGGTTGTGTTGCGTTGAGACCTATGAAACTCCTGGAAAGTGTGTTGGACTCCGTGGCCCCCGCGACATTGAAGGTGAAGGTGGCGTCCTGGACGTCCACAGTGGTGTCGCCAATCATCAGCTCCACCTTCTGGATCAGGGAGCTGTAGTCCTCCTTGAGGCTCGTGGAGCCGTCGTGCACCGTCAGGAACAGGTAGTCCACGAGGTCGCCCTCGCGCGAGAGGGTCACGGTGCTGGTGGAGTTGTTCTGGGGGGCGGGGTGGATCAGTTGGGAGTAGACGTTGTCTGAAAAGTTGGTGTGGCGTCGATACTGCGAGGCCCACCAGGTGACCTGAGGGTTCTGCGTCAGGGACGTGTCCTGAATTCCCCGTGCGGCAAGCAAGACCGAGCCTGTAGACATTCTGGTATTAACATATGTCGTGAAATTAATTAGCCCAAGCAACCTCGGTAACCCTACGAGGTGGGTGGTGGTCGAGAAAGACCCTGAGCACCTCGTAGGGTATCGACTGGCAGAGAGCCACCATCTCCCGCGACTCTGGGCGGCAGTGGTGGCAGACGTACATCCCCGACGGTTGGAATCGGGTGGTGTAGTGGTCTCCGTCGTACCAGGTGGTATGACGGCACTGGACGCATCGGACGGCGTCGTCCGCCTCCCACCCGGGTTGCCACCCAGGGACCTTGCGGAGCTTCCAGCGGTTCATCATAGAGGTGAGGCCAGGTGAGTACTTCATCTTTACCAAGAGCACGTGGAATGCTTGGGGTTGCCGGTACACTTTTTTAGTGCCCCGGGATTTTTAAAAAACTGTTGCTATTGCTACTACTCGTCGTCACCCTCTGGCTCGTCGTCGGTGTCTTCGTCTGGCTTGATAGCCTTGGGTACCTTGATCTTGAATATCTGCGTCAGGGTGCGAGGCTTTGGCACCGTCTCCTTCTTGTTGAGATAGGGGCCAAATACGCGGTCAAACCACGCATCATTCTCCGGCTTCTCGCTGAGCTCAGTCTCGTGCGCCTTGAGCATCTCGAGCAGGTATGCCTGGGGATACCCAGCCTGTTTGTGTGCGTTCAGACGGACGTCGATGGGTGGACGGATACACTTGCTGTAGTACGCCGTCTGCAACATCTGGATGGCTGGGTGGTTCCAGTTGCTCTCGCTGGGCTTCCACTTGGCGGTGTGCTGAACGGGGGGTGGCAGAGCCTCCAATGCGATGCGGTTGTTGTCGATGATCTGCTGTGCCTTCTCGGCACCATAGACCCGCTCGTAGTCCTTCTGGTACAACTCGAGGTGGATGTGGGGGGCGGATGGTCCGTGCGTCCGCTTGAGGTGGCGCATCATCTTGCCCTTCTGGATGATCTGCTCGACTCGGGTGGGCTCCCCGAGGGGCGCCGGTGTGCGCTGACGGGCTGCTGCGTGATGACGGGCCTGGGCGGCGCGGCGAAGGCGCCAAGGCTCATTGGCCGCCTGCCACGGGCCGCCGATGTTCTCAAAGTCGGTGATGGACTCCATTGGGTTGGTTCTGGTTCTGGTGCTTATACCTATACCACCTGCGATGCTTGGGACTCCTCGCACACTATTTTTGCATAGAAGCGCCTCGCCATACCCTCGATCTTGCGGGCAGCCTCACCCTTTGCCACGGGTCCCCACCCCCCGTGGATGCTGATGTACCCCTTGTCATCGCCACCGTGGTAGAACACGTAGTCCAGGTTCAGAGATGAAGTGATTGACTTGAGCCGACTCCCCTCCTTGCCGACAAACTTCCACATGACATCCTCAGGGATGTCGGAGGTGTTCGCCTGGGTGTAATGCTTGTTGAGGGGAGGTTCGTAGGAAGGCATATTGTTATACTGTTATACATATACCTGGGCGCATAACTTTAAAGTGGTGGGGGCATACCTACTCAGAATACCAATGCCCTTCTTCATCGAGGGAAACATCGGCGTTGGTAAGAGCACTATCGTTCGCCTCCTCAATGACTGCGGAGTCGAGACCATGCAGGAGCCGGTGGATTCGTGGTCCGCATCGAACATTCTCGAGAACTTCTACGAAGACCCAAAGCGGTGGGCGTACACCTTCCAGTCCATCGCCTTCCGCAGCCGAGTGCGGGGCCTCGACAGCCTCTCGGCCGATTCCGTCGCAGAGCGATCCATCTTCACGGATCGAAAGGTCTTCGCAGAGGTTGCGAGAGAGTCTGGAAACATTACAGAGGTGGAATGGGACGACTACGCAGACTGGTTTGACTGGGTTGTTTCAAAGACAGACCAGTCATCCCAGGGCTTTGTGTATCTGCGCGCTGACCCTGATGTGTGCCATCAGCGAATCCAGGGAAGGGCGCGCCCTGGCGAGGAGGGCATCTCCCTCGAGTACCTCCAGAAGTTGCACGAGCGCCACGACGCCTGGCTACTTAATGAGAGCGGTTGCCTGGTGCTCGATATGAACCGTCAGAAGCCCGAGGAGGTCATTCAGCCCCTCTTGTCCTTCCTCCGCCGCTCCTGAAGCAGGAGGTAGAGTATGTACGTGTCTAGGCACACGGTGGCTCCGGCGGTGGCCGCGCCCATCTTGAGACCCTTTGCTATGTCGTACCACATCCAGACCCCAGAGGTCAGGAGACCCAGTGTGGTGGAGGGGACGGTGTACGACCTAACGTCCCTCTTCTCCCGAATGTTCCTAAGGGTAATCGCAATCTTTATCAGGCCCACAACGGTGGCAACAACTGCGAGTTTCTCAACGAGACGTGTGTTCTTCATTAATATATTAAGACATAATATATACAATGGCCGAGATCCAAGAAGTGAGCGTCGATGTCACCCTACCCACACCCCTCTCCCTTGACAAGTACAAGGGCAAGATCAACATCAAGAAGATTCAGGAGCAGGTGGAGGACATCAGGGACATGTTTGCTGTCAAGAAGCTGGGACCCGAAAACATCAGCCAGATCATCATCGAGGTGGTCAAGATGGTCACCCCTCTGACGAAGCTCACGAAGGAGCAGAAGTCTTCCCTCGCCATCCAGGTGGCCAACCAGTTGATCGAGGATATTATCCCCGGTAAGGACGCTCCTATGGAGGCGGTCCTCAAGTCCATGGTTCCGGATCTCATCGAGCGCCTGATCATGGTCGACTGGAACAAGTTGGCAAAGAAGATGTGCCCCTGTATGAGTGCCTAAAGATTTGGTCCTATATTCCAACAGGAATGCCAACTCTTGAGGAACTCGCAAAGAATGGTGTAATCTACAATCCCCAAAAGCCCGTCACATTCGAGTGTCGGCCCGAGTGTCAGATGTGCTCCAGAGTTAACCGGAGCGGGTGTACAACCTGCACAAACTGTGGACAGCCTCTCAACTCGACGCCTTCTTGAGACCCAGCATGGATGCGAGGTTATTCTGGTCTCTCTTCAATGGCTTTTCCCGCTTGAGCCTCAACGGTTGGTTATTTGTCTGCACGCTGTTGATCTCCCACATCTTACCCGTTGCGGTGTTGGTCTGAGCCTGGGTCGGCTGCATGGGAATCACCTGCACCACGCCCTTCTGAGAGATGTCGGCATTTATGGAGCGGTTGAGTGGTCCGACGTCCACGACGTTGTGTTTACGAAACTCGTCAATCTTCATTTCCCCTCCAAACTGCTCGAGGTGGGAAAAGTGGGGAGCCGGTCTGCACGGCAACGACCCCCTCCCGTACATCCTACGCCTCAGGAGCATTATATTGCCATTTACGACTCCCCGTTTGTGCTCGGACGACTTTTCAGCCACGTGCGCCTTCATACACTCCCAGGAGCAGAACGACCCGCGGAGGACGAAGGAATCCGACCGCTTGTCGTGACACATCGGCATCTGGAGAACGTCCCCGGGAATGGAGTGGCAGCACCACCAGCAAAGACTCATACTTTAAGATAAAGACGTCCATCTCTTTATCTTAAAGATGTCAATTCTAAGCATAGACGTAGGCACAACAAATCTTGCGATGTGCCTTTACAATCCAGAGAATCAGGAGATACTGGAGTGGGACGTGGATGGCATCCCCACCCAGCACCCCGACGGACTCCTCGTGACCCTGCGGAACCACCTGGACGCCCGACCGTGGGTTCTGACGGCGCCGGTGGTCCTGATCGAGCGGCAGCCCAAGAAGTCCGACAAGATGATCGGGGTCATGCTGTTCTTGGAGGCGTATTTCATCATCCGGTGCCCCGAGTCCACCACCCTGCTGTGGGACGCCCGCCACAAGGTTCCGGACGTGGTGGGAGCGGGAAAGGCGATGTACCGCCTCCGCAAGAAGACCGCCATCACCCGCTGCGAGGACTTCCTGTACCGCGGGCCCGAGGTGAACCGCAAGTGGTGGGACAAGTGGAAGGGTTCGCGCAAGAAGGATGACCTGGCGGACACGGTGTTGCAGGCGATGTCCTACACGCGCCCCCAGAGGGTGGTGGAGGCTCCCAAGCGCCGGGCGATCCCAGAGCGGATCGTGTCCCGCGCCCCCACCGAGAACCAGAAGAACACCAAGTACAGCCTCAACAACCTGGCGTGGTTCGTCAAGAACAATGCACTGGAGGAGCTCAAGAAGGATCGGCGGTTTATGAAAGATTGTAAGCGGTACTTCTCAACACCCGAGGAACTGCGTGATAAAGTATTGGGGACACAGAATACTAGTAATAATGCCACAGCCGGTGAAAGTGCATGATGACGGCTTTGTCCACTTGGTGGACTGGATGCCCCAGGAGAACCTAGACGAGGCGGTGGTTCAGGCGGCTCGGGTGAGTTACGCAGACGGTACTACCAAGTCTCGCAACACGGAGGGGCTCATCCGCTTCCTCCTGCGCCACTGGCACACCACCCCCTTCGAGATGATCGTGTTCAAGTTCCACATCAAGATGCCCATCTTTGTGGCTCGTCAGCACATGCGCCACCGAACTGCCAGCATCAACGAGATGTCTGCCCGCTACTCCGTGGTTCCCGAGGAGTACTACGAGCCCGACCAGTACCGAGGTCAGCACACGGTGAATCGCCAGGCTTCCTCGGGTCCCATCGAACTGTCGGATCAGTTGGTTCATCGTGTGATCCAGGTGAAGGATGAAGCCTTCGATGTGTATCGGGACATGTTGGCGGAGGGCTGCTCCCGCGAGTTGGCGCGGTGCCACCTCCCCCAGAGCACCTACACGGAGTTCTACTGGCAGATGAACATGCACAACCTCATGCACTTCCTGCACCTCCGATTGGAGGAGGGAGCCCAGAAGGAGATCCGGGACTACGCGCAGGCCATCTACGACCTGGTGGCCCCGCTGGCACCGCTGTGCTTCAAGGCGTTCAAGGACTTTCGGGTGGACGCCATCCAGTTGACGGGACCAGAGGTCCGCAACATGCGGTACGGAACGCCCATCGAGGGCAAGGGGGAGCGCGCGGAGTGGGAGGTCAAGAAAGAACTTCTTGGCATAAATCAGTAATGGTTCTTCACATCATAGGTGCTGGGCCATCTGGTGTAACGGTCGCCTGGTATATGGCGAAGCGCGGGGGGGAGGAGGTTCACCTGTGGGAGAAGCGCGACCTCCCAGGTGGTTCGTGGTGGACTCCGAACCACACGGAGTCCGCCGACCGTCACGCAGCGCGGGTTCTCTTCCGCGATACCCAGCCAAACTGGTTCAATCTCCTTGAGGAGATGGGTCTCAACTACAACACATATTACAAGCCTGATAAAGAGGTGATCCTCGACTCCATCAAAGCGATGGCGAGGTCGCTGACGCTCCGTGACCACCTGGTGACGTCCGGGGTGCTCATATCCGCCGGGGCGAACCAGGAGTGGTCAAAGACCACCACCCTCCACGATGCCCTGCGGGGCAAGATGAGTCCCAGGGGCCTGGCATTTATCAACGCCCTTGCAACTTCGGTCGACGGCGTTGCGGCAGACAGGATGACGGTGTGGGAGTTGGCAGAGTCTATAAACCGAACCTTCCTGAGTGGTGCGTGGACGGAACGCGTCCAGGGGAGAAAGTTGGGCGAAGACCTCGACCGTCGCCTCCGAGCTGTGGGGGTTCACATGCACATGGGCGCAAAACTCCTGAATATCGATCCACCCCACTTGGCGTTCGCCGGGGGTGCCGACGTCACGCTCCGCCATCGCAGGGACAAGGTGGTGCTCTGCCTGGATCCGTCCGCCGCTCTCCCGTACGTGGAGAAGTTCTGGGACGTCCACCCGCAGGATGTGCTCTACGGCACCCGCTCGTTCCTCCTCAAGTACCCCACACGGTTCAAGCTCCCGGCGGCCCAGGAGTCGCTGATGAGTTCCAACAACTCCTTCATCCCCTCGTGGGTCCCAGGAGAGGGGACGACCACGCTGCACGTGGCGGACTACAACGGTGGGTGGAAGTCGGTGGAGCACCTGGTGAAGACACTGGGCATCCCACCTCCCACGTCGTGGCAGGAGTGTGAGGACACCCAGGACATGTCGAGCGCCGTCTGGACCGCTCGCCCCATCCCCACTCGCAGCAAGCACCCCCAGGTTCACATGGTGGGCATGCTCTCACCCCGTGACACCCCGTACGCATCTGTGGAGGCGGCAGCGGAGGTGGCTCTCAGGTGGTGCGGAGAGAGGCCGTTGGAGCCGTTCAAGACCAGCACACTCGCGTTAATCGCCTTCATAATCTCTCTGGTTACAATAGTATAAACATGCAGAAGCGTGGAACTCGATCCCTCCCATCCGAGAAGGTGACACTGAGCACCAGTGCGACCGTCGTGGCCCCGCTGCACACCCACAACAACAAGAAGTACCTGGAACTCCGGATGAACCGGAGCGCCGTGGGGGTCATCCGCGGGGCGCACGACGCCGTCAAGGACGCCCTGGTGACCCCGAAGGTTCAGAACCCCCTGACGGGTGACGTACTCCGTGTCAAGGTGCCCTGGAAGGGGCGAAACCACACCTGCACAGTGACGGGCAACAAGGCGCTGTGCGGGTTGGTGGAGGGGGACAAGGTAAAGGTGGAGGTGGACTTTTGCGGGGCGTGGATCGTCGGGGATTTTTCGGGTACGTCGTGGAAGTTGATCAGTCTAGAAGGCTGAGCCACCACTCGGGTGGGTCCTTGTTGTTAACAATCTCCAATACATCATCAATCTTGCGGTGGACTTCGGGTGGGTATGTGCACCCCAACTCCACAACGTTCTTGTAGCAATTGACAATCGTCTCGTTGTTGCTACAAGCTGCGAACGCATCAACTTTTTGTTCAAGATTCGGGGGCAGTCTCTTGAATAGCGGCGGGATCATCTATAACTTCATCCACCGGTGGCTCTAAGGTCTTCACCCCCTCTGGCACGGGTATCTCGGTCACCCCCACGTCTTGCAGGCTC
>MDTC01164032.1_pt1 | contig 23773 bp, 16 predicted proteins | sample 811181 | NCBI WGS metagenome assembly MDTC01 (sample SAMN05326644, study PRJNA326480) | marine metagenome | isolation source: seawater | place: Pacific Ocean: North | collected 2011 | reverse complement strand
CGATTGATTTGTGATAAGCGACTTCTGAGGGCTCGATGTCTCTGTATTGAACTCGGTTCTCAAGAAGCCCCTTCCAAAGGCTTAGCCGGCGGGAGGGGAGAATTCACGGTCAGTCAGGCCATCGTGCTCGCGATCGTCAACCAAAGAACACGTGAAGCCATCGAGATCTTCGCAGAACGGCTAGAACAACAGTCCAACGCCGCGCGGCGATTTGTCCCCCACTCCTTCCTTGAGCTGCTTGGAAAAGAGAGCCTGACTGATATCCAGCTAGGAGATCATACCCAAAGACAGATGTCCATCCTGTTTTCGGATATTCGTTCCTTCACATCGCTCTCCGAGAAGCTCTCTCCACAAGAGAACTTTCACTTTATCAACGAATATCTCTCGTACATGGACGCAGTTGTCCAAAACAACGAAGGATTTGTCGATAAATACATAGGCGATGCTGTGATGGCGCTCTTTGACGCAGAGGCCGATCACGCACTCCAAGCAGCCCTTGGGATGCTCAAAGCGCTCGATGAATTCAACCAACGACGTGAAGAAAAAGGTGGGGAGGTCATCCGCATTGGGATCGGCATCAACTCAGGGGATGTCATGCTCGGTACAATCGGTGGGCACTACCGAATGGATGGTACAGTGATCAGTGACGCTGTCAATCTCGCATCTCGCGTCGAGAGTATGACCAAGTTGTACAAAACACAGATCTTGATCACAGAACATACATACCAACTCCTGCGAGACCCTTCGCTGTATCACATTCGTGAGATCGATCGTGTCGTCGTCAAAGGAAAGGTCAAACCTGTCACCGTGTATGAGGTCTACGACCACGATTCTCCCACTTTGATCGAGCGAAAAGACGCACATAAGAAAGAGTTTTCCAAGGGATTGCGCTACTATAGGGACAGAAAATTTACAAGAGCTGTACAGATATTCTCTCAGTGTTTGGGAGAAGCCCCCGAACAAGATGAAGCCGCATACATGTACATTCAACGATGCAAAGAGCACCAAGCGATGGACCTGACAGAGACCTGGAATGGTGTGTTGAAGATGTGATCGAGGGTCGTTTCAGATGGAGAGGGAGCCTTTGCGGAAGTCAGTTCGATCGATATGGACGTTAATCACGACAGGTTTGCCCTCTGCTGCGAGCGACTTCGCCTGCTCAATGGTCTCCTCGATCTTGCTCTCCTCCGTTAACAACAGCCCAACAGCCCCATATCCCTCCGCGACCGTGTGGTAATCAGAACGCAACAACACTGTTCCAAGAGGTGTCCCGAGTAAATCGACTTGGTCACGTGCGATCTGTGCCCATGAACCATCTGTCCCGATCACGGCGATCGGCGCAAGACCGTGACGCACACATGTGTCAAACTCTGCGAGGCTGTAAGCACTTGAACCATCACCATAGATCAACCAGACCTCCGCATCAGGACGACAAAGCGCCGCTCCAACGGCGAATCCACCGCCGACGCCGAGCGTTCCGAACACGCCTGGATCGAGCCATGAGAGAGGGCGTCTTGGCTTCAAAATATATGAACCTGTCGCGACAAAATCCCCTCCATCGACAACCAAGACAGAATCATCAGCCATCTTCTCTTCGAGCTTCAAGAAGAACTTCAATGGATTCACGAGCTCACCTTGTTGTTCCTCGCCCTGTGCGATGATCTCCTCATCACGAGCCTGCTCACGTTCACGAAGTGTCGCAAACCAATCATCAAGACCTTCGAGAGTACCGACATCTTTGGCGAGCTCTTGTAAAAAGTGACCTGCGTGGGTTTGGATCGCGATATCGGGTCGGCGATTCTTCTTGAGCGCGACTGCGTCGAGGTTCACAGCGATAAGCGTCGCACGTCTGCCGATCTTTTGTCCGTATCCAAGGCGAAAATCAAAAGGGAATCCAGCGACAAGCACGACATCCGCTTCTTTCAAGGCTTTGGAGCGTTTGTGCCGAAATCGAATCTCACTTTGGTGTCCCAACAGACCACGTCCCATCCCCCCCAAGAAGGTAGGGAGCCCCATCTTTGTCACTGCCTGCGCGAGTTGATCGGCCTCTTCAGGTGACATATTCACCAGCGTCTGGCTTCCGAGCACAAGGACAGGTTTCTTGGCAGCTTGAAGCTTCTTCGCGACTTGCTTTCGCTGGGACTTCAAAACCGAATCTGACACAAAAGAGGGCATTGAAGGTGTGACGTCTTCTGCGATACCTGCGATGTTAGGAGCCTTGAATTGCCAGTAGAGATGTCCTTTCAGATACATTCCCAAGGCTTTTGGCCCCAAACCTTTCCCGTTCTCCACGCCGCTCTCTTTCATAAACCAATCGTGGACGACCTCTTGTGGGTACAAAAGATCGACAGGGACCTCCAAAAAGACAGGTCCAGGCACGCCTTCTTGTGCGATCCGGATGGCTTTATCAACAGCAGGCCCAAGCGCTGAGAGCTGTGTGATGCGCGCACTCCACTTGGTGATCGGTTCCATAATAGAGAGCTGATCGATGTCCTGCAGAGAACCACGTCCGCGCAGGATCGTCGCGGTCGCGCCGCCAAAGATCAACATTGGAGACTCCGCCATCTGCGCGTTCTTTACAGCCGTGATCGTGTTGGTCACGCCAGGTCCAGCAGTGACAGCGACAACACCAACGGTCCCAGTCATTCGTGCAACAGCGTCCGCGGCGAATGCCGCATTGGCCTCATCCCGAACATCGACGACCTTGATCTCATTGTCTTCTGCGCCCGTCAAGATGGGCGAGATATGACCCCCACACAACGTGAACAGATAACGCACACCGTGCGCAGCAAGGCGCTCACCAATCACAAAACCACCATGCTTGTCGGACATCGCTCTCTCCTTTGTATCATTGAATCACGTTCGAAATGTCTTGATACGCTTGCCACAGGATATACATCATCACATCGCCAAACTCAACACAGCCCCCTCACCTTCAGAAAAGAACCGATTTTTTGAAAAAAGGATCACAAGAAGCACAAAGTGAAAGTAAAAAAACAAAATAAATTCAAGCAAAAACAAGATTTTGTGAAAAAAGTTCATTTTTGTTTGAATTTTCGAAATTTGTCTGCGTTTTTATTTCTGAGTCCGCAAGACACAAGGAAACTTGTTCACTGCGACACTCAACAACCACTTTCGACATTCCAATGATGGAAAAGGAGTTTTATCCATGAAGAAGCTTTTGGTTTTCAGCGCAGCTCTGTTGTTCGCTCTCTCCACTTTCGTTTCCGGTGCTTCCGCACAAGACGGAAAATGCAAGCAGCTTTACAAAAAAGGCACTGACAGCATCAAAAAAGACAAACAGTGCAAAAACGACGCGATGAACGTCTTCAAAAAACTCGGTTCTCAAATCCGCACTTGTAAAGCACACCGCAACAACATGAGAGCTTGCCGCAAAGCAAAACGCGCACAGAAAAAAATCTGTCGCAAGAAAAAGAAGGTCTGCAAAAAAAGCTGCCGTGGTGGCAAAAAAGCTTGCCTCAAAACTTGCAAAGGCAAAAAAGGCAAAGCAAAAAGAAAGTGCAAACGAGCTTGCCGCAAAGCAAAAAGAAAGTGCAAAAAAGTTTGCCGTGTTGACCACCGCCCCTGCAAAAGAGCAGCTAAAAACACCAAACGTGCTTGCGTGAAAGCCGCTAAATCCACTGCTGCTTTCGCAGTCTGCAAAGACGCTCGCAAATTGACTCGCAAAGCAACTGGTCGTCTCTTCAAATGCGCTTGGAAACACTACAAAGGAGCTGTTGCTTGTACTGGTACAAGCCTCCTTCAAAGCCTCAGCAAGAAGTAATTCTTGTTTCCGAGCTTTGATGCTCCTTAAAGAAAGGCCCACAGGTCTGCTAGAATATGGCAGCCCCTGATGGGCCTTTTGTCATTTTAGGAGCATCTATGAGCACAACATTCCTCGGTGTCGATATCGGAACCTCCAGCACCCGCGCGATTCTCTTCGATCAAGATGGACATCCCCTCTCCAAAGCACAGCACAGCTACCACTTCAACACCCCCTCTCCAGGATATGCCCAGGTTCCCGTCGAATTCGCAGAACAGCATACCTTGCGAGCGATCCACGACTGCTTGCAACGAGCCCGCGACACACAACAACCTCCGCCCGAAGCGATCGGCTTGAGCTGTCACATGCACAGCCTTATCGCCTTGGACGACACGCTTCAACCACTCACACCGCTCCTGCTTTGGGCTGATCATCGCGCGCAAAAACAAGCAGACACGCTCAAAGAACATCCACAACGTCACGAAATCTACTTGCGGACAGGCTGCAAAGTGGACCACCCCATGTACCCCTTGAGCAAAATTCTGTGGTATCGACAACACCACCCCGAGCTCTTCGCGCGCGCTTCCAAATGGCTCTCCCTCAAAGAATACCTGTTCCTTCGCTGGACCGGTGAATGTGTTGTCGATCCAGGGATCGCTGCGAGTCAGGGTTACCTCGACATCCATACCCTCGCTTGGGACAAGATGTTGCTAGAAGACCTCTTGGGATTGACCTCAACACAGCTCAGCACACTTGTAGACAGCACAGATGCGGTGACATCGACAAAACCAGCGATAGCGACACAGTTGGGCATCGCGCCAACAACCCCATGGGTTGTCGGCACAGGAGACGGCCTTGCCGCAAATATTGGTAGCGGCGCACACGATCGCTCCGCTATGACCTCGACGATCGGCACAAGTGGTGCGATGCGACGAACCGATATCACCCCCCACCTCAACGCAAAAGAACAAGTCTGGTGTTATCCCATCGGCAAAAAACATTGGATCACAGGTGGAGCCATGAACAGCGGTGGCTTGGTGCGAAGCTGGCTTCAACAAACGTTCCCCAAAGAGCTCCCCGATCAAAAAGCCCTCAATGCACTCGAAGAGACTTATCAGACGATCCCTCCAGGCAGTCGAGAACTCTTCTTTATCCCGTATCTCAAAGGAGAACGATCTCCAGACTGGAACGCACAAGCGAAAGGTTCACTCGTCGGGCTTGCATACCACCACACGCTCTCCGATATCGCACACGCAGCGATGGAAGGGACGATGTACAGGATGTACGAGATATATCGCTCTTTATATCAAGAGCTGCAAGTCCCCCCAACGCTCTATGCGAGTGGAGGATACACTCACTCTCCAACGTGGGTACAAATGCAAGCCGATATCTTCAACACCACAATCGAAGTGAGTGGTGTGCAGGAAGCTTCTGGGCTGGGCGCTGCCATGTGCGCGATGGCGTACACTGGACACATTCCTTCGCTCCTCACAAAGCTCCCGAGTATGAACTCCATCCAACAATACAACCCACGCCCAGCCCAACACGAACAATACCTTCCCCTCTTTCAAAGATACCAACAGATTTATCGCGCGCTCATTCCTTTGACCCAAAGTGTAGACAACTGACGTTGAATTTGGGACACTCACCCACACTTGTTTGGTGGTTTGTTGCCGCCACATCATTTACCGTGACCAGAAAGGAAAACATACAGCCATGTCCAACGCAGATATCGCCGTGATCGGGATCGGTGTCATGGGAAGCCAACTCGCCCTACAACTCGAAGAGAGAGGTTCATCAGTCGCGCTCTTCGATGAGTTCTCGCCACAGGCAGCCCAACAGCTGATCGATAAAGAAGAAGGGAAGCGTTTTGTCACGGCACAAGGCCTCGAAGACATGCTCGCATTGCTCGCGAAGCCCAGAAAGATCTTGCTCATGATCAAGGCTGGTTCACCTGTTGACGACTACATCGAAAAATTGCTCCCCCTGCTCGATCCAGGAGATGTGATCATCGACGGCGGTAACTCACACTACGAAGACACAGAGCGACGATGTAAAAGGACACAAGAGGCAGGGGTACACTTTGTAGGGACTGGCATTTCAGGTGGTGAAGAGGGTGCTCGATACGGCGCAAGCCTCATGCCCGGCGGTGCAGAAGAAGCATGGCCAATCGTCAAAAAAGAGCTCACCTCACTCAGCGCCTTTGCATACGACGAGACCGCATGCTGTCACTGGATGGGCGCAGGTGGAGCCGGTCACTTCGTCAAAATGGTACATAATGGGATTGAGTACGGTTGCATGCAATTACTCGGCGAGGCCTTCCATGTCGCCAAACACATATTGCAAAAAGACCATGAAACGATCTATCGCGCCTTCACCTCATGGAAAGATGGACCGATGGCTGGCTTTTTGATGGAAATCACTGCGGATATTTTAGGCAAAAAAGACGCAGAAACGGGCGAACCGCTCGTCGAAGTGATCCTCGATCGCGCAGGACAAAAAGGAACAGGTCGGTGGACCTGCCAGCTCGCCCTTGAACACGGAATCTCCGTCCCCACAATTGAAGCCGCTGTCACCACCCGCATCATCTCCTCAGCACCTCAACAACGACGCACACTCCACGCTCACCTCCCGACGCTCTCACTCCCCACAGAAGGGCTCCCCTCACTCGACATGGACGCCCTACAAAATGCACTGTATGGAGCAACATTTTGTACGTATATTCAGGGGTTTCACATGCTTCAGCGAGCCTCCGAGGAGCACCATTGGCAGCTCCCCTTCGCGGACATTGCACGTATCTGGACAGGTGGCTGCATTATTCGTGCGAGGATGTTGGAGGACTTTCGCGCTCTGTACGAAGACACACAAACTCCCGATAATCTCCTCGGCAGCGCACTCTTTCGAGACATCTGGCAACAAACAGCGGCCTCTTGGCGTCAGGTCTTGTTGCACACGACCGCGCAAGGCGTCCCCACTCCTGCCTTCTCCTCCGCGCTCGCATTTGTCGATGCGTTCCGCCAACCAGTCCTCCCCACGCAACTTATCCAAGCACAACGAGATTACTTTGGTGCCCACCAGTACGAAAGGACAGACAAAGAAGGACGCTTCCATACACATTGGCTCGCCGGCAACACACTTACAAGCGATCCAGTTTGAAGCCACTCCAACATCACCCACCATGTAGGGGACTCCACGTTGCATCCCTTCTTAGATGAAAGGTCTTTTTGATGAAAGCCGCGCTCATTCACTCATACGGAACACCTGATGTCTTTCAGATCGAAGATATCCCACGTCCCACCCCTGGCCCCCGTGAAATACTCGTAGCAGTTCATGCCGCCAGTATCAACCCCATCGACTACAAGATTCGCCAGGGTGGACAACGTGCGCTGATACATTACTCATTTCCGCGGATCTTGGGGCTCGATGTCTCTGGCGTTGTCGAAGCCATTGGCGAAAAAGTGACGCGCTTTCAAGTTGGCGACGCGATCTATAGCTCTCCTCCTCACACACGACAAGGAACATATGCCGAATACACCGTCTTGCACGAGAATGAAGCAGCACACAAACCAGCTGGTTTGACACACGAAGAAGCAGCCTCTATCCCTCTCGTTGGACTGACTGTTTGGGAGTCATTTGTCTGCAAAGGACAACTCAAAAAGGGCGATCGTATCCTGATACAGGCCGGCTCGGGTGGTGTGGGAACCTTCGCGATCCAGCTCGCCAAACAACTTGGTGCACACGTTATCACGACGTGTAGTGAGAGAAACTTCGAGCTTGTCCGCTCCCTTGGCGCAGATGAAGTCATCAACTACAGAGAGCAAGATTTCGCGACAGTGTGCCAAGACCTCGACTTTGTCCTCGACTCGATTGGAGGTGAAACCGTAAAAAAATCTTACGACATCCTCAAAAAAGGTGGACACCTGTCCGTCCTTAATAGTGGGCTTCCAGGATACACAGAACGCTATGGTTGGTTTGGTGGTCTTCTTGCGGTTGTTTGGAATCTCCTTGGGATGAAGATGCGTGCGCTCTCTACAGGTGTTCAACACTCGATGATTTTGCGGCAACCCAAAGGCGATCTGCTCGCACAGCTCACCCCTTACCTCGAAGAGAAGACGATCAGACCTGTCATCGATCGGACATTTGCGCTCGACGACATCGCTGAGGCCCACAGATATAGCGAAAGTGGACGCGCGCGAGGAAAAATCGTCATCTCCGTCCGTCCCTCCTAGCCTCGGACCGTCCGAAAAGAAACTTTCTAACACATAAGGTATCAATTGGTGTATGATGCTATATGACATAACAGAGTACATCTTCAGAAAACTTCACCTTTATCACCTTAAAAAGGTACACCTGACGCGACATGCACTCTGACGCAACACCAAAGAGCCAACGCGAAAGAATTGACAAATGCTGTCTTTCCTAACAGACAAAGTCCTTCAACATTTTCAAGATACGTCCATTGAAGAGCAACGCAACATTCGTCTCCTCGTTGGGATCTGTGTCTTCATGTCTGTCGTTGACTTCACAGGCTTCGCGATCACCAGGGTTGTCCTGCCAATGGACAAACCTTTCCCGACACCAGACGAGATCATTACGGTCATCACGGCCTTGATGTTTTTCAGTGTCCCCTTCATCCTCATGATAACGCGCAATGTCGATATTGGCTACGCTGTCTCCCTTGTTGCCGCCTTTTTTCTCCTCACAGCGATGGTCGTCTTACAAGGTGGTTTGGGGTCTCCCGTCTTCTTCGCGTTTGCGATTTTTCCGCTCGCGACCCTCTTCTTGCGTGGGTTCTGGTGGTCTATCGTCGTGGGGATCGCCTCCTCAACCCTGCTCGTCACTGTTCTCGCGCTCACAGGTACGTCTTGGATCCCACCACTGCAATCCTATACGATGTCCAAGCCCTACCATATATTCATCCTACTCGCGAGCATATGGACGATTCTCTCCGTCGGTTTGTTATTTGAAAAAGAGAGAAAACGCTCCTACCAAAAACTACAGGAAAAACACGAAGAGAATCTTCAGCTCGCCCTCAAAAAAGAAGCCGCAGAGCGCGCAAACAAAGCCAAAAGTGAGTTTCTCGCACATATCAGCCATGAACTTCGCACCCCACTCAACGCCATCATCGGGTACGCCGAAATTGTCGAAGAGGACCTTGAAGACTCTGATCACAATGAAAGCATCGAAGATGTCGGAAGAATATACCAATCAGGGCTACATCTTCTCCACTTAATCAACGACCTCCTCGACCTATCTCGCATCGAATCAGGAGAGCTTGCCCTTCACCGTGAACCCCTTCACATCGACAAGCTCCTCAAAGAGCTGCGCGAAAAACTGCAACCAAAGCTGGAAAACAGAAACAACACACTCCACATCAACAACCACTGTCACCACGCCAACCCCTCCCTAGACAAAGAAAGACTCTCGCAGGTCTTGTGGAACTTGCTCAGCAACGCCGCCAAGTTTACCAAAGACGGTACCATCACCCTCAATTTATCCTGTGAACAGAGAGTCGACGAGTATGGAAATCCACAATCATGGTTGCGTTGCGATATAGAGGACAATGGAATTGGGATGACAAACGAAGAGTTGGGGCGCGTGTTTGAAAAGTTTGAACAAGCAGATACATCAAAGACTCGTATCTACGGTGGGACCGGACTTGGATTGACGATCTGTAAGGAACTTTGTCAACACATGGGCGGTTCAATCGACGCAAAAAGCGAAAAAGGAGAAGGCAGCACCTTCTCCGTCATCTTGCCTATCGACGAGGAAAAGGCTGTCGATTAATCTTCTTTTTTGGCGTCGTTTTGTTGCGGGCGAGGGGTCGGTTTGAGCGGGAAGGGGTTTCCGTTGTCGTCGAAGCCTATGGGACCAGAGAACTTATCGGACATAGGCTCACCTTCGAGGTCTTCTTCTTTGGGTCGCGCAGCCACAGCGGCTTCCAATTGTGCGAGTATGGCCTGTTGTTCTTCGGTCAATTCGATATCAGTCATGATTAAAGCTCTTGCATGTAAACGATGGTTTTACTGCTGTTGTTTGGATCTTGTTCTTTTTTCAAGACGAAGAATTCTGCATCTCTGTTAAACAAGACTTCTTTCTCGTTGGGGAAATTGGAGAGCTTCTCCACGAGTTTCCCACGGCTACCTTCTTTTCGAGTCTGGATCACAAATGTGACGTTGCCCGAAAACTTCTTCTTGGCGTCGTGAGACGTGCTCGTAAATGCAGCTTCTCTGACAACTGCACCGGGCTCGTATTTGCTGAGGATATCAGCAGAGAGGCGGGAGCCGCGATAGACAGTGCCCTGATAACTAGGCATTTGGGAGAGTCCCTCTTCGATGCCCTGGATGTACGTACTCTTGGCAGCGATTTTACTTTCGTCACCGGAGCGAAGGGCTTTGTTGATATCTCTGTAGTCAGAAGTTGTGTATCCAAAGACGGCAAGCTCAAGTTGATCGGGGATGTTGTTGTGGATTTCGCTAGAGGTGTTTGCGGTTTGGATCAACTTATCGGCTTTTGTGCGTTGGTAGCTGGAGATCTCTTTGTCGAGCAATGTCCCGAGTTCTTCGAGATCAAGAGGCTCAGATCCAGTGTCCATGGGGACTTCGATCAGTTGTCCTTCGGTCTGGATTTGCTGGAGAACGCCATTGAGCTTGTTGACTTCAGCTTCAACGACAGTTGCGTCTGCGTCGGTATTCTGCCAACCAGCGATCAACGCTTTGACTTCGGATTCGGAGATGAAGCCATCTTTGATGCCATTTTGGTGTTCACCAAAGGAGTATCCATCAGCACCTTCTCCGAGACTGGACAATTTAGCGAGAGAGATCGCCCGCTCTGTCCCTTCGGGTGTGGATTGGAGTTGTGCGTTGTTGTTGACCTCAGCAGTTTGCTCCGTCATCAACCCGAGCATCGTATTGAATACGGAGTTGGAGGACTGCGCGCTGCTGTTGACTTGGTGTGTATTTTGGAAAGAAGGTTGCCCAAGCACCGCGTTGTTAGCCTGTTGGTTCACGGAAAAACTTGAGACATCGTTTGTTTGGGGCTTCACTTGTGTATTGGTCTGTGTGGAGACCTGCTGAAGCGGTTGGAATTGTGTCTGTTGTGACTGGTTAAGTCCTTTGATTCCTGCCATGAGCGTGGCCCTTTCCTGTCAAATCGATGAAAAATTTGTATCGCGTAACAGCTCATAAAAAATCGGAGCTGTGGAGTTTATTTGTACATCACTTCAATCTTTTTCACTTCGACGCGGTCAGGCGCGTTGATCTTGATCCGCCCATCCACAGAAGCTTTGCCTTCGAGGATAAAGAACTTGTCTTCACCAGAGCCAACGTTGACGCGCTTGGTGTTGACCTGTCCATCAGGCGAGTTGAAGGAGAGTCCACCAGAGCAAGGACCAGCATGATCTGTCCAGGTCACGACAACTGCAGAGATCTCGCGGTTGGGATCGACCTGGAAACCCTCAGCGGGTGGTTTTTGCCAGGAGCTAGAGGAGAAGACCGTCTTGGTTTCGCTGTGCTCGGGCACGTAGACAGGCTGTACAAAGTCCAGCTCAAGCGCGTGATCACCGTGTGTTTCTTCTGCGCGTTCATCAGCGAGCACTGTCACGCGGAGCTTTGCGCCTTCGGGCATTGGCCAGTTGGGCAATGAGTCCCATGTCTTGTTGACGTTGTCTTTCTCAGCGTAGCGATGTTTATGAAGATTGTTGAGCTCGACGTCTGGATCGACCGTTTTCTTTGTGGACCAGAGGGAGTGTCCATCTTTGTCGACGATTTCGAATTTCACACGTGTCGCGTTGATCCAGGGTTTTCCAGCATCGGGCTCTTTGCGAAACTCGATGTCGGGGTTGTTGCGCACCGTATGGAGGTCTTTTCCCATGATGGGTTGGTAATCCCAGGAGCCTTTTTCTTTGTAGTAAAACTCCATCTCTTCGGGATTTCTGGGGTCTTTGTACTTGACCTCAATCACGTGAAGGGGTTCACCTGCGCGCAAAGGCATCTCGACGACACCCTCATTTGGGATCTTTCTGTCGGCACCGTAGATCTTGAATGTGTCCGTCACGGAGTTAGGGGAGCCCGTCTTTTTGAGCGTGAGGACATCTTCATCAGTGTCCGTGGACTGCATGTGGCTCATCATCGTTCCCATCACGGAGTTTGTGGGACGGTTGGGCTTGGCAGTTGTCGTGCTTTGGGGGTTGTTGTTCCAGCCTGTTGTGTGCTGGAAGTCGGCGGGACCTTGTTCTTGGATGTCTTTGCCGTGAACGCGAATGGCGTCGAGCACTTTGTTGAGATAGGCGATGTTTTTGTTTTTTGTTTCGCTTGGAGCGCTCGCCCCTTCCCACTTTTGAAGGACATCTTTGACTTCAGTCTCGGAGAGATATCCATCTTTGTTTCCAGTCAGTCCATCAAATTGTTCCCATCCCTTTTGTAGGACATCGAGGGATATGCCTTTGACAACTTTCATGTTTGCTCCTGAATATGACGGTATTTGTGTATATGTATATCATCAGATCGCAGCGCGGTCTGGATTCTGTGCATGGATAGCGCTTGTTGATAGCAAGTGCGGTCATATACTATACAGAGAATCACCTTCTCGTGCAAGCTGTTCGGAGACTTTTTGTGTGGGCACAATCAAGGCAAAAATGCCCCAAGACACACAACATAGACTCCTCGCGTCCACCTAGCAGGGGGTTTTCTCCGTGAAAAGGCTGGACATTTTTTGAAAAAAAGCCCATCCTTGCACGCACGATTCAACCAAAACGTGTGATCGTGTGCAGTGGCACGATGCTCTTACACATCATACATTTCAGATATATAGACTCGATGACGCTCCACAGTGAGCCGAAATTGGAGAATCCAAAGATGCCCGGAATCCCAAAAGGAAATGTCACCCCACTCGCCCGCCGCCTCCTCGTCTCCGCAGATCTAGAAGGCGACGCCAACGGGCTCGCGAGCCAACAAGAGGTCTCCTCTCTTCATACATCTTTGCAAGAGACCATGCTCCCCTCGTACGACTTGGCAGCCAACGAACGCAAGCAGGCGACTGCCCAACTGCTCGGTCAAACAGACGTACAAGGCATCGAGACACTTGCACCAGAGCTACAAACACTGCCATCATCAATCCAACGCCTCGCCCTTGAAGTCGACGGACTTTGGGGAGACGCTGATGGTAACGTAAGTGTCGAAGAGATCGATCGCGTCGCACAATACTACCTCTCCGCCCTTCCCTTCTTTACACCCGAAGCGAACGACCTCTTGGAGCTTGCAGAACATCTCAAGCTCGGCGGAGAACAGGCAGCATCACAAACACACACAGGGCAGCCCAAAAAAGCCCCCTCTGTCATGGCGCTTCGTGTAGCGCTCGCAAAAGTCGACGAGGCAGAGATTGAAGACGCGAAACCCTTTCGTGAACTGTTCGATGAGGCGATCGAAGAAGCCGAAGTCGCAGGCGCGCCAGAGTTACTTCGTGACGCAGCCAAACACAACCCCAAGTGGCACAGACTCAGTATCCTCGAACACACAGGCGCAGCGGTTCGTGCAGCACACAACCTATGTGACTTTGCCAACGTCGATTGGAAAGATGCAGGGGGAGCCATGTTGCTCCATGATGTTGGCAAAATTCTCGAACGACAGGTCCGACACGAAGGCGACAGCACCCGCTTCAGCTTTTGGGACCACGAAGAAGATGGCGCAAAGTGGCTCGAAGAACGTGGCCTCTCAGATGAACTCGTCTTTCAAATCCATCACCACAGCGTCATGCGCAAAAAGAGTGTCGATGAGATGGTCGCCCTCGCAGGCAATGACGACGATCGACTCGCACGTATGGTCATCGTTTACATCTCCGACCAACTCGGAAAAGGCGACACCCCTGACCAAGTGAATAGCTTTAACCAACAACGCCCCAAACTCGTCACCCTCGCCAATCGCGCAGGACTTGACGGTGAAGCCCTCCTCTCCCACGCCGAACAGCTCCGCGAGCAGTGGTACTGATCCCTCTCTTCCACTTTAGATGACAACCCAACCCAAATGAAAGGTCGTCTTTTGATGAACACACCACCGATCCATCAAATCGCTCCCTCCAAAGACGGCTTCTCCGAAGATGCCATCCAAGAGATGCTCGAAAAGAGCCTCTCACAGCTCCCCACACAACCAAAACGTGTCCTGCTTATCCCACCAGATATCACGCGCATTCACTCAGGGACAGGCGCACTCACATGTCTCTACTACCGGCTACTATCCCCCCATGCAACGATCAAGATCCTCCCTGCGCTCGGCACACACCAACCGATGACAGCTGCAGAGCGCGACGCCATGTTTCCAGATATCCCACACGGCGTATTTGTCGATCATGACTGGCGACACGACGTCGCTCCTGTTGGCACAATTCCTGGTACATGGCTCAAAGAGCACACCCAAGGATGGACAGAGCAAGATCTAAAGGTGGATCTCAACACACTCCTCCTCGATGACTTCGATCTGATAATATCACTCGGACAGGTCGTCCCTCACGAAGTCGCTGGGATGGCAAACTACACCAAAAATATCGTCGTAGGCTGCGGTGGTAAGCCAATGATCGACCTCTCTCATATGCTCGGCGCGATCCACGGTATCGAACACACCCTCGGACAACAAGACAATCCCGTCCGCGCGCTGTTTGACTACGCACAAGAACAGTTTCTCTCTTCACTCCCACTGCTCTATGTATTGACAGTCACAGATCAGGATGGCCCCAGGACGCGGATACAAGGTATGTTTATAGGATGTGAACGTGAGACATTCGAGGCCGCAGTGGCGCTCAGCGAGCAGATCAATATCTTCACACTCGATCGTCCCCTACAAAAAGCCGTCGTCTGGCTCGATCCCAAGAAGTTCAAGACGACGTGGGTCGGCAACAAAGCGATCTACCGAACACGTCTCGCGCTCGCTGATGACGCAGAGCTAGTGATCATCGCACCAGGGATCCAGAAGTTTGGAGAAGATCCAGGCAACGACGCCTTGATCCGAAAGTACGGCTACCGCCCGACCCCACAGGTTCTCAAATGGCTCGAAGAAGAAGATGACCTCCGTGAGAATCTGAGCGTCGCGGCGCACTTGATTCACGGTACATCGGAGGGACGCTTTCGGACAACGTATGCAGTCGAGCATATGTCACAAGAGGAGATTGAAGCGGTTGGATTTCAGTACGCTTCACTTCACGATATGTACGAACAATACCCCATCGACACGTGGACAGATGGTTTCCAACGTGCTCCCTCCGGCGAAGAAGTCTACTACATCTCCAACCCCGCCGTCGCGCTCTGGAAGGTCTAGAACTCCCCTCCAAGTCGTGCACCGATCAATGGCACAAAATCACGTCCACGCCAGTTGTGCGCGAGATACCAGTTCGCAAGAACGAGCAGCGAAGGCTTTTTGAACCATCCCCACGCCGGCGCGATCGACCACTGAAAAGCAGGCCCGATGCGGAAATACTCGGAGCCTGCGTTGAGCGCATTTCTGTAGGAGACCATGACCATATAACGGAACGCCCCGCTCTCGTAGCCAGTGACGCCCTCGATCATAAAGAAGTCCTCCTCATTCGAGAAGATCATGTCGTGCCCACCTTCGTAAAAGGCCTTGTATTTGTCCGTCTGTCCATGACCAGTGAACCACTTCGAATATCTCGCGTTGACGAGCAACAAGATCCCTTTGAGTTTAAAACGGAAGGTCAGATCCGCGCTGAGAATATGAGAAGCTGGCAAGACACGACCGCCACCGTTGTCATCCTGCACCTTTTGGATGCGATCACGAAGCACCTGCTCCCCTTCGGTGTGGGCTTTCACGGGATCAAATGCCGATTTCGCCTGTTCAATCGTATCGAATGTACCGCCACTAAAAAACAATGGGATTTGAATGCGATATCGGTAGGCTAGGCGCAACTTCAAGATGGTGATGGGCTGGAGCGCGAGGACGGCTCCGCCTTCCAACCACGCGGGCGTCAAGCGAGCGATCGCGTGTGCACCAAAGAAGTTTTCACGTAAGATCTTGTTGTTGCTCTTGTAGAGACGCTGACGCCAGCCAATCGCGCCAATCGCCCGCAGCCCCAAAAGGTTGTACGAGAGCGTCAGGTTGAGCAGACCATGTACACCGGAGATGGTGTCCTCTTTTGCGTTCTTTTTGGGGTCCTTTTTCCCTCCCCTCATCGGAGGTTGGTGGACCATCGCCTGTGCAACCTTCGTCTGCTTTGAAGATGCTTTGGCCCATACACTCGCCGGTATACAGAGCATGAACACGCACACACACAACGGCAACCACAACTTCACTTCTCGCACTCGATTCATCATCGGACTCCTATTGGCAACAAACTTCGGGGGCATGAACGAAGAACACGTAACAATAGCAGATACAGCATGCTCTACTCCGCGAATGAATGGACACTCTCATTTGGGAGTCACCTTGGTAGGGAGTCTTGGTCGACTGGCAAAGTGTGTACTGCGTTAGTTGTGAGATCAGTCCCCATCATACCCAAAGTGGACTTACGAATCCAGTGCGCAGCGTTACTTCTTGACGCGAAGGAAAAAGAGATCTCCACCCCCAAACGTTTTGTATGCCTTGTTCAAAAAGGTAAAGACCCGACTGGTCGTATTCCCAATGACAAACGTCTCTCCCTTGGCAGAGACATCAATCCCACGAACTTTGTCATCAGCGCCCCCTCCGAAACCATAGAGCGAGAGCAACTTTCCTTGTGGCGAAAACCGCGCGAGCCAACCATCTGCACCACCCGCTGAACGAAGTTCTTGTTGATCGAGCGTAAAGATAGGGCTCTCAAAGTAGCCACCGACATGCACAGTCCCATCGTCAGCGATCCCAATTGCCCACGCGACGTCAACGTATTTTCCCGGCATCTTATTTTGGCCAAGCTTCGACCACATAACCTTCCCGCTCCCATCAAGCGCGAGCAAAAGCGCGTCTTGACTTCCGTTGGAGGTCAACGTTTGTGTGCCAAATGTCGCGCTCCCCTCGAAACGTCCACCGAGATAGATCCTCATAGGCCCCTGACGACCGTTGTAAATACGTAACTCCGAAAATGCGATGGTGGTCTTTGCCGCATCGAAGACCTTGATCCACTTGGTCGTTCCTGAGGCATCGAGCATGGAGAGTACGCCAGCTCTGTAGGAGGACTTTGCAGAGAACGAACCAAAGCGCGCGACCCCACTTCCAGTGTCATCGACAGTGGTGATCATGTAGACATTTCCTTGTGTGTCTGTGTCGACACCAAAACTAAAATCTTGATTGGTCCCACCATACCCCTTGACCCATGCGAGCTTGCCATTGGCATCAAAGCGAGCCAGGAAGCCATCCAGACGACCACGAGAGCCTATCGAGACACCATTCATGCTTGTGCTCAATGTCGAGCCCACCACATACATGTTTCCTTGTGCGTCGACTGCGAGATCAGCGGCAAACTCGTACTGATTACCTCCTAATGACTTTGCCCACAGAAGTCGCCCTGCTGATGTGATGCGAGCGACAAAGATCTCGGAGTCACCACTTGATGTGAGTTGTTGTCCTGCAATCGAGATCGTGCCCGAGAACATTCCCGCGACATACATATCCCCACCAGGACCCACATCCAAGCAGACGAATTCATGGTTGCCGTCTTGTTGGAATGGGATGGGATATCCCCACACAGCTTCCCCACCTTGATCGAAACGAGCGATATAGTGGGCGCTATTTGGAAGTTCTGGAAATGTCACCCCATTTGATAGCGACCACGAACCTGTCACATACCCACCGATCACGTATACGTGACCTTGTGGAGCGATCCTGATGCGTGTCCCGATCTCCGATCCTGTCACGGAGGTGTTACCAAAAAAGGCCGCAAAGGAGCACGCAGACGCCTTACAACACTGTCCAAGCTCACACAAAGACCCCGACGCACAGGCCTGACCACAACCACCACAATGTTCTCGGTGAGTCTGCAGATCGACACACAGACCACCACATGCCTCACGTCTTTCCTGACAGCAGACACCTTGCTTGCACAAGAGTCCAGACTCACAACGTTGTCCACAACCTCCGCAGTGCAAAGCGTTGGACTTTATGTCGACACAGCCACCATAACAAAGAGTCGATGTCGCCGCAGGACAAGAGGCAACACATTGTCCATCAGCGCAGACCTGTCCCTCCTTGCACGCATTTCCACACCCACCACAATGCGCCCGTGTGTGTTTTGTATCCACACACAAACCATCGCAATCTGTCATTCCTTCTGCACATTGGCACGTCGCAGACGCACAGATGAGTCCAGATGCACACGACTTCCCACATGAACCACAATGAAAATGATTGGTCTTTAGATCTGTACATCCCCCATAACAAGAGATAGGCGTGACTGGTGGACAATCCGCTCTGACACAAAGCCCCTCGATACAACGCTCCGTCTCCTCACAAGACAGACCACATGACCCACAATGCTCGACCTGTGTAGACGTATCGACACAACGCTCTCCACACAACGTCAACCCCGCACCACATCGACACTCTCCTAAAAAGCATATCTGCCCAGGCGCACAACGACGTGTACATGAACCACAATGAGCACGATCACTCTTCAGATCCACACATATACCATCACATCGAGATGACCGAAGCTCAGGACATGGCTCTTCACACAGGCCATCTACACAACGCTGACCTGACGGACAGACTTCTCCGCAACCTCCACAGTGCTGCGTATCTTTCCATGGATCGACACACACACTACCACAACGGAACAACCCCTCCATACATTGCAGCACACAGACACCGTCGACACAACGCTCAGATGCTTTGCACACCCCCTCGCATGGCAACACCCTTTCGACACACCCTTGTGCCCATATCATGAGCAAAACGACACAACCCAATACAACACTTCGCCATACCCATCGGTCTGTCATCTCTCCTCCCTCAAGGTGCTGTGTACACGAGCGTTGTCGCCCATGTACCAGGATTTGTGTAGTTTTTACCAAAATACGAATAGTCTTTGCTCGATGTATGTCCCAAAGCGAATGACCCACCACTTGATGTGGTCTCGACATGTCGGCATAGTTCGTCACTCGTCCCGCCGATGGACTCTGAAAACAGAGAGGTTCCTTTTCGGTCGTACCGCACCAAGAATTGATCCTCTCCACCCAGGTTTGTAAGCTCACGAGCACCAACAATAAGTTTCTTTGCCTTGAAATTCCCGACAGCATGGACACGACCCTTGACATCGATCGCGACACCATTGGCGACAGCCTCGACACCCCCTCCCACGCTACGCAAAACATCCACCCACAAAAATGCCCCCCCAGTCGTCATACACCCAACATAACCATCTTCACCACCAGAAGAACGCAACACCAACTCATCGGCTTTTGTATCACCTCGAATCGCCCCTGTCACACATACGATCGCCCCTGAAGAGAGGTCACGCCACTCAAGATCCGTCCCTCTCGACATGTCGATGGTCTTCACCCATACACTCTTTCCCGACCGATTGAGCTTGCCTATCAGGGTGCCAATCTTGGAAAACGCAAAGGACTGATTGTTGAAGCGTACAGGACTCCCCCCTAACTCCGTTGTAAAGTAGACGTTCCCACTTGTATCAAGTGCAAGTCCCCTGACAGCTTCGAATGTCGACGCTGCTCCACCTGTGACAATCCAATCAAGTGTTCTCGATGCGGTATACCGAGCGACAAAAAAATCGCCTCCACCGAGTAAAGAGAGCGTCGCGCTCCCCCACACACGACTCGTCGTGACGCCACCAAAGAGCAACGAACCATCGGAATCAACCACCAAACGATAGGCATACTCCGTCCCAGTCCCACCAAAACGCTTGGCCCACAGAACTTTCCCAGTCGGATCGAGCTTCGCGACATATACATCGTGATTTTGATTCACAGAGCGCAACGTCACCTGTGCAACTTGTAGCGTACCGGAGAAACGCCCCGTCAGGTAGACATTGTTGTCTTGATCTGTGGCAATATCATAGACACGATTGGCATTCCCACTGCTTCCTTTAAACACCCGAACCCACAAGATCGTCCCCTTTACGTCGACTTTTGCGATATAGAGCGCGTACGCAGATGAAGAATCCACACGAAAGGAGCCAAACACCGCATCAGGACCATAGAAATTACCACCAATATAAATGTGACCAAGCGCATCACGCCCCATCGCACGACCATACGTAAACAACCGACTGCCATAAACATGTGCATACGCACAGTCCGTGGTACAACACGCCCCACGCAAACATGTCGCACCGACACCACAGGCATTCCCACAAGCTCCACAATGCTCCAGATCGTTTTGTAGATCGACACACAGACCACTACAGATCGTCCGTTCTCCACGACAGCAAATCCCCTCCTTGCACAAGAGCCCAGACTCACAACGTTGTCCACAACCTCCACAGTGCAAAGCGTCGGACTTTATGTCGACACAGCCACCATAACAAAGAGTCGATGTCGCCGCAGGACAAGAGGCGACACATTGTCCATCAGCGCAGACCTGTCCCTCCTTGCACGCATTTCCACACCCACCACAATGCGCTCGTGTGTGCTTTGTATCCACACACAAACCATCGCAATCTGTCATTCCTTTGTTGCATTGACACGTTGACGCTGCGCAGACTTGACGCACAGGACAAACACTGCCACATGTGCCGCAATGAAAACGATTGGTTTGTTTATCGACACATCCACCGTAACAAAGATCGGGCGTCACAGCCGGACACTTACCTTGTCGACAGAGACCTTCGATGCAAATCTCATTATCCCGACACACTTTTCCACAGGCACCACAATGCTGTGAGTGATTTCCCGTACGAACACACTTTCCATCACATTCAGTTAACCCAGGCGCACACTGACATCGACCGGCTTCACAGATCCTTCCTGAAGGACACACTTTCCCACAGGTGCCACAATGAAATGCATCACTTTCGACATTCACGCAGCGACGGCCACAACGGGTCGATGCCTCAAGAGGACAACTCGCTTCGCATCGACCAACGACACATGTCTCAGTCTCCTTGCAAGCACGATCGCATCCACCACAGTGTGCATTCTCTTTCAGTGGGTCGACACAAACAACCCCACACAGAAACTGTTCACCTGTACACACAACACGACACACACCGTCGACACAAACTTGACCGTTGGGACATTGCTCACAATCGATAGTCTCTTTGATGCACCCTGACAATAAAAACAAGAGAAACAAACATTTGAGCCACGAAAGTTGATACACCGACACCTGTACCCTCCACAAAGACGAACACACATCATTGATAACCTAAACATGTATATCGATCCAAATCATACACAAAGCACACGTAAAGAAAAGGCTTTTGGCTGCAACAAAGAAAAAAGAATACAAAATAAGAGGAGCGCCCCATCCCTACACAAGCACCCTTTTTCAGATACTTTTGTGGCAAAATCGACCGATATTCGCGCAAAACAACACACATCTCGTACAAGGATGTCATCCCTCCGTATCATCTTATTGACTCCATCACCCAAGTGATGGATAGATGGACAAAAAGTGCAAGACCAGAGCATCTGGATTGCATATCAACCGGGAGATGGACATATGAATAAGCTCTCAGCTCGCCTATACCTTGGATGTGTGATGTGGCTCGCCTTTAGCGTCCTTCACTGTGCCCCGCCGGGCCTATGTGAAGGCCCCATCGGACCAGAAACCCTCGACCCTACCAACTCACCTTGTACCGTAGACTGCGAATGCAACAACCAACGCTACACAGGCTACTGCCAAAAAAATGGGGTTTGCCTCTCCAGCGCACGCACACCATGCGACGTCCCCGGAAAAAAACAAACCTGTGTCCTCCAACAAAAAGATGAACAATCCGGATGCACAAAAGGCATTCAGACCTGCCAGGATGATAACCTCACGGACAAATATTGGGGAGACTGTAAGCTCGAATTTACGCCCTCTACCAACGAATTCAAAGCCATGTGCTTTGATGGTCTCGACAATGACTGTGATGGAAAACCCGACGCACTCGACGAAGACTGCCAGGAGACGTGCAAAAAAGGCACAGAGGCACCTTGCTTTAACGGAAAAGAATCGGAGCTCAATGTCGGTCTCTGTAAAGCGGGCTTGAGAAAGTGCCAGGAAGACAACACATGGGGCATTTGTGAGGGCGAAATACGCGCCAAAGAGGAGCTGTGCAATGACCAGGACGATGACTGTGACGGCCAAACAGATGAGGACTTCACAGACAAAGGAACCCCTTGTCAACGAGGAGAAGGAGCCTGCCTCGCCAAAGGCAACATGGTCTGCGCAAAAGACGGTAACAACACAACTTGCGACGCAACCCCCAATCAACCAACGCTCGAATTGTGCAACGACAAAGACGACGACTGTGACGGACAAATCGATGAGACCTTTGCAGACAAAGGCGAACGCTGTGAGATAGGAACAGGTGCATGTCTTCGCACAGGAACACTCGAGTGTAAGAGCAATGGAAAAGCACTCGAATGCAGCGCCACCCCCGACTCCCCCAAAGCTGAACTCTGTAACGACAAAGATGACGACTGTGATGGACAGGTCGACGAGACGTTCGCAGAAAAAGGCAAGACTTGCGAAGTTGGTAAAGGTGAGTGTCGAAATATCGGTACCTACACGTGCTCATCTGATGGAAAAAGCCTCGACTGCGACGCAACCCCACACGCTCCCCAAACCGAACTCTGTAACAACAAAGACGACGACTGTGATGGGACCATCGACGAACCATTTCCCACAAAAGGCGACACCTGTGAGGTCGGTACAGGAGCCTGCAAGTCGCAAGGAAAATTTGTGTGCAAGCCAGACGGGTATGGTGTCGTCTGTGATGCCACAGCAAGCCCCTCCGCTGTCGAGACTTGCAACGGAAAAGATGACGATTGCGACGGTGCTGTCGACGAGACCTTCCCACAACTCAACAAGTCATGCACTGTCGGTCGCGGAGAGTGTACAAAGCAAGGCCTTTATATTTGCCAAGCAAACGGTAGTGGCACAACCTGCAACGCCTCTCCGGGCACCGCACAGGCCGAACGATGCAACGGAAAAGATGACGATTGCGACGGTGCGATCGATGAAACCTTCACGAACAAAGGAAACAACTGCACCAATGGTATTGGGGCATGTCGCAACCAAGGTGTTTTTGTCTGCGCTGCAGACGGATTCAAGACCACCTGCAACGCCATCCCCACATCCCCTCAAACAGAAACATGCAACGACAAAGATGATGATTGTGACGGATTTGTCGACGAAACATTTGTAGGCAAAGGAACTCCCTGCACAGTGGGGCAAGGTGAGTGTCTAAACACAGGTCAATTCGTTTGCTCTCCCAACGGAGCAGGGATTGTCTGTGGCGTCCTCCCCAAACAACCACAAAACGAACTGTGCAATGGAAAAGATGATGACTGTGATGGCCAAACAGACGAAACATTTGTGAAGAAAGGAAAAGTCTGTAAGGTCGGTGTGGGTACGTGCCAAAAAACAGGCACTTTTGTCTGCTCTGTCGATGAGAAAAGCACCGTCTGTGACCAACAACCCGGTACGCCAATGGTCGAGCTGTGCAATGGACAGGATGATGATTGTGATGGTTCCATCGACGAGACCTTCACAAATAAGGGGCAGATCTGCGAAGTTGGTGTCGGTGAGTGCTTGAATCGAGGTGTCTTTATCTGCAAAGCGGACAACTCAGGCACTGTTTGCAGTGTGCAAGCCAAACAACCAACGGCCTCCAAATGCGACCAGCTCGACCGCGACTGTGATGGAAAAATAGATAACACGAGCCCTACATGCTACGACTGGGTTGCAACTTCGATCAGCAACCTACCTACGACAGTCAACGCAGGTACTCGCGTTGCGGTGTTCTGTAACTACCGCAACAACGGTAAAATCACACTCTCTTCACCACAGATTGCGTTTTACCGCAAAAAGGAGGCAGAAGGCCCTGCTCTTTAGGGCAGGGATGAATGCCCGCCCTTGTTTTGTCCCTCTT
>MDTC01070440.1_pt1 | contig 23788 bp, 29 predicted proteins | sample 811181 | NCBI WGS metagenome assembly MDTC01 (sample SAMN05326644, study PRJNA326480) | marine metagenome | isolation source: seawater | place: Pacific Ocean: North | collected 2011 | reverse complement strand
CAAATTAAATCTACTACATGCAACATCAATCAAATCAATTGCTTTGTCAGGCAATTTCTTATCACTTTGGTACTTCACACTAAGTTTAATTGCTTCTGCAATCGCTTCATCTGTGATTGTAGCACTATGAAAGTCTTCATAATACTTTTTAATACCTTGTAAAATGTCATTGGTAATTTCTGATGAAGGTTCGTCAACTGTTACACGCTGGAAACGGCGCATAAGAGCTCTGTCTTTTTCAAAAAACTTACGAAACTCTTCCCAAGTTGTACTTGCTACAACTTTGATATTGCCTTTTGTAAGTGCAGGCTTTAGCATATTAGCAAGATCGTTTGCACTATCACGTCCTGCCGCACCTGCACCACTCATCATGTGTGCTTCATCAATAAACATAATAGTTTTGCCTTTTTTCATAAGTCCACGCAAAACTAATTTAAATCTTTCTTCGAAATCACCTCTATATTTAGAGCCTGCAAGTAACGATCCAATGTCTAGATTGTATACTTCATACTCTTGTAAAAATGGAGGTACATTTTTGTTCACAATATTATGTGCAAGTCCTTCTGCAATAGCAGTTTTACCAACACCTGGGTCACCAACTAGTAAGACATTGTTTTTATTACGGCGACCTAATGCAAGAGCAATGCTTTCTAGTTCCTCAGCACGACCAATTACAGGATCAACTTTGTTTTTCTTAACTTCTTGGTTAAGATTAGTTGTAAATTGGTTCAAAGCTCTTTTTGCTTCATTACTTAATTCTTCATTTTCTATATCTTCCATGACTTCTGTCTGAATAAAGTCTTGGAACTTTTCTTTTTCTACACCTGCTTTAGCAAGATAGTAGGCACTGATTGCTTTTTTCTCTGCAAGTATACTCAATAACACATCTGGTAGTTCAATATTACTACGTCCACTAAAAAGGACCTGTGTAAATGCACGATTCAAAACACGTTCTACTGCACCAGTTTTTTTTGGCTTGTATTTGTCTAATGTAATCACTAATTCATCACAGTTTTGCTTAAGGTGATGCTCTAAATTGCTCTTTATATATTCTGGGTCTGCACCATACCCTTGAATAGTTTTGAACATATTTTCTTCACAAAGCATTGCAAACAAAAGATGTTCAATAGTAACATATTCATGCTTTAACTTTTGTGCATCTTTAATTGCTTTTTCAAAAACTAGTTGTAGCTCTTTGCTCGGCTCTACCATGTGTAAATTTTTCCTCTTTTATAATTTTTATATGTCATTATAACATTTTTTATACAAAATGCAAGTTATTTTTTTGCCAATCTCTTCTTCATTTTTTGTAGTTGTATTTTAGTGTTATCATCTATGCCTCTTGGTACTATACAATTTATCGTTACAATCATATTTCCCTTTATATTTGTACGAATATCGCTCATTCCGTAACCAGTTACAGCAAATTTTGTGCCAGGTTGTGTGCCTTGTGGTATGTTTATCTTAATTTTATTTCCTTCTATAGTAGTAACTTCAACACTTCCGCCAGTTATAAAGTCAAATACATCAGCATCAATGCTTGTATGCAAGTTATGTCCTTGTACACTAAACTTGCTATGCGGTACAACTTGTACTAATACATACAAGTCTCCTCTTCTATTATGGTCTATATATTCTCCAAGACCTGCATAGCGTATTTTTATACCATCTGTAGCACCAGGAGGTATTTTAATATCTGCTACTTCTTCTTTACCTGATCTTAACCTATAACTTGCTATTAATCCTTTTCCTGTATAAGCCTCTTCAAGTGTTACTCTTGCCGCAATAGTAACATCAGGGTTCATTCGTTGTCGTTGAGGTCTACCAAAACCTTGTCCAAAGCCAAACTGTGTAAATAAATCTTCAAAGCCTCCCATATTTCCTGAATTAAATTGCATTTCTTGCCACTCAGGTTGAGGGTTATCATACTGCTGTCTTTTGTTTGGATCTTTTAATGTTTGATATGCTTCATTTATCTTTTTAAATTCTTCCTCATTTCCTCCCCTATCAGGATGGTGTTCCATGCTTTTCTTTTTAAAAGCCTTTTTTATATCTGTGTCGGAAGCATCTTTAGATATGCCGAGGATAGAATAATAGTCCATACAACTACTTATCGTACGGACTATTTAATTAGAATAGGTGTGATTACTTTTTCTTCGCGTCGTTGTATGCGTTACCAGCAATAAATGCCATAACAATCGCCGCTACTGAAACAAAGTATGTTGCCGCCATGTCACCAAGAATTTTTCCAGCTTGATCTAATCCAATTAAACTTGCTAAAACTACAGCAAAAGGATACAGTAACATACCGAACAATGCAAACCATGCCATTTGCCTCATTGCATCTCTACGTGCATCTGCATCTTCAAACGCCTTACGTTTGAATTCTAATTCCATTTCATATTCTTCTTTTGAAATATGTCCGTCACCGTTAGTATCTGCTTTCGCAACAACTTCTGGATCCATAGTTACTGTTTTCTTATCTTCAGCCATTATTTTTTACCCTCCAATTTTTTAATACGAGCTTCTAGCTCATCAATCTTAGATGTTATCTTAGGATATTTTACACGCCACGCATTAGGATCATTTTGGAACCATGTCCAGCCCCAACGTATTGCAAGATATTCTAAAAAGGCATCAAATTTCTTTACTGCCCATGTTGCCATTCTTGTGTCTTTGAACCAAAACAAAAAAGCGGCACCGAACAAAGAACCTGCTAGTGCTGTGTAAATCCACAGTCTATCAGATGCCATTCTTTCAATCATTTCCCACATAAGTAACTCCTTATAGTGTATTTATATGGAAATGCGTCTAATTCCTATTGCTCTGCGTGATTCAAAAAGTTCATAACTAACTTTTTTATTTTGATTGCCACCTAATATTATCCATTCACCTGTACTATATCTGCCAACGTAAAATCCTACATGACCTTGCCAACTTTTTCCGCCTCTTGGAAATATGACTAAGTCACCGTATTGTATATCTTGAGGATTTATAGGACTTCCATATTCTAGAAAACTACGTGCTAGTAATGGATTAGGATGTCCTATATCATTTAGACTCGGAACTCCGTCTTCTTCTAGCATAGCATTTACAAAGCCTGCACACCATTCTGTGTATACTGGATCAAAGCCCAATATTTCTTTTAATTCTTGTCTATTTATTTGTTCATGGTATCCTAAATATTCTCTTGCTTCACTTACAGGTTGTGAATCTACTACTGGTGAACAACCAGCCAAGAGAAATAGGGATATTATAATATACTGTTTCATACAGTTATTTAATTAAATGGATTTAGTTTTTGCCATGTAGATTCTGCAGGTTTGTTATTTTCAGCTTCTACATCTACGTTAACTTGTTCAAGTTCTTCATTAGCATTGTCTAATGCTTTTTCTGATTCTTCGTAATAATTTCTATATGCTTTGATTATAGCATTTTGTTGTTGGATATAAGCCATAATATCGCTGTAATTTAGTGCAAGTATTTCGTAACCGTCATCACTCAATCCAATAAGCATAGGATCTTTTTTATCTTCTTGTAATTTCTTGAAAACTTCTTCAGCATTTTCTTCAGTAATAATGATCCATTCAACTTCTTTTAGTCTAAGTTCATCTGCAGGCGGAAGTATTAGTTTTGGTTTTTCAATTGGTTTAGCACTTATTTCAATGACTCTTGGTTTTGCAGTACAGCCTGATAGTATAAAAGCCACAAGCAATATTACAAGTACTATTGCGCCTCTTCCTACGTCTCTATTCATAGATTCTTCCTTTTCCATGCATCACTTTGTATGTCTGGATTAAAATTAGGGTTAGCAGTTCTCCAACATTCTGGATTTATTTCACTTGGCTTAGTAGCGGCAAGTTCTTTTTCAGTAAGTTCAGCACCACTGAAAATTTCCATACAACGTTGTGCATTTGCTGTACCATTGTTTAATCTTTTTTCTGTTAGTGTTGTTCTTGCTATACCTGCGGCACCAATATCATGTCTTGAAAGTTTGTTTTCTAATGATTTATTACGGTCATTAATCTCTTTAAATTGTGTTTGCAGTTTTTCATTCTCTGCTTGCATAGAAAGGAAAGCGGTCTTTTGTGCTTCAAGGGCCGCTTCATTAGTTTGTACTGCTGTTTCTAATTTTGCATTATTCTCAGTAAGTATTTTAATGCGTTCTTGTGTATCCTTATAATACCAAGCACCGGCCGTACCTCCGGCTAACATTATAATAAACATTACTGCGGCTAATTTTAATCCCATAATTATCTACCCTGTTCGCAAACTTTTACACGGATGATTTTGCCATCACCGTCGACCATATCTTTCCAGAGAGCACCTTCATGCTTTTCATGTCCACAGTTTTTACAATACTTCATTAGTCTAAAAGTTTTTCCAATGTTGCTGGTCCGGCAATTCCATCTGCAACAAGTCCATTGCTTGATTGCCATGCTTTCAATGCACGTTCTGTACCAGGTCCAAATACACCGTCAGCACCAATACCTAATGCTTCTTGCATAATTTTAACACCATCACCCCTAGCACCTTTACGTAGCACACCAATATCATCAATTAATGCTTCTACATCATCTTCTTCTGCTTCAAGTTGTGATGCCTCAATACCTAATACATCCATTGCTTGACCGTAACGTCTCATACGATCTTCTAAACCAATAGTGCCTCCATTGATTTTCTTTGTCATGCGTTTAACGTCATCAGTGTCAGCAATATCATTAAGATTGTTTGTGTCCCAGAACCAACATGCACTTTCGATAGCACCTGCAGGTGTTGCAACATATTCTGCCGCTTCTTCTGCTGTCATTCCTACGCTTTTACCAAAACGTGTGTAGTTGTCACGTCCTGTAAGTTGTTTTAATCCACGTCCACGGAAACGCCAACCGTCTCCTTCTTCAGTGTTACCCATCTTGTACTTACGGTATTCATCGTTGTAAACACGGTTTGCAATCATTTCTGGGTTACGTGCATATTCGTCTGCGTTTGCTTTTGGAGCATCCCCAAAGTAACGTCCAAATACTGCTCTTAATGCTTTTGCTGAATAGTTTAAGTTCTCTTCTAGGCGCTTGAAGCCGCCTGATTCGTGGGCACACTGGCTTAAGAAATGTGCAACTCTGCGTTCATTTGTAATACCATATTTTGGTAGTAGTTCACATAGTGCATCATACCAATCATCTGCGTCAGCAGAGATGATTTTAGCAAGGTGCTCCTTGGTAAAGTCAAATTCAAAACTCATATTAGATCCTTTTTAAAACGAGAGCCTTATCTTTATTTTCAAAAACAAGGTTGTCTCCATACTTACTTATGTTGTAGTCACCTATGTACTTGGTAAGAAAGAGTATTTCTGGATAACTTTCTAACAAGTCAAATTTACCCTCAATGCCCTCTTTAATAGCGTTTGTTTCGCCAAAGTTAATAAACTCAAAGCTCAAAGGATCAGCATATGCTTTTTTAATGTGTATTACATCTTCTAGCATATCTACTGAATCTAACCAACTATTTGCAAAAAAGTTTTTGTAGTTATTCATGTTGCTTTCGTTTACTTTTGCTTCATATGCTTCTGGATCTGTTGGCATATGTGCTTCTAATGTTTCTATATTAAGCGGTCTGCTTCTAAAGTCTTTGTAGTAACGGAACTTAAATTTTTCTAAGTTTGCTAGTTTGCCTACACCGTCAGCAATTTCCATAATATGATCATAAACATGCCTATTACGTTCTAGTTCAACAAACACTTTATATGTACCATCGCTTTGTTCACCCGGTGTATTATCAGCATCAAGTACAAATGCATAACCTTTTTCAATAAAGTTTTTCAAATCTTCTGCGGCAAGTGTATCTCTTACACTAAAACTAAGTGTAACTATATCTTTATCTTCACCCATTTTTGATTTGAAACTGTCAATTTCAAAAATTTTGTCAACCATGTCATGTAAATCTTGCTTGCCTAATCCCATTATACTGCTCCTGTTTCTGCTTCAACATCTGCTGGTTGTGCTTCAGGTGCTTGTGGCTCTGTGCTTGCATCAACTGCTGGTTCTTCTATTTGTGCTAGGCTTTCTCTATAACCTGTATATGTTTCTAGGATTAATTTTTTAGGCATCTGTATTTCAACTACCCAAATAGGCATGCGATCTAGTTTGCCTTTTTTAGTACCAGGACGAATATCATCTGATTTACGGATTTTTCTTGGTACAATTAATTCGTCTTTACCATAACGTACTTTACAGTCGTAATCTAACAAACGTTTACCGCCCATTGGATCTGGCATTTTGTTTTTTGGCCACATAAAAGCACATGTAACCCAATGCCTTTGTACGTCTGGACCCATTGCTAATTCGCCTAGATCCCAATTATCATATACGTATAAATCTAAACTATCTAAAACACGTTCATAGTCTTTTAAAATAGTAAAAGCAGTGTTGCTTTCATATATGCTTTCTACGTTCTTAATAATATTTGCTATGTCTTGCATGATTAATATCCAGTTCTTGTTATAGTATTTATCTACGTTTGCAACCAAACAGATGTTTTTATTCTCTGTATTATATGGTAAATACTTGTGTAGGGCATACGCCCTTTCGGGCAATGCTCTGCTATATCCATTCCATAGAGGAGGACTTAATGGGAGCAAAACGCAAGGCCGCAAGGCAAAGCAGGTTCGACAACGTTGTCAACCTAAATTCATTTCACAAAAAACAACAAATAGTAACAATCCTACCAAGAAACAAAAATCAAGAACATTATGTACTAAAACTGCTAGACCCGTCGAAAGATATAGTCTTTGGCATCGGGCCGGCTGGAACAGGTAAAACGCTGTTGGCAGTACAAGTGGCGGTTAAGTTGTTCAAGGAAGGCAAAGTGGATAAGATTATAGTCACTAGACCAGCTGTGTCAGTCGATGAAGATCTTGGTTTTTTACCAGGAACATTAGAACAAAAAATGGCACCATGGACAAGACCTATATTTGATGTTTTGCGTGATTACTTCGATGCGAGGCAAATTGAAGGCATGATAGAAGAAGGCATAATTGAAATTGCACCTTTAGCATATATGCGTGGACGTACATTCAAACGTTCATTTATACTTGCTGATGAAATGCAAAATGCAACGCCAAATCAAATGAAAATGCTTCTCACAAGACTAGGTGAAGGGTCATGTATGGCTGTAACTGGAGATTTAGCACAGGCTGACAGACTCAAAGATAATGGACTGATAGACTTTGTAAGTTTATTAGAAAACAAACAAGGAAGTAAATTGGATATAGTCCGGTTTGAACAAGGAGATATTGAACGTCACGAGGCAGTTAAAGAGGTCCTTCAAGTATATGGCGACGAATAATGAAGGGGCCTAGTGCCCCTTCAACTCTCCTGCTAATGGAAAAATTTGTGCAATAACTTTTGCACACGCATGAGCAATATCCATGTGTTCTTTTTGTGTACCATTAGCACCACGTAATTCTATGTAGTGAATCCAACTGCGTAGAGTACCATTCATATACAGTCTAGTTTTAGTAAGTCCTTCAGGAAGAACAACACGAGCTTGTTCTTTTGCGATACCGTTAGCAATAGCCCAATCATATGCACGACCTGCTGTGTAAATGACATCTTGTTGCATTTCTTCCCACTTTACAATCATTTCTGCCATGCCATCTTGGCTCATATCAGGTTCAATACTGTTTTGTCTATTTTTTTCGTCCTGTAAACGTGCTTCACGTGTAACAAATTGTTCACCCATTTCTTCTGGCTTTGCATAACGTTGTGAAAATTCTTGAAAAGCGAAACTACGATGACGCACAATTTGATGTGCAATGTCTCTTGTTGTTTCAATTTCTAAACAAGCATTTACCATTTCTAGCGGGCTCCAATGAGCATGTTTAATTAGATACTTGATCAATTTTTCACTTGTTTGGCTGTTTATTTGATTACTTGGATTGCTAACTCTAGCACAAAACGCAATAAGGTCTTGTATGTCCTTTAAGTATTCTGCTGTTAAATTTTCAACAGGCTGTGAATAACTAATAAGTTTCACATTCATCTGGCTCTCCTTTTAACTCTCTAATACGTTCTTTAATAAAACTAATTGTAGTATGAATATGACCTGTGTCATGAGGTTGAAGTAATGTTTTATAATATTCTAATTCTTCTTCCAAAACACTAATGCGTACAATATCATTTATAAGTTTTTGATTCTTAGTCGCCATTGCCTGGTTCTTCACTAAAATAGTCTTTATATTTGTCTTTTACGTCTTTAAATTCTTCTGCTTCGGGAAGTGGATCTAATTTTTCTGTTATGTTTGGCCATTTCAAACTCATGTCTGTATTAACATTCATCCAAAAATTTAGTTCTTCACCTTTTAATGCACTGTCTTGTACAATAGCATCTACAGGACATTCTGGTTCGCATACACCACAATCAATACATTCTTCTGGATTGATTGCTAAAAAGTTTTCACCCTCGTAGAAGCAGTCAACTGGGCAAACTTCAACACAATCTGTGTGCTTACATTTGATACAGTTGTCTGTTACTAAGTATGTCACTTAACGACCTCCTCCAACCATGTGGTTAGTATATATTTGTCTCCTTTTAACGGAGTATTACCCCTATGCGTATATGTCCAATCTGCTGGCCACATAAGCAATCTATTCTTACGAGCGTTTATACGCTTCTTTTGATATAAGAATTCTGTTTCTCCACCATCTGAAAGAGTATTAAGATATAATTGCACAACAACTTTACGTGAAAGATCGCTACCCATACTTTCATAGTGCCATTGGTGATAGCCACCTCCTTCTTCAATACGTTTCATTTTTAATTGTTTTGTTGCATATTCTTTTTCTTGTAATATGCTAAACTTTTCCATATAGGCAGGAATAATTTGTTCTTTTAAAACTTGGAAAAAATATTGTGAGTAGTGTGTATGTACATCAAATACTCTTACAGGATCTAACAAATATAATTGTTCGTCATCTCGTAAATGTTTAGGCAAGTATTTTCCTTGAAATGCACCTAAGTCATTATAAGTATGATAATATTTAATAAGTTCGTCAATCCATTTCTCATCAAAAAAATCTTCAAACTGGCCTATAAAGCCATCAAATTCTACATTCATAATCTTGCCAATCTAATAAGTGTTGCCGCAAGGTTAATTTCAGGATCTACAACTAGTGTATGATCTACTAGTCCTTGCTTGATAATAAGCACTGCTTGATCTTGTTTTTCTTCATCACCAAACAGCGTCACGTTGTCATAAAGCCAACGATAAATTTCTTCCATCTCTTCTGGACGTACTGTCCCACACAATAGTTTACGTGCATCTTGGATCTTGCCTGCTTTGAATAGTTCAACCATGTCAAGTTTCCAATCACTTTCACCTGTGTCACCTTCATGTGGCGCAAGTAAAATACCATCTTGACAATTCATTTGCACCATATTGATGCATTTTCTCAAGTCCGGATAAGTTGCCTTAACATATGTGTCAAGTATATCCAAGTCTGGCGTAATTTGTTCTGTAATGAGAATCTCTGCCACTCGAGCTGTGAACTCAGTCTGGTCAATTTTTGCGATGTGGAAGCCTTGGCAACGACTGTGCAAAGCTGGAATAATACGGTTTGGATAGTTACATGTAAGTATAAACCTACTAGTAGTATGATACTCCTCCATAACACCGCGTAGTGCCGCCTGTGCGTTAGGCGATAGATAATCTGCTTCGTCAAGTAAAACAACTTTGAAATCTCCGAATGGAATCATTTGTACAAAGTTTACAATTTTATCTCGCACATCATCAACACTGTTTGTTCTACTAGCGTTGATTTCAAGTATATCTAAATCATTGATATCTAGTTCTGCAAAAAGTAATTTAGCAAGAGTAGTTTTACCAATACCAGCGTTACCGCTAAAAAGTAAATGTGGAATCGTTTGATCTTTGATCCACTGTGTGACTTGTTTTTTCTGTGCCTCATCTCTAAATACATATCCTTCAACATTTTTAGGACGATATTTCTCTACCCATAGTTCTTTCATTTTTTATTATTTTCCATACCCATACCAATTAAAATCAAAAATACATACAGCAAAGGCCAAGCCCATCCTGTTAAGTATCCTGTGATATGTAATACCATTAATGCAATACCAGCGGCACCTGCTGTACCAATACCAGTATTTTTCTGTGTAGGCAATTTCATTGTAAACTCCTATTTTGTTTCATTATAGTGTATTTTGTTATGAAAGTCAAGACTTTTCGTCAAGTTTTTGGAGGATTTGTTGAAGTAGTTTTTTGATTTCTTTTAGTTCTTCTTCCACAGAAGTTTCTTTTTTAGTATTTGGTTTAAATACTTTTGGTAGTTTTGTGCCTTCTTCTTCTAATTTACTTAATTTCATTGATTTATTCTCCAGCGTTCATATGTACCCCAAAGTTCCCATGCAACAAACAATATTATACCGCCTGCAAAACTTCCAAATAGTAAACCTACTATTCCTACATAGAATAAGTGAGTGAAAACAAATATAGCAATCCAATCTAATAGACGGAATTGATTCACTTACAAGTCGCCCTCTTTTCTATTTTCGGAATAAAATACATCAAACTCACCGCCTGGATATCTTGCTTTAAGTTTGTTTACATTTTCAGCTACTACATCGTTAGGATCTAAATCCATCGCTCTACATGCACTAATCCAATACCACATAATATCGCCAAGTTCTCGTTTAATATGAAATTTTGTGTCATCATCAAGTGGTTTGCCTTGGAAGATACACTTTTTAACAATTTCTGCAAATTCTCCTCCTTCGCTGGATAGTCCGATAGCACCTGTCATCAACAATGCTAAGTTAACATTTGACTCACGCTCTAAGTCAATTAATTTATTATTAAGAACCATAGTACTATTTGATTCTTTACTTGTTACTGCCTGTACAAAATCTTTGTATTTGTTTAAATCTACGTTTTCCAATTTAACCTCTATTATCTAGCACCGAAGTCTTCGGCTGTGTGTTTATCAGGAGCAAAGTCACCAATACTGTCCTGACCGAATTGTAAACCTGTTTCAGGTTTTTCTTCTGAGTATGCAAGAATACTTTCTGCTTCTACCATTCTCAGTTCAAGGTCTTCACCATCATTGTCCATAAGAACACTTCTAGTCCAACGACCGTGTTCAATAAGTACCCAATGACCTTCTTCGTATGGGTCTTTATTTTTAGGACCTTTGGAATATACCTTACCCCAACGTGGATAGATACCTCTAACATCACCATCATCATTGCTAATGATTAATCCTGACTTCGTTTTTTGTTCGCCGAAATACATATCGCTAACAATAACTCTATTACCAACTGCTTTCAACGTGCCTTCAAATTTAGTTAAATGAACTGCCATTTATTACTCGCCTCTTCTTACAAAGTTTCCATCTTCATCTTCAACCCATTCATCTTGTGCATCTTGTGCTTCTGCTTGGGCCGCTTTTTTAGTTACTTTTGATTGAGCAACTTTCTTTTGTGCCTTAGTTACAACTTCTTCTTGTACTTCTGGTACTTTTGCAACTTCGTCTGGTGCCGCCTGTGGATTGTCTGCGTAGTAATCACGAAGTACATCTTCACGTTTACGCACAATTTTGCCACCTGGACCAATTTCATCACCACGTGCATTTACACGGGCGTTTCCAACAGCTGGAGTTAATTCGTTACGTTGACGAAGCAAATCCATATCAATTGGCTTACCTTGCATAGTGCGGTAAGTTTTTTTACCTGTTTGTCTTAAAGCCATGTGCTTCTCCTTGTTATATGCTTACTTATCTCAAGAACTCATGCCAGTCCAGGCCATATTGGATTGAGTTTATTTTGTGTACTCCTATCAAATATAGCACATAACTAGCCACACTAGAACCACGCCCTACACCCCATACAATATTGTTCTCTCTCATAAAATTTACAAGATATATCATATAGCGTAATAGATTAATCATTCCGCGCTGTTCAAATTCAGCTAGTTCTTCTGCCGCTCTGGCTGTTTCTTCTTGTGTAAGCTCTTTTGTTAAAATATAATTGTGTACGTTTAAATTTTTGTACTCGTCAGGCATAAACCATTCGCCTTGACATACACCGTCGAATGTCTTTTTATCTACATCTAATGGAATATATTTTTGCAATGGATTCATGCCTTGTTCTTCCATTGCTTTATTAAATTTTTCTACGTCATCTGATTCGTCACATAATACAACATGAACTTTATCTGCATTACCAGAATAAATCATATCAATTAAGTCACGGTTAGAAAATCGTGGTATACCTAGTTCATCTGTTTTCATTAGCATTCGTATATATTAACTGATGTTAATAAGATTGTCAAGAGAATTATCGTCGTTATCCTGATTTTTTACTTTTTCTTGCGCTCTGCGTACTTTTAATTCTTCTCTGTACATATTTAAAACGTTTTGGATCTGCACACGCACATCAGGATTTTGCGTTTGCCAATATTTTTTGCTTAGTTCTATTGCTTTATTTTCAAGTTCTTGAGCAGAAAGTTCATTTAGGTCATTAACAAACGGATTGAACATTGTTATAATATAGTGCCAAAGTAGCCTACGTATTCACCGTAAACAACTGTACCGCCATCATATGTCCAAAAGTCATAAATGTAAGGATTAATATTATTGTTTACTTGGCTTGCCCAGCCTTCTGTTTTTACTTTGATTGTACCACTATTTTCTGTTGCCCAGTTTACATCATATGTATTACCGTTGCCAAATAATGCTACACGGATTTTTGCTAATTTGCCACTTGCAGGCCAATCTGTAAGTGTAAGAGTCAAGTTGTCTGCGTTAATTGTAAATGCTTGATAATGGCCACTTTCAAAACTTATATCAGAATCAGTACTTCTTACACCACCATTATAGAAAGTTTCAGTTCCTCTAAGGATGTTTGCTTTGGTAATGTTGTTACCTGAAAAGTCGTTTGCTTCATTTAATTTTGCTGTATTGGTTTGTAGTGTGCTAATTTCACTTTGTGCAGTTTGTAAACCTGTTTTTATAGTTGTAAAATTATCTCTAAAACCTTGCGAATCATTATCCTGTCCTGCAACCGGAAAGTCTCCATCGATTCCTGTGTAACTAATTTGACTGGCCATATTTTGTTCTCCTAATACTATTTATCAGTTTATGCATTGTAAGAATGATTTCCGAATAGGATATATTGGTCATTACTATTGCCTGTAGTGCTATCTATAATATATCTATCTATTGTAATATCAAGTTGTTTGAAGTCATATTTACTATTTTTAACATAGGTCATTACTTCAGCACTTTTTCCTGGTTTACAGTAACATAAAGGTATTGCTAATTGAAACCCTGGCTCCTGTTGCCCAGCTTCTTGTGGAGTACGCATCCATAATGGCAAAAAGTCATATTCTGTTGTACCTAACGCTTTGATACTGTCTTGCATATTTCTAGTGTTTACAAGCCATTTCTTGCCACCACCTCCACTAGCAAGTATACCTGATGTATCTGCTGTAGGTGCATTCCTTTCACCTTGTTTAAAAGGTTGACTATCTGTGTTTGCAGTAGCAGTAAGAGTTGTTCCGTTTTCAGTTACTACTGTATCACCTAAATCTAGTTGTGTATCATCACTTGTAAAATAATATTGTTCATTATTTCTATTTGTAGTGCTTCCGCTTGCAAGTAGAGTAGGCGTTCCTTCTTGTTGATTTACATATCTTCTATTTGTATCATACTTTTGTGTATCTGCTGTAATTTGTATACCATTTTTTATATTAAATGATTTCGCTGTTTGTCCTGATATTGGCATAGCAGGATCAATCAAGTCTACATAAACAACTTCATATACAACATTCTGTGTTCCTGGTGTTTTTGCTACTGCTGATTTTACTTCGCCTATTTTATATCTACGTTTTTTGTGCCATTTTTGACTAGCACTATAAAATTCATCTAAGCCATGTAATTGAATTCCAGCATATGCAAGTATTTTAATTTCACGTTGTAGTCCAAAGTTTGGATCATTTGGTCTATACACAACATTAGGTGGAAAGTTTGCTGGGTTACTTACAAAATTTACAAAACTTTCTCTTTGATCATTTTTCAAGAAAGGTTTCATATAAAGATTACTGTACTGCATATCATCGTCATCGATTACTTCGATTTCAAATGCTTTTGTTACTGCGCTGTAATTAAATCTATCTCTTGCTTTGACTGTAAATTTAAAAATTCTATCCACACTAGTTTTATCATTGTCAAATGTCATGTCATCAGAATCAAAAAATGTTAAGCCATCTCTTTCACTATCACCGAATTGTACTACACTTCCAGTAATTTCACCATTGTATTCTAAACTTAATCCAGGTGGCAATCTACCACTGTCTAAAGTATAAATCAAAGGAGCATCTGTTACTGTAGTTTCTGCTTCTACTCTGAAAACACTAATTTGATTTGCAGGTATTGTTCCAAGTTTTGTCGTGCTAGTCCATGTTATTGTACTATCAACTTCACCTAATAATTTAACTGTAAATGTTTTGTCTTTAAATGCTTCAACTTTAGCAACATTGTTTGTTACAATAATAAGTTCTGCTCTAACAGTAAATTTATATTCTCTAGTTACTGCCGGTTGATAACCTACTCTACCTGCAACTTCACCTGTATCGCTATCTAAGGTCATTCCTGGTGGAAGTGTACTTGTTGTACCATCGTCATTTGTTGATTGTAGTGCATATCTAATAGCACCTATTTGATTTTCATTTTTAAGTGTATCTAGGAATAATGTAATGTAGTTATTTGATCTACGAAATCCTAAATCTCCAGGTGTTATCCATACTGGTGTTCTGATGTATGTGTTGTCTGCTGTAAATACACCGTTTGCTACCTGTATAATAACATTGTCAGCACGTAAAAAATCTTCACCTACTACATAAATTATGAAACTTCTTTTTACAACTTCATAACCATCTGTAGCACTAACTTTAAATTCGTATATTCTATTTAATTTTTTTGGAGCCCTAAAAACATAATTTTGTAATAGTTCTCCATTGAAGTAAAAAGCACTTACACTTGAAAAGTCATGCAAGTATGCATCATATTTTGCTGTATCATAATTACCTTCATTACTATCTTTGTCTATAGCAAGTAAAGGTTCAACAATACCTGATATTTTTCCTGTTTTACTCAAACTAATACCTTGTGGCAGAACACCGTCGCCATCTTCAATGAAATATTCAATAGTTTGTCCAGCGGCTAGATCTGGATCTGTTGCCATAAGTTGAAAATCAATTATTTCATTATCTAGGATGAAATATCTATTGTTAGTAGGATTATTACCAACTGCTAATCTTCCTTGAGGGGTAACCCAAGTTGGTGCATCTGGTCCTTGGACAACAATTTTATATGTTCTATCTTCAATTTCAGTACCATCTGTTGCTCTAAGGACAAATGTACTTGTTTTAGTATACCCAACTTCAAAAGGTGTTCCTACGATATTGTTATTTTTTAATCTTAGCCCTTGAGGCAAACTTCCGCTAATCAACGTTATTGTTGGACTACCTGTACCGATAGGCAAACCTATACTTACTACAGTTTCTTCATTAACTGTTGCAAGTATTTCTCCTGAGGGTTTTGTCCAAAACGTTGTGTGTGCCATTATGCAATACTTCCTAGATTAGACGTTACACTTTTTGGTGCAGTAATAGTACCATAATCAACATCTGTGTCAAAACGCAGATAGTCAGCATGACTATTAACAACAAAAACAAATTCGCCAAAATCTAGGTCAGTATCAAAATTAGTAGATGAGCCGCTTCCGCCACCTGATGCTGTAATTGTAAGTGTACCATTTACTAAAGTAGTTTGAATACCTGGACCGCCGTTGATTCTAAATGTATCACCGTCGTCAAAATTAGTACTACCATTATCACATACTACTAAAAGGCCTGATAAACTAGTTGCTATTTGCACCCTGTTGCTAACTTCTGTGATGCTTATTTTATCGCCTGCAGAAAGTGTTTTAAATTGTAGATCATCTCCTACTTTTGAACTAAAAATACCTGTGCCTGTACCTAAATTGCTTGCTGTTGTACTTTCAGGTTCGCGCAGATCTAGTTCATCAAAATTTTCATTTATTTTACGAAAGGCTTCTCTAATGTCATCACCTGTGCCATCGTTTGCAAATTGCCCTATGTTGATGTTTTGTATTGTCATAATTTTATCCTCTTACAATATTTATCAGACATTTGTATCTACGTTTGTGTTAGGAAATTGTCTTGTGTCTCCTGGCCAAACTATCCTTACAAATCCTTTACCTCCTGAACCTGCTGAACCTGTTGAACTGTAGTATGCGTACATAACACCTGCGCCACCATTACCGCCATATGATGCACCAGATTTTGCACTTCCGATACCTCCGGCCTGAGCGTTTCCTGTGCTGTAATTATATTGTCCTCCAGCACCACCAGTGCCTTCGCCCATCGAACCTACGCTTCCGCCAGCACCTCCATACTGTGAAAAGATTCCAGTATTTGCATAGCGATCTGAACAGCCTCCGCCGCCACCACCGCCTTGTCCAGTACCTGCAGAGTTAGGTCCAGCATTTCCTCCATTGCCTGAGTATCCGCCAGCACCGCCGCCTCCACAACCGTCCCAGCCTGAACTTGAGTTGTAGCCTGTGCCGCCATTGCCGCCACCATCTCCACCATAAGTACCACCTACTGCGTTACCGTTTTTGCCACCTTCACCACCATAGCCAGCACACACAGCCGTACTAGAAAAATAACTTAAACCACCAGCACCGCCATTGGCTCTACCAGAACTTTGTGTATTTGTTGTGCCACCTGCGCCACCAGCACCTACTTGAAGGTTAATTGTTGCACCTGGTGTTACAGTTACGTTGTTTGCATAACCTAAGCCACCACCAGCTCCACCACTTCCACCTACTTCTGATCCACCTGATGTGCCGCGGCCACATTGACCGCCGCCGCCGCCTCCAACACAAACTACACTTACACTGGTAACTCCTGCAGGCACTGTCCATGTATGAGAACCAGCATCTGTAAAAATTTCTTGGCCTGCTGGTGGCGATGCACTTGTGTCAACAATAATGACACTTACATTATTTCCTGTATTATCAAGTGTTAGTGTAAAAGTTTCATTTGCCAAGTTCTTCTCCTAATCAGTAAGTTGATCTGCTGTAACATTAATAGTTAAAGATGCACTGTTGTTTAGTATTGTGAAATTTCCAGTCAAACTTACACCACCAATATCTGCACTGCTTACACCTGTTATTGTGTAAGGTACGTTTGTGCCATCGGGTACATTGGTTGTGTCTAATGTAATAGTAAAGCTCTGTCCTTCATTAATTGTAGTTGCACTTGAGGTCAACGAATATGTCGGATCATCTGCCTCTTGACTTTCTGTGTTACTGCCCCAGAATAGAGCCATTTTTTGTTGATCCCATCCTGTTAGTGCAGTATTTAATGTTCCTTCTCCTGTGCCGCTTGATGCAGTGATTACACTGTTATCAATAACTTCACCTAAAGTTTTATCTGTTTCCCAAATGCTGTTACTTGCTACTAGTGTAACTGTACCTTGTTCTGTATACCTATATTCATCAAATTCAATATCTGTATCTGTATATGATACATCATCATCATTAAAAGGTAGACTACCAACCAGCACACCTCTGCGTGTAGTAGACTTACTTGTATTACCAGTTCCTACAACAAACATTCTATTTTGTGAACTTAACGTATCATCTAGATCACAATCTAAAAATCTCATCTCATAAGAACCAGTGTGATTAGATCTCCACATTCTATTTTTAACGTTACTTAAACTTGTATCAAATGATCTTGCAAATGCACTAAAAGCACCTGTTGCTGTACCATGTCTAGCAGTTCCTACAATTACTATTCTATTGTTATCACTATCATAAGTTATGCCTCTAATATTAGGATCAAATGTTGCTCTATTAGATGCATCAAGTTCAAATTCTTGTGTCACTGCTCCATTAGAACCATTTAAAATTAAAACATGTGATCTATCACCACCTATTTGTGTAAGAGCAATTATAGGATTGCCTAAATGGTCAAGTGTTATTCCTTGTGCTTTCATATTTGTTATAGAACTTGTATCGTGTCCATAATATCTTTCCCATTGAAGTGTTAATGAAGAATTAAATTTCCAAACTACTAGGTAAGCGTAATTGGTAGTTGCACTTTGTGGAACACCTTGTCCTACTAGATAGACATTATTGCTTGTATCAGTTATTACTCTGTATGCCGCTGAAGCATTACTGCTTGGTGCAATGCGTTTTACATTTATGACATCGCCATTAGTTGAGTCTAACGTAGCTACAAACATTCCCTGATTACTACTGTCTATATATGTACCTGTTACTACAACATTACCATTTGCACTAAATGTTATATCTTGTGGCATAGGTATATAACTTGCATTATCAGTTGTATATTTTCTGCCCCAAACTTCTGCACCAGCACTGTCTAATTTTTGTACAAAGAATGTGTTTGTATTGTCATCGTGTTGTATAGTAACATACACGTTGTTTTGACTGTCCATTGTTGCTTTTACAAAACCCTGAACATTGCTTGTTGCATATGTTTTATCCCAAACTGGACTTCCTTTACTTGTATATCTTGTTATATGATTCGTGTAGTCATTGACTGCATTTCTTTTTCTCCACGATATAATACTTGTGCTATCATTACCTGCAATTATTTTCATATCGTATGTACCATGTTCAGCGTCGATTGTATCTTCGTGTATTGTCATCCAATGATCATTAACGATATAAATGTTTCCATTCATATCATTGTGGCTTGAACACTGATAATATTTTAATCCATCAACACCGGGTATGTAACTTATCACACCATTAGTTGCACCTTGTCCTGTAACATTGGTTGTTGCATTTCCTGTGCCTGTTCCTTGAACATCTTTGATATAAAAAGGATGTCCGCTTGCATTTATAGTCCAACTTATTGTATCTCCTTGGTCTATAACTAAATCTGGATTAGCACCACTAATTGTTCCGTTTCTGTCTGTAGCACTTGAAAACAAGTATGCACTTGCTCCGCTATTTGTTATATTTGCTGTGAAGGTTTGCTGTGTACCATCACTTGTGTCGTTAATAGTAACATTGATATCATCACCGCCGTTGTCTAGAGCAAGATTAAAAGTTTCAGTTCCTTCAAAAGCACTATCTGCTGTAACATTAAAAGTTTTATTATTATTAAGAACTGTAAAGTTTTGTGTTAAACTTACACCGCTAATATCTGCACTACTTACACCTGTTATTGTAAATGGAATTGAATCTCCATTTTCTGTAAGATTGCTTGAACATGTAATTGAAAAACTACTACCCTCATTACAATTTGTTTTACTTCTATTTAATGTGTAACTTGGTGCTTTGAATTGATTACTTGCCATAGCACCTGGCCATAGAATAAGTAAGCCGCCTGCTGTTCCTGATTCAGCTCTTGTTCTTTGACCACTTGGTGCTAATGCGTGTACTCCAACTCCGCCTGCACCTGCGCCTACTGCATAGGAAGACTCACTTGAAATAACATTACCTGCACCACCTGCTCCACCGAAGATTGCTGTACCTGCTCCACTTATAGTTTGTGATACTGTAGTGCTAGGTGTAGCACCTCTTGTATTACTTAAACCTTTTGACATTGTTGTTGCACCACCAGTACCGCCTACAACAATACCTGTACCACTAGCCCAGTCTTGTGTATAACCTTGTCCGCCACCTGATCCAGCTGTTTCATTTGGATTAGTGATTGCATCTCCTTGTGGTAATAAATTGTGTGTGCCAATTAAGAACGTGTTATTATCTGTTGCTCCTGTAGCGGCACCACCTCTTAATTGAACAGTAATGAAAGGACCTCTACTACCTTGAGCATTTGAACTAAGGTTGCTTCCATTATAATTTACGTTTGAACCAGAATGTGGGTTACTGTTTATCATATCAAATTGGTAATGGGTTTGACTAAGTATTCCTGTACCAGTAGTAGGTGCTGATAAGTCAAATTCATTTGCTAAAGGTGTAGGAACATTACTTTGTAAAACACTCACTACATCATCGTCTGCATTTCTAAAAACAAAATAGTATGAATCATATGTGCCAAAATCACTTATGCTATTAATCCATTCGTTCCATCTATGTGTATAGTAATATGCCTGTTCATCGTTATTAGATTGAAAGAAATCGTTAGTTTGTCCACCATATCTAATGTAGTGAGAAATACGACTTTCGCCTGGAACATGTGCTGTTTCTATACTAATTAAAGTATTGTTTGTGGTTGGTGCACTAGCTGTATAACTGCTTGGTGCTACTGCACCATTGCGTGGATCAATTACGTTTTGTGGATACCCAGACTGTCCTATTCCGCCGGTTCCCGAACCACCTGCTCCTCCACCTATGTAAAGTTGTCCAGATTGTGATCTATAACTCTTGCCGCCAACACCACCTGATGTGCTACCTGTCCAACTTCCAGATGCTGTGCCTCCAGCACCACCTGAATACAATTGGTATGGTGATAATCCTGTTATTGCAGTAGGAGCACTTGCAGATCCGCCACCTGCTGTGTATGTTACACCCTGCACTGTGACTGTAGTGTCGCCACCATCATTGTTACCTGCACCTCCTGCACCAACAGTGTAATTTATAACTTGTCCTGCTGTTACTGAGATATTGTTTAACCAGGCTACTGCACCACTGCCGCCACCACCTGATAATTGTCCTGCACCCAAAGCACTATTTGTGCCTGAGCCTGCACCGCCACCAACAGCCATAATGCTTATGTTAGAAACTCCTCCTGGAACTGTAAATGTTCCTGTACCAGGATTGGTAATAACTTCACTACCACTAACCACTGTTGTGCTTGTGTCATTAATTGTTACTTCTGCAAATACTGTAGGAGTTATAGTGTCTAATTCCATTCTAAAAGTCTCTGAACCTTCAGTAACAAAATCTTCTGATACTGTAAAACTTTTTGATGTATCTGTGCCGATTGTATATGTACCTGTTAAACTAGCATTACTAATATCAACACTACTTACACCACTAATAGTATAACCTAATTGTGTTCCTGTTATTCCTCCCACTGTGCTGATATCTACTGTGAATGTACCACCTTCGTCTACATCAGTTACACTAGGACTTAAACTATAAGTAATTGGAACATTACTTGTGTCATTAATTAACACATCAATAGATTGACTGCCCCAATTGAAAGTCATTGTTTGTTGACCTTCAGCAATACCATCTGCTGTTAATGTGTATGTTCTTGTTAAATCGCTTGGTACAGTTAAATTCCCTGTTAATGGTTCGCCACCTATGTCTTCACTTTCTATACCTGTTATTGTGTAAGGTATTTGTGTACCTGTAAGTACATTTTGTGCTGTCGCAGTAAATGTTACTGTAGACCCTTCATCTACGTTTGTTGAACTAGCACTTAAACTGTATATAGGATCTGGTTTACTTGTGTCATTAATTGTAACACTAACTTGTACAGTAGGTACATCATTAAGTGTAAGCCTAAAAGTATCTGCACCGTCATCGAATAAATTATCTTCAGACGCTGTATATGTTTTTTGCATTGTGACGCCTTGGATAAAATTATCAACAAGGTTAGCATCACTAATATCTGCTGAAGTTACACCTGTGATTGTAAACGGAATAATTGTACCACTTACAACATTTGTTGTTTGTAGAGTAACTGTAAAACTTTGTCCTTCATCTACAGAACTTGAAGAAACTGTTAGTACATATGTTGGATCTACATCATCTTGTACCTGTGAAATAGTTTCTTGTCCAGCAAATGCAACAACATTTTTATCGTTAAATTCTTGGAAAGCAAATAAATTATTGCCTCCTAATAAACTTCTATAATTTGTGTAATCATTATCTGTATTACCTTGGTCGTCTAAAATATCTTCTTTGGCAGTTTGTTCAGCCCACACTTTCATTTGTGCAGGCGTTGCATTTGGATTAATTTCACCATATGTTGCAAGTAAACCTGCTACTTGTGGCGCCGCCATTGATGTGCCACTTATGTTTGTTATTCTATAACTGCTATCACTAGGATATGCACCATCTGTAAATTTATTAACAGTACTTGTAGCACTCATTATATTAGTTCCTGGAGCATAAAGGTCTACGCCTGGACCTGTTTCTGAACTTTGAGCTTTGACTTCTTCTCCGCTTACTAAATCGCTATCAACATTTCCAACCATTAATGCTTTTGGACTTAATGGACTTGATCCTCTATGATAATATCTTGTTCCGTACAATAAACTTGTGTAATAATTGTTATAATCAACACCACCTTCTATATCAACTTTGTGATATTTGTTACCTGCCGCGATAACAACATTTACTCCAGCTTCTATCAGTTCGTCTGTGTCTACATCTACAGAACTTACTCTAATAGGGTGTTGATATCCAATACCGTCAAATGCACCTGTCATTCCGTAAGCGGCATTTTTACTACTACCTGACCATGCTGTACCTCTGTAGTTACCTCCACTGATAAACATATATCTGCTTAGGTATCCCCAACTCATGTTTACAACTGTTTGTCTTTTTTGTTTGATACCTGGTACTATAATTGCATCTGGTAATGCACTTTCGAATCTATGTTCTGAAGTATTACTGCTTATTCCAATGTTTACAGTTATTGTAGTACTGCTTACTGCTGTAATACTAATCTCTTTATCGTAAAATGGATCTTGTCCTGTTGCATTAGGAACACCATCTCCTCTTGGGTAACTGTGCGTTGTTGCATAATCATCTTTTGCACAAACAAATGTTATTCCATAAGGAGCAATTTTAATTTTATCTCCAGCTGTAAAACTGTGTAAACCGATAGTAAGTTCCATTACACCTGTGTCTGGTTGATATGTTGCAGTAGAAGGTGTATAACTAGGAGCCTTTTTACGCTTGTGCCATTCTTTAATTATGTCAAATGCATCTGTGATTGGAATACCATTATTTGGATCTGACGTTCCTTCTAGTCCTGCTAGTTTCACTGCATAAATTCTTGCGTTCTTTGCCCAACCATAAGTTTTTCCTGCGGCAATACCTGCACAATGCGTACCATGACCATCATAATCCGTGTAGTGTCCTGTAGGCATTGTGCCTGTCAGTCCACTTGCCGCATACCAATCAATTTGTTGCACTCTAGTATTACCATTGGCATCTTGAAACTCTGGATGGTCTGCTTGTATACCACTGTCCATTATAACTACATCTACACCTTCGCCTGTAAGTGTGTATGTAAAGTCACCTGTGACTGTGTTACTAGTATACGGATTTGTAGGAGATATCATTCTACGCAATCCCCAGTTTATAAAATCTCCTGTATCACTTGTTGTTTTTGAAAAGTCTCCTGTTTGTGAAGCTCTGTTTCCTATTTCAATATCATTTCTAATTGCAGGATTTAGTTCTACATCAAACACTCTAGGATCTTTAGTAAGTTCTTTTGCTTCATCAGGTGTTAGCATGTAATGAGTGTTTCTCTTACTTGCTGGCCTATGGTTTGCTACTCTAACATTACGCAATGGAATAAATGGCGTTGCATCTCGCTGAATCATATCACGTTTGAATTGTTCGTAATCTACGTTTTCATTCAGTGTTACAATATATTCTTTTTCTTTTTGCATTTCTTATCCTTGTGGTGCTGTGTTCTTGTATGGGTGACTTACGGGTAAAAGCGACTCTGCACCCCATTTGTGTGCTACATATCCTTCTGCCTCTTCTATGTAGGTCATAT
>MDTC01120066.1_pt1 | contig 23793 bp, 25 predicted proteins | sample 811181 | NCBI WGS metagenome assembly MDTC01 (sample SAMN05326644, study PRJNA326480) | marine metagenome | isolation source: seawater | place: Pacific Ocean: North | collected 2011 | reverse complement strand
TCTTGGCACCGCGTCGGTGGAAGATGCTCGTTATTCATCCTTTATGACGTCCATATAGGACGCCATGAACCCGATACAAGAGTGTTGCTATTCGGAGTCGCCAGACTCTGACCCTTCTGTGTCCGCAGCCTTTGCAACTCCCACCATGGCCGGACGCAATAACCTGTCATGAAGCACATAGCCATGCTGCACAACCTCAACTACTGTGCCAGGCTCATGCGCGCCTGACGGCACTTCGAACATCGCCTGATGCAAATTATAATCGAATTTTTCACCCTTTGGATCGACGCGCTTGATTCCGTGCCGTTCCATTGTGGACTGAATTTCAGTCCAACTCATTTCCAACCCGGTGAAGAGGCCGTCAAGCGCTTCAGGCGAAGGTGCTTCATCGTCTGCCGGTGCCGCGTCAATCGCGCGAGACAGGTTGTCGATTGCACCTACAAGATCGCGTGCAAAGCCCGTATGAGCATATTTGCGAGCTGCTTCCAACTCTCGTTCAGTTCGACGGCGCATATTCTCGACATCTGCCAGTGCCCTGAGAAGCTGATCCTTCAAGCTGTCGCGTTCTTCGAATAACGCTGCCATTACCGGATCATCACTTGGTACTTTCTCTTCTGGCGTGCCTGTCAGCGCGTCTTCAGCCTGATCTTCCAGCATATCACTGGTGCCCGCGGCCACCTTATCATCATTAGGGGGCGTTGCATGCTCGTCTTTCTTCTCGGCCATTCATTATCCTTTTTCAATACGACACCGGGCGAGCTATGAAAGCCCACGGTGTTCGTTATTTAGGGCACTGAGCCAAATGATCCAAGTGGGCAAATGCTGGTTTTTTTGAGTCGATGACACAGGGTTAGCCACTAGCAAAGGATTCTGCCTTTATTTATGAATTTTATGGTATGCTCGTGCTTGTTTATCAGATTACAGCGCCTACTGCTCCATTTTCGAAGTCTGACGACAATAACGTTTACAAAGAAGGTCGTCCAGAACATGACGTCGGTTCAGGATTCAATCAACGCGCTTTATGCTGAAGCAGAACGGAACGCCAAGGATGGCACACCGATATTTCCTCTACTGCAAAGAATGCGCGCATACAATGTGCCGGTAGATTGTAAACCGACGGCCGATACGCCAACAGCCACCCCGATGCCGGCGCAGCCAGACGTTACTGCTATAGATGTTGCTGACGTTTCACCGCCTCAGATGAGCAAAACGGCAACCGCGCATAAAAACAACCCTATTGCTTATGCGGACCAATCAAGAGAATCGCGTTTTGAGGCGCTGCGCATGCTGGCTGAACGCGAGGTGGACGCAGCCCCGCAGCAGGACGATATGGTCAGCAGATCGGTCGCGCATGATTCAATGGATAGCAAATCGCTAAAGGATACAGCCCCTTTGACGCATACCGCCGGGGATTTGCAGGCGGTGCTGCCTGAGCAGCCTCCGGCACCAGAGACACTCGAGACTGATAAAGACCTAGACATCACTGACATCCATAGGCTGGTTCAGCAGGCATGGGAAGATGGTGAGGCCGGTATGGCCAGCCATGTGCTGAAGAATCAAGATCGGAAAAGCGCAACAGATGATGCGCTCATCTACAATAGTCAAAGCACGCATGATCAGACAGACGACAAGCAGAACGTTACAGACGCAGATAATCACCAGAATCAGGCTATCTCCGATATTAGCATCGCAATGGAGAATATTGCCGCAGCCGTCAAGGATCAGCAGCCACCTACAGCAGCCCCACTGGACGTTGACGCGCTGAAGGTCGAGATTGTGCGGGCTGTAAAAAATGAATTCCGACAAACCTTGCGTGATGATCTTGCGCCCGTGGTCAGGAGTGTTGTCATCGAGGTGATGGCCGAAGTATCCGCGTACCGGGCGGCCCCAAAGCTAGCTGTCAAAAGCCCATCAGCCAGTGCGAGTGCCAAAAAAACGATAAAGTCCAGGGATTCAAAGGCTGCGAGCACGGTGCAGACCAAAGCACCAGCTGAAATAACCGCAAAATCCAGCTCTGCGAAATCCACTGGCACCAAGACTAAAGCCAAGGCGAAGACAGTTGCAAAGAAAACAAGGACCGGTCCGGATGTCGGTTGACCGGGCCAGTATTTGTGATGCCCACCGGCGCTAAACCGCGCTGAAGCATATTTTGCAGCACAAATGACCTTTTTGTTAGGCATTGCCCTTTTGCTATAAATGGCGATGTTTTTTCATCCAAATCCATTGGGGGAGCGCGCACATCGTTTGCTCATCCTGTCAGTCATCCATTATCCTGACAGTTGCTTTCACTCAGTTTTGTAACATGGCCGTGCGCTGCGCTGTCTGCCAAAATGCCTTTGACATGCCGCAACGCGGATATAATTTGCGCGACGCAGGTGGCACAGAAGCATTAAGAGTGCTATTCGCCGGAATGGTGTCAGGGTAACGCAACCATCATTCAATCCGCTGTGGCCATTGCCGGCAAACTTTGGTTCTTGCTGGCAAGGACCTGCCGGTTCAGCCACTCTGGCTGACATGCCCTCTCAGCAATTGATCCGTTCACTATAATTCAACGCATTGACTGGACTAACAACGGCTGATTACCCTTGACCATATAACCGGCTGGAGGTGTCTTGCCGAGGCGAGGGCGCTACGAATGCGTGATACGCTGCAGAACAAACTGGATCAGGTCAGGACCGCAGCAATGGCACGGCTGGTGTAATCAACCATTGGAATGATGCGGGCATAATTCATATGCCGAGGACCCAGCACTCCAATCGCGCCAATGACTTGTTTTTCGGCATTGTGATACGGAGCAATCACCAGCGAACAGCCAGTATTCACAAAAAGATTATTCTCGGCGCCGATAAAGATCTTCACCCCCTCGCCTTCGCCTGTTGCCGATAGCAGCCGCAGGGCATTTTCCCTCGCCTCCAGTTCGTCGAACAATCGTCTGATCGTGTCAAGCGCCTCACCACCGTGAATATCATCAAGAAGATTGGCTTGCCCACGCATTACCAGTACAGCTTCATCACCTGTACTGTCATTTGACCACAGCCCCACACCCGCCTCTACAAGCTGGCGTGACATTTCATCCAGCTCGGCCCGCTGTGCGGCAATTTCAGACCGGATCACACCGGTTGCCGTTGCAAGATCACGTCCTGAAAGACGCGCATTCATATAGTTGCTGGCGCGAACAAGCGCAGATTGCGGAACACCAGCCGGTAGATCAATCAGCCTGTTTTCCACCTTCCCATCCAAACGGACAAGTACGGCCAGCGCACGATTGCGACCTAACGGTACAAAATCAAAATGCTGTAGCTCAGCGTTGCTTGCCGGCGACAATACCAGGCTGGCGCATCGAGACAGTCCGGAAAGCGTGCGGCTGGTCTTTTCCAGAAGGTCATCCACGGAAATACCGCGCGTTGCACACTCACCATCGATGGACAACCTGTCTTCATCATTCAGATCACTGCTGTATTCCATCAACCCGTCGACAAACATACGCAGTCCACTTTCCGTCGGCACACGGCCAGCCGAGGTGTGCGGCGAAAAAAGCAATCCGGCTTGTTCGAGGTCGCTCATATTGCTGCGAATGGAAGCCGGCGACAAATCTGGACGGAAACGCTGTGCTAGAATACGCGATCCCACAGGCTGACCGGACCCAAGATAGGCATTGACAAGCGCGTTAAAAATTTCGAGGGCGCGTGGTTTCAGGCCGAGAAGGGTGGCATCGTTCATAGTTACAGCTTAGGGTAACGCCTTTCCGATGGTCAATCGCCAAGCATGGCGCTCATAGCAGCATGGTACAAATTACCGCACGGCGAAATCTAAGGCCGACCGGCAAGGCAAATAGAAGGGTTATTCATGACACGTCCATCCGGCAGAACAGCCGACCAAATCCGCACCGTGACGCTCGAACCGGGGGTCTCGCTTCATGCAGAGGGATCCTGCATGGCACGTTTCGGCAATACGCATGTGATTTGCACAGCATCCGTTGAGGACCGCGTACCGTCTTTTCTACGCAATAGAGGTCGTGGATGGGTGACAGCTGAATATGGCATGCTGCCACGTTCGACACACAGCCGCATTGACCGAGAGGCGTCACGAGGCAAACAGGGTGGCAGAACGCTGGAAATCCAGCGCCTGATTGGCCGAGCATTGCGGTCGGTGACAGACCTTGAAGCGCTTGGCGAGCATCAGATCAAGCTCGATTGCGATGTAATTCAGGCCGATGGTGGCACACGCACCGCAGCCATCACCGGCGCCTGGGTGGCACTACGCATTGCCTGCGAGAAAATGCTGCTGTCAGGCGCAATTACTCGCAACCCCATTGCCGATCAGGTGGCCGCCATTTCATGCGGTATCTGGCAGGGCCTACCGGTGGCCGATCTTGATTATGCGGAAGACAGTACCGCTGAGATTGACGCAAATTTTATTCTGGCGGCCGAGGGCAATATTGTAGAGGTGCAGGCAACTGGCGAGGAACGACCTTTTGCAAGGCAAGAGCTTGATGCGCTTCTGGACCTTGCCGAATCTGGATGTGCGCAGCTTTTTGATCTGCAGATTGCGGCCGTGAAATCAGCGGTCTGACCAGCCGTATTATCTGCATTGCAACCAATCTGGAAGTAATTATGTTGTACCGCCAATTCGCTGAGGACGAACTTGTCCTTGCCTCGCACAATGCTGGCAAGCTACGCGAAATTGCCGCCCTATTTGCTGGCTGGCCATTTCGTGTCACCTCGGCACAGGACTATAATCTGCTCGAGCCCGAAGAGACTGAGGTTACATTCTCAGGGAATGCGCTCCTAAAGGCACGGGCCACGTCATTTGCCACGGACAAACCGGCACTGGCCGATGATTCTGGTCTGGTCGTGCCGGCGCTGAATGGTGCACCGGGGATATATTCAGCGCGGTGGGCCGGGCCGAACAAGGATTTTATCATGGCAATGGACAGGGTGAACAAATCGCTCGCCACCGTCAAAACAATGGATCGCGCCGCCTTTTTCATATGTGTACTTGCGCTTGTTTGGCCGGATGGCGAAAAAGCGGTGTTTGAAGGCAGGATCGATGGAACACTCATCTGGCCACCTCGCGGTGACGAGGGTTTTGGCTATGATCCGATGTTTGTTGCTGACGGCTATAACATCAGTTTTGGTGAAATGGACCCTGACAAAAAACTGGCCCTCGGACATCGGGCGCGTGCTTTTGACCAGCTTGTCGCCAATTGTTTTTCATGATCAGCAAAGCTGATAGAACCGACATAGACACCGACAATGCGGCGAGCATAGCCCCGCCTCCATTGGCTCTCTATCTGCATTGGCCCTTTTGCCGCACGAAATGCCCATATTGTGATTTCAACTCGCATGTCGCGGGCCAGATAGACCATGCTGCTTTTGCCAACGCTTATCGGCAGGAAATGTCCTATATGGCCACCCTTTATGGCCGTGGACGCCGCCTTCACAGCCTGTTTCTCGGAGGCGGCACACCCAGCCTGATGCCGCCATCTCTAGTGGAAGAGATCATTGAAATGGCAGAAACCCTTTTCGGGTTTGAGTCGGGGATCGAAATAACCCTTGAAGCCAATCCAACATCCAGCGAGGCTAAAAACTTGGCAGGAATGGTAACAGCGGGCGTTAATCGCCTTTCGCTTGGTGTACAATCACTTGACGATGCGGGGCTCGCTTTTCTTGGGCGGGAACATTCTGCCGCAGAGGCTCTGGCCGCCGTGGATGCCGCACGCCAACTTGTGTCTCGCCTGTCAATTGACCTTATCTATGCCAGAACCGGTCAAGATGAGGCTGCTTGGCGTGCCGAGTTACAGTCCGCGCTATCTATTGGGCTTGACCACATGTCGCTTTATCAACTCACCATCGAGCCGGGCACCGGCTTTTTCACGCGATTTCGCACTGGTGAAACACTTGTCGCCAAAGATGATCTTGCCGCCGACCTTTATGACATGACAGCCGATATGATGAAATCTGCCGGCCTGCCGGCCTATGAGGTCTCGAACCATGCACGGGCCGGACAGAAAAGCCGCCATAATCTTATTTATTGGCGCGCGCAGGACTGGATCGGGGTTGGACCGGGGGCACATGGCCGTATAACAGACGGCCATACGCGCATTGGAACGGCGACAAGACGCAACCCGGAAGGTTGGCTTGGCGATGTCCAGACAAAGGGGCACGGTATCGAAACTGAAATCCGTGACCATGGCGACGCCGTTTTGGCAGAACATTTGATGATGGGGTTGCGCCTTACCGAAGGCGTTGATCTTGTCACCATTGCGCAACGTATTGGACACCCCAAACCTTCTACTGAACAGAATCCAATACTCGACAAGGCTATTGTGGAAAGGCTGGTCGAGCTGTCCTTGCTAGAGTGGCGCAGCAATTCGCGTCTGGCAGTCACTTCCAACGGCCGTCTGATCCTGAACACCATAATTGCCAAATTACTGCCGCTAGCATGATTAACTTGCAGCACGCGTCCCTGTCAGAGCTTATCTGGTGCGGCTCGGAAAAGAGTTGAAACCCCCGAGCCGATTTGCCGTAATTCGAAAGCCCGCCGGTTGCTGCCATCCGGGAACAGCCTGTAGGCGCCGCTGAAGCCGTTAAATCCAGAATCCGAGATAAGAGCGGCGCGCCATTGCGGCGGCTTATTGCGCGCAACCGACGAGATCATCGCCATGGCATCAAAACTCAACCGAGCCAGCGTGCCGGGTCGGCTTTCCCATGTATCGGCCCATAATGTATTGAAGCGATCATCGTGGCTGGTAGGACGCGATGCAAACAGAGCGCCATAGAGCGATGGCTCCATCAGCAGCCGGCGCTTGTTCCACTGCGCATTCCCGAGATAGAGAACTCGTTCCGAATCAGCATCGTAATAGGCAAGGACCGGCGCGGTGCGCAGCGCGAATTCTGCCCCGCCAGCAAAAACCACCGAATCAAAACGCGGCGGCGGCAAGTCTGCAAAAGCTGGCGCTTGCTCATCTTCCCCCAGTTGCACATATCCGGTGAAATCACGAATGGCATTTTTCAGCTGATCATCTGCCGCCAGTTGCGCCTCGGATAATGTCTGCATGACCTCTGGTGTCAGACCTAGTTGTTGAAGACGCTGTACAGTGTGCGCTGCAAGGCGTTGTCCGAAAGGCGAGTCCTCAACAAGGATGGCGATCTTGGTGTGGCCAACGGTTAGCGCGTGGCCAAGCAGTAATTCGATCTGCTGTTCCGGCATATAGCCCAATAGCCAACTTGCCTGATCGGCAATCTGTACATTGTTGGACAGTGCCAGCATCGGCACACCATGCCGACCGACAATACTGCGCGCCGCAATCACAGATTGTGAAAATAAAGGACCAACAACAATATCGACCTCGGCAGCCACAGCCTGACGCGCTGCCGTAGGCGCCTTCGGCCCCCCTGCAGTATCAAAAGACAGCAATTCGATCGACGGATCACGCATGGCAAACAGCGCCAATTCGGCACCCCGCAACAACTCAGTGCCAAGCCGGCTATTTGGTCCTGTTTGTGGGATAAGGAGTCCGACCCGCGTAACAGCTGACACTTTTTGTGACAGCTTGAATTCCTCAGCCACGATGGGCGGATACTGGTTCGCGATCATGGCAAAGGCAGCCTCAAGCGCATCACTTGCAAGTGACACATCCGGACCTGTTGGTGCCACAGCTTCTGATGGAATATCCTTTTTCTTTTGAGCAGTTTCGATATTCCAAATAACATCCTCGATCGCATCATCTCCCGCATCGCCGGCCATGTCGCTGTCACCGGCGATCCGGCTGTTATTGTTCGCCTCCGACTGTGAAGCCGCTTTCGATAAAGTCCGGCGTGCAGCATCGGCAATGGCCGGCGCGAGAATTGCAAGTATGGTTTCGGTACCCGAAAGCCCGCTATCATTTTCGCGGGTTTCTGTGTCTACCTTTGCCGCGTCCAAATTTTTTGCGGTCCCGCTGTCCACGCTACCTGAATCCGCCTCTCGACTGGCAAAGAGATCACTGACAGTAGAGGTGTTGACATCAGGTGCTTCAAGGGAGGCGATGACATCATCGATGATATGGCCTTCTGCTTGGGTGATGTCTGTGGCAGCTATGTCTGGGGGAGCCTTGTCTGCCGAATTGCCGGTTTGCGCGGGTGATATTGTGGATGCAGTTGATGTTGTTGTCTCCAGTGCAGACGCGACATCGGTGGCGGCTTTGTCTGTGAATGTAACCGGCGCGGCTGTATTTGGTGTCTTTTCAACAGCAACACCGCAGGCTGACAGAAACATCAAAGCAACAGCAAATACTGGTTGTCTTGGCAAAGACGGCATTTGATTCCTCGATGAACGAGTTTGCATCATGACTTGTTTTTGCACGCAAATCATTATTCAGCTATAATAGGTGCCAAATAAAGATTATTAAACACCATTTCATGGTCTGGTTTCATCCAGATCGGAACAATTTCATATGACACGCTCCGGATTTCTCAGCATCGTTGCCACACCGATTGGCAATCTGGGTGACTTTTCAACGCGTGCAGGGGAAACGCTGTCAAAAGCTGATATCATTGCCTGCGAAGATACCAGGGTGACAAAAAAGTTGCTGCGCCTTACCGGAACATCCGTTTCTGCTAAAATCATGGCATATCACGATCACAACGGCGAAAAAATGCGTCCCTATCTGCTGCAACGTATGGCAGGCGGCGATCATATCGCCCTCGTCAGCGATGCCGGCACGCCTCTTATATCAGACCCTGGTTACAAGCTTGTTGCGGCCTGTCAAACGGCCGGAATAGCTGTAACGACAACGCCAGGTCCCAGCGCTGTCATTGCAGGTCTGACCGTATCCGGCTTGCCAACCGATCGCTTTATGTTCGCCGGTTTCATTCCCGGCAGCGCCAATGCACGGGCAAAGGCTTTTTCTGAAATTGCCGATATATCAGCAACGATGATCTGGTTTGATGCACCGTCGCGGCTTGCCCGCAACCTTTTGGAGATGGCGGATATTCTGGGGCAACGCCAGGCATGCATTACACGCGAATTGACCAAACTGCATGAAGAAACAATGGTTGGTGATCTGCGGGAACTTGCCGAAAGGGTTGCATCCATGACGCCGATGAAAGGCGAATTGGTTCTCGTGGTAGCGGGCCGAACAGGAGATGTGAATGTGATGGATGATACAGCGCTGACCAAATTGTTGCGCGCTGAAATGGACGGCCAGCGGTTGCGAGATGCGGTCGCCAATGTAGTCAGTGCCACCGGCATTGCTAAAAACCGTGTCTATCGCATCGCGCTTGCCGTTGCCGATGACAGCACCATGACCGAAGATTGACCCATCCGCATACCGATCTCTTGCTCCATGAGCCGCGGCATTCACCGGTTGATCAACGACGCCGTCCCGAGCAAGGCGGCAGAATCTCCCGCGATCATCTCAGTGGTTGTCTGTTTTCACCAGATGTTTGCTTGGCGTTGGAGATGCCGTGCTGGCGAAATTGATCTTGTTGCTCTCCAAGGACGAGCCATCTGCTCCGTCGAGGCGAGATGTTGGCGTCAACTCGGTGTGGCTAACGCGCCGTTTCCGCACCAACAGTAACGTACAATCCGTATTACCGGGGATTTTGCAAGCCGGCGGGGAATCTCACGTAATCTTGAATGACTGTTTGAGCTGGTACAATCCGGCTGGCCGTCAACAGCCTTTCGATAGATTTTGCGGCATCCTCCGGACGCGTGTAAGGAATCACCAGGCAGAAACACACTTCGCAGGCCTTGACCGGTGACGGGCCAAGCGGCACATTGGCACAACTTGACGCCGGTGCATTTTCGCCACCACTTGAAAAGGGATCGCTCCTGATGAATTCCGCTTTGAAACCCATCGCTCTTCTTGGGCTCGTTAGCCTTATACTTTCTGGGTGTGCAAGCGCCGTGCTTGGCGTGGGAACTGCCGCCGTTGCGGCTTCAAGTACCGAAAAAGGGTTAACTACCTCAGTTTCAGACGGCCTAATCTTCACAAAAATTCACGATAAGTTTGTGCAGGCGGACGCCAGCCTTTCAACTGCACTGGATGTCACCGTCAATGATGGTGCTGTGCTGCTGACTGGCAAGGTGACGACACCGGAAGAAAGAGTTTTGGCAACAAAACTGTCCTGGGAAGTAAAGGGAGTACGTGAAGTTGTTAATGAAGTTCAGATCACCGATAAATCATCACTAAAGGACGTCGCTAAGGACTTGGCTGCAGGTGCGCAGTTGCGCGGCAAGCTGATTGGTGACACGAAAGTATCCTCTCTCAATTTCAGCATCGATGTAGTGAATAGCGTTGTTTATCTATCCGGAGTTGCCAAAGATTCGGAGGAGATGAACCGGGTGGTGAGCCATGCGCGCGAATTGAGATTTGCCAAACAGGTGGTGAATTACATCTCGTTGCTGGCGGATCAACGCGATTAGCACCGGCATGGCTCTGACAGTTGCTATTCAGATGGACCCGATCGGGTCTATCGATATCATTGGAGACACCTCCTTCGCCCTTGGCCTTGAGGCGCAAGAGCGCGGCCATCATCTCTGGTATTACACCCCGGATAGTCTGTCCCTGAACGCCGGACGCGTGGAGGCTACCGGCCAGTCCCTGAAATTGCGCGATGTGGCGGGAGATCATTTTGACGTCGGCAACCGCGAAGTACGGGCGCTGTCGGATTTCGATGTGATCCTGATGCGGCAGGACCCGCCGTTTGACATGAACTACATCACCGCGACACATCTGCTAGAAATGTTGCCAGCCTCGACCATGGTGGTAAACAATCCAGCAGCAGTACGAAACGCGCCTGAGAAACTGCTTGTTACCCTGTTTCCGGATCTGATGCCGCCGACATTGATCAGCCGTGACCTGAACGTCATTCGGTCGTTTAGGGACACGCATCAGGATATAATCATCAAACCTTTGTTCGGGAATGGTGGTGCCGGTGTATTCCGTCTGCCACCCGACGATCAAAATTTTCATTCGCTTCTTGAAATGTTCTTTGGCTCCAGCCGGGAGCCTGTGATGGTGCAGGCCTATCTGCCAGCGGTACGCGCCGGTGACAAACGCATCATTCTCATCGATGGTAAACCTGTGGGGGCGGTAAATCGGGTTCCCGGTACCGGTGAGGCGCGATCAAACCTCCATATTGGCGGCACCGCCGTAGCCAGTGACCTGACACCGCGTGACCACGAGATTTGTGCACGCATAGAGCCAATCCTGAAAGCGCGCGGCTTGCTCTTCGTCGGTATCGACGTCATTGGTGATTTCCTAACCGAAATTAATGTCACATCACCGACCGGCATTCGCGAAATACAGCGTCTGTCCGGCATTGATATCGCCGCGCTGACGTGGGCCACCATCGAAACACAGCGCGGCAGTCACGCCAGTAACCACATCGCAAAATAGACCAGCGTCCTGGTGAGGTGATTGGCACGGGTCACGATAGGGGCTTCTTTTGATCAACCCGCCTGTGGTAGGCAGTTGCTCGGCGATCGAGTGCAACATCGTGACACCAAACCCCTCTCGCAGTAAAAGGGTCGCAACAAACCAGGAAGATGCACCGCAAAAATAGACTTTCCTGTACCGGATGAACTAATCATCAGTAGATTATAGCGCCCTGCCGAAGCAATTTCGGGCACCAGACGCGCTGTTTGCTGTACACGAAGATCAAGCATATCTGGTGAATCACTTAATGCTAACAATGATCCAAGTTTCGGTGCTGGCAGGAACTGCGCGCAGCGCAGATGCCTCAACAGTGCCCGCCCGATTTATCCTAAAAACCGCCCGCACCTGTTCAAGTGATTCAGCTGCGGGACAGCATCCTGCCGACAGGTTCACCACCAAGAACATGCATATGAAGATGCGGCACCTCCTGATGTCCGTTGGCACCGATATTGGAAATCACGCGGAAGCCAGTTTCCGCAATGCCGGTAATTTCAGCGACATGCGCAATCATGCGTGTAAATGCAACCTGTTCCTCGGCCGTTGCGTTGGCAGAAAAATCAAGCCAGTCGACATATTGACCCTTTGGAATCACCAGCACGTGGACAGCGCGGGCCGGGTTTATATCTTCAAATGCGAGGGTGAATTCATCTTCAGCAACTATCTTGTTTGAGATTTCACCACGTAGGATTTGTGCAAAGATATTGCTGTCATCATACGTCATCAAGCTAGTTCCTTGTGATAATAGAACCCCGTTACATATTCATCTCCAACCCGCGCATAATAGGCATTCGTGCCGTAATGCAGAAAGCCGCAGGCCTCGAATGATTGAATGGCACGGATCTGAGTAGCGCGCACGTCAAGATTGACCATGGTGAAACCCTTTGATTTGGCCAGCGCCTCGGCTTCACCGATGAGGAGCGCGGCAAGACCATGACCACGCGCCCAAGGCGCCACAAAAAAAGTGGTCAAATTGCAGGAAAAAGCTTGCGCCTCGTTATTACGAGGCGGACAGATAATCTGACAGCTGCCGGCGATAACCTTGTCTAAACGTACCACTACCAAATGACGTTCGGGGATCATCTGAACACCCCGCCAATAATCCTCCATTACGGAACGTGGCGGTGGGGATAGCCAGCCAAAACCACCTCCGGACAGGATAGCCTCATCAGCCGCGTCACACAACTCGTCAAGATCACTGCTGTTCAGTCGTGCCGGTGTTTCCACCGATCTCTTTGCGGCACGGCCGATCAGTTTTTCGGGCGTCATATTGCACCTTTTCCAGAACAACGCTGGTTAATCTTACGTTTAATACGACGCGTATGTATCACAGGCTGCGCTTTTCACAAAATCACGAAAGCTAATTTGTGTTGGCAGAAAGCAGGCTCAGGATTTGTTTAGCCGACCTATTTCTTCTTCGATGACATCGATTATGCGCGCGCAAGCAGCGGAATCAAAGTTGCGGATGTTGCCCGCCACGAGATTAGCCAGCTGTACTGCCATTGAATCACATCTCGTGGCATCGATGGTGGGTTTTGGGTGTGACATCGCAGCCAGTGATTTCAATTCCTCCGCATCATCCCAAATCAGACCCAACCAGACACAGATCTGATCAACAAGAGGCGCCGACGGCTTACCGCGAGCACCATTCTCCAGTGCCGAAATATAGGCCTTCGAAACACCAAGTGCAGCCGCTTGCTGCTGTTGTGTCAAACCGCGGGATGCGCGCAATTGCTGCATCTTTTCGCCAAAGGGTGTCATTATAAATTTCGTGTACGGCGCAGCATGACATATAACGCACCCTCACCGCCATCCGCCTGAGTTGCGTTAGAAATTGCCAAAATTCGACCGGACAGCGGCGACGTTTTCAACCATTTCGGCACAAGCCGGCGCAGCACGCCCTGGCCCCCGCGTCCCTTCCCTGTAATGACAAGGACGCAACGGTGATGGGCCGTTGATGCACTATCGATAAAGCGTGCAAGACTGCGCTCAGCCTGTGCTGCTGTCATGCCATGTAGATCAAGACGTGCACCGATCTCCAGATTACCCTGAACGAGCCGGCGGCGCGACGCCCGGTCAATCCCGGCATGTTCGCCGGCAGAAACATCTATCGGCTTTGGTTGTTTGGGTGCCACCGCTAAACGCGCTGCGGATTCCTTGATGTTTTTTTTCTGCTTTTCTCGGGGCGGACTGCGTATCGCCGACTTTGCTGCCGTCAGTTCGGCGTCCTGGTTATACGGCGTGACACCGCGTGTGACTTTCTGCCACAACGATGTGTCATCATCGGGATGTCTGCCAGATCCGGTCATGGGTTTTCATGCCCCCGGGTGTTGGTTCAGTCCTCGCCCGGCGCTTCGGTCTCGGCGAGTTTCCAGTTTGGATCATCCAGCGTCAGGTCGCGTTCAAAAGTCCAGATATCCACGAGATTGCGCTTTCCGGTATCCTCATCTTCAATACTGTTACCGTCAGAATCTGTGAGGGTGCGAGTCTGAGTAGACTCAAACCGAACGGTCACGGATGCAACATTGTCGAACACCTTGGCATTAAAAATCTCAACGGCTTTTAGCTCGTCAAGCATAATCTCCAGATTTTCGCCGTCAGTGCTGCGTTGCTGTATCGATGTGGTAAAACTCTGCATAAGTTCGTAGCTCAGGAGACGCTTCAGCAGCGCAATATCACCTGCAGCATAGGCCTGCAGAATCATGTCAAACGCCATTTTGGCTCCGTCAAGAAACTGACTTTCGGAAAACTGCTTGTCGGCCTTGCGCAGCGCGTCGATCCCGTGTCCGTCATTTATCGCTGTCTTGCGGCCGGAATCAATAGGGATTACGTCAGCAGCCGCCTCAAATTTACTTGTGTTAGGTTGCTGCTCCTCATAGCCGGTGCGTTGCCCCAGCACCGAGCGAAGGCGCAGCACAAGCAGCACGGCAATAACAGCGAAAATTATAATATCGATAAAAGGCACGATCTCCCCCAGCGGGATGTTTGGATCCGTTCGCACAGTCTCTTACAATGCGGATATACAGTCTACATATGTTATGTAAATGATACGGCAAGTTGCCACCAGCTAATTATTTCCTCACCTACCAGGCATGCAGGGTGCGGTGGCCGGATTTTTGAGTGTCTGCAACAGAAAAGGCAAAAAAGTGCCTGTTTTAATCCTCATATTTATTGCGCTGTGGGCCTGGGCCGAATTGGCTGTTTTTATTGCCATTGGTTCTGAAGTCGGTGTTTTACTGACGATCATCGGCATTGTCTTCACAGCAATTGTAGGAATCTGGCTTTTAAAAAACCAAGGCCGCGCCATCCTTATAGCGCTACAGCACAAAATCGTGCGCGGCGAAACACCGTTGGCATCCATGGCGGATGGAGCCGCCATTGCGGCAGGTGCAGTGCTGATGTTAATACCGGGATATATCACTGATGCAATGGGCCTGCTGCTGTTTTTCCCTGGCATCCGCACGTTGTGCGGCGCTTGGCTGATCAGCCGCATGGTGTCTCGCGGCGCCGGGCGATTTTCCTTTCAGGCGGGTGTGGGCCGTTTCGAAAAGGAACGTCCCAGAGGCGGTGGGTTTGATGACAGTTTTGATCCGTTTCATGGTAGTCGTGGATCACGCCCTTCGACCCGTCACCATGATGCGCCAAATAATCCGGTAATCGAAGGTGATTTTGAAGAAAAGCCTGCGGACAGGCCTCGCATAGAAAAGCCCTAGATTGGTTTAATTCCAACCCGCTCCGCCTAATCGAGCATTGAGTGGGTTGCGATACTTTACATGTGCATGCTATTGCCGCGATCGGCTGGTCGTTCTATGGGCTAGCTTAGCACAAAGTGAGATGTGGCAACCGGGTGACGGAGATCGATATGGCCAAAACTCCAGACAAAGTTAAAAATGATGAGCCAGCTGCCGAGGCAACAGCACCCGGCAGCGCCGGATCGGAGCAGCAACAGCGCCAGATCGTCGTGCATGCGCAATATGTTAAGGACCTTTCGTTTGAAAATCCAAACGCCCCTGATATCTTAATGTCACCGCCCGCACAGCCCGATGTCGAAATTGGCGTGAATGTAGGCGCGCGCAGCCTGCATGGGGAGCAATATGAAGTAACCCTGACGCTTTCGGCCAAGGCAAAGAGCGAAGACAAGACACTGTTTCTCGCTGAACTAAGCTATTGTGCCATCGTATCGGCGCAAAACGTGGATCAGCAAACATTGAACCCGCTGATCATGATCGAAGCGCCGCGGCTGATGTTCCCGTTTGCGCGCGCCATCGTTTCAGACATGACTCGCGATGGCGGTTTTATGCCTTTGTCTATCCAACCGATTGATTTTGTTGCTGTGTACCAGTCGAACATGGAAGCGCAGAAGTCTACTGGTAATGGAGCAGACGCTGGGCGTTAATTTCCAGTACTGCCGAACCTAGCGCAACCAAACGGCATTATCAATACGAGCCACAAGTACGCCATGAGCGCCCATTTCATCCTTGCTTGGCGCATGCGGCCGGTCAAACTGATTAATGTCCGCGCGAAATACAAAACCGCTATCATCGGCCTGCCCGATTCCTGCCGGGGTGAGGGTGCCGGCAGAAGCCGGTTCCAAAGACAGGTTTGGTTGACGACCACCAAGCAGCTCAACATAAACAGCAGCAAGAAGATCCGCGTCGATCAACGCACCGTGAAGGTCGCGGTGGGTGTTATCAATATCGAAACGACGACACAAAGCGTTGAGATTCGCCTGTGCACCGGGGAATTTACGCCGCGCCATTGGCAGGGTATCGATCGCCTGGCTCATTGACAGCGGTTCACGGTCCAGACGGGCCAGCTCGGCATTGATGAAGCCCATGTCGAATGGCGCGTTATGAATCACCATCGGCGAATCAGCCACAAAGTTTAGAAATTCGTCAACAACGGCGGCAAATACCGGCTTGTTAGCCAGAAACTCTGACGTAATACCATGAACGGCAACAGCTTCTGCCTCGATGTCTCTTTCAGGGTTGATGTAGAGATGAAGCTGATGGCCGGTTGGCACATGGTTGATCATTTCCAATGCGCCGATTTCAATAATCCGGTGCCCATTTTTGGGATCAATGCCTGTTGTTTCTGTATCGAGAACAATTTCACGCGTCATTGCAATCTATTCCTGTTGATCTATCTGCAGAACTCCGGGAAGCGTCCAGTAACATTATCTGGTCCAGAATATCATCAAGCTGGTGACGCGCTGCTTCCAGCCCGTATTGTGTTTCTATGACAGCGTCTGCGCGCGTGCGTTTGTCTTCCATCGGTATCTGGCTGGCGAGGATAGCATTCCATTTTTGTTCCGTCATGCCACTTCGCGCCATTCCACGATCCTGTTGAGTCTGGCTGTCCACATCACATAAAATGACGAAATCACAGGCGACATCTCCACCAGTTTCAAACAACAGCGGAACATCTAGTATCACAAATGGCACATCCAAAGATTGGCTTTCGGCTAGAAAAACATCCCGGTCAGCGGTCACCAATGGATGGATAATTGCTTCAAGCAGACGGCGTTTGGTTGGATTTGTAAAAACAATGCCACCAAGGGCCTGACGGTTTATGGAACCGTCGGACGCTAGAACTCTTTCACCAAAAATATCAATTACCGACTGAACAGCTGCGCCATCCTTCGCCATCAATCTGTGAACAACTGCATCGGCATCATGGACCGGGATGCCGCGATCGCGCAGCATTGTGGCGGTGGTCGACTTGCCTGTAGCAATGCCCCCTGTGAGACCGATAATTTTCATGTAGTACTCTTCATCTGCGTTACCTTAGCAGCTATCACGCCTATGCGCGTTCAGCGTCAGACCATGCTCACGCAAAAAGCCCAATATTGGCAACATAGGCAAACCAAGGATTGACGTGTGGCTGCCATCAATTTCCTCCATGAGATGAATGCCTACACCTTCTACCTGATAGCTTCCAGGGCCGCAGAATGCGTCGCTTCCCACCACATCCAGATAGTCATTAATGGCATCATCATCCAATTTGCGCATTTTCAAGCTTGCCGTATCGACATGATGCCAGATGCGCGTGTTGTCACGAAACATAACAACGGCTGTGATCAGACTATGCGTTTGACCTTGGAGACAGCTGAGTTGGTTATGCGCGGCTTTTCGGCTTTCCGGTTTACCAAACACATGACCGTCAAGAACGAGGATCTGGTCAGCAGCAAGTACCAATTGGCCGCCGGTGATTGCGTGGCGTTGGCAAGCAGCTGTTCCTTTCATTTCCGCCAGAAGAATTGCAACATCGTTGGGATCAACATTATCCGTTGCACAAGCCGAGCGTATGGAAGCCTCATCAATCGCCACCGGTGCGGTGCGAAGATCGATACCCGCGTCAGCAAGAAGCGCCTGTCTGGTATGGCTTGAAGATGCAAGAATCAGGGGACCTGATGGCAAGGTTACAAAGGTGGCAGTTTTCGTCACCTTGTTTCCTCCAACCATTTTGTGTGAAGTTGAATAACAGCTGCTGCTGTCTCTTCAACTGATCGACGTGTGACATCAATGACTGGCCAGCCATGATGCGCAAAAAGCCGCCGTGCATCCCGTACCTCAGCAGTGATCTGGTCTATATCGGAATATGAGGTGTTTGCTTCATCGGATATTGCAATCTGACGGGTTTTGCGCAACACACTCAACCGTTTTGAGTCATTGGTCAGTCCAACGACAAAGACATGCACGCCATCAAGGTAGTACGCCGGAAACTGCACATTCGGTACTAGCGCATAATTGGCGACCTTGTATCCCCGGTGTGCCAAATACATGGATGTTGGTGTTTTGGAGCTGCGTGACACACCAACAAGCAGTATGTCAGCCTCTGTCAATTCATTCATATTCAACCCATCATCATGGCTTACCGCAAATTCGACTGCGGCCATCCTATCAAAATAGGCAGTATCGAGTTGACGCTGGCCACCCGGACGATTTTCAACCGGTTGACCAAGCAGACCACCAAGCAAATCAACCACCGGATCTAGAACCGAAACATGTGGAATTCTACGCGCTTTACAATGGGATTCTAGGGTATGCCGCACCTCAGGATCGACGACACTCATCAGCAGAATACCGGGATTGCGTTCAACGCCTCTAATAACGGCGTCAACGTGACGTTCACTGCGCACAAGTGTCCATATATGCTCGGTTGTACGTACAGTTGGGAATTGCGCAAGACATGCGCGTGCAATCTGATGCACGGTTTCACCCGTTGAATCTGAGATTAGGTGCAAATGCAAAGGCGGCTTGTTCATCCGGATAAATTATGGCGGGAAGTACAACCTGTCATCCCATTTCTACCATCTGTCTATGGTTTGTCCCGTCTCACTGTTTGACTTTAAACGCATTATGGTGCGCAGCCTGTGGGGCGTATTGCGTGTTGAATTCGTAAAATGGGGATGAATTTCTTGCTGAGCTTCAAAACAGAAGTTAGTCCACAGATTGGGCATCTGTTATACGGTTGTGGATATCCCCTATGCACCCACAATGTGTGTAATGGTGAAAATGTAAAATATTCTGTCACTAACCCAAAGAGTACGATAGGACACTGGGGACAGTGCTGGGGGTAAGCTGTTTACAGAGTTTTATGCACCGCTTTCCACAACCACCTACCTATACAGCAACCCTATATATAATATTTATTATTATATGAGAGAGCCTTCACCCATGACGTCCCGTTTTCTTAACACCTTGTCCGGCACTGTAAACACACCACCACCGGTATGGCTGATGCGACAGGCTGGACGTTATATGTCGGAATATCGCGCTTTAAGGTCCTCTGAACCCGATTTCATCTCCTTTTGTTTGAACAGCACCAAAGCATCTGAAGTGACAATGCAACCGATAAAAAGGTTTGGTTTTGATGCGGCCATTATTTTTTCCGATATCCTGCTTGTACCATGGGCTTTGAACAGGAATGTCCGGTTCATTCCTGGAACCGGCCCGCTTCTCGACCCTTTGCAGGCAGTTAGCGATATCGATGTAGCACTGCTTGACCAGATGCCAGACCGGTTGGCACCTGTGGGACAGACAATTCAGATGACCCGTGCACAATTACCAGAAGAAACGGCACTTATCGGCTTTGCCGGCGCACCCTGGACGATCATCACCTATATGCTGGAAGGCCAGTCATCGCGTGATTTTCCAACCTCACGGCGCTGGCTATGGGAGAATAATCATAATTTTGACGCGTTGCTGGAACTTGTGATTGAGGCAACGGTTCAGTTCTTGGAACTGCAAGCGCGTGCTGGTGCTGATGCGCTGATGTTGTTTGACAGTTGGGCAAGCGCTGTCCCGGCGCATGCACGTGACCATGTGGTGTCTGACCCCGTTAAACAAATCATTGATAAACTGGCACGCCGCGGTATCGGGCAGCCGGTTATCGGTTTCCCAAAAGGTATCGGTGAAGGCTTGGTGCGGTATTGTGAATTGTCAGGTGTTCGAGCTGTTAGTATTGATCATGGCACCGATATCCGCTGGGCGGTGCAACACTTGCCGAAAGGTGTTGTGCTGCAGGGAAACCTTGATCCTATGACATTAATCGATGCAGGAAAAAAAATGCAGGATTCCGTGAACGAAATCCTTGATGTTTGCAGCGGTCGTCCGCACATCTTCAATCTCGGACATGGCATTACACCAGAAACATCTGTTGAACATGTGGACCAGTTGCTAGAAATAATAGGCGCTGCTGGATCATGAGTTATGACATTATAAAAGCACTGCATGTAATTTCGGTCATCGCCTGGATGGCTGGCTTACTCTATTTACCGCGATTATATGTCTACCATGCTGAAACAGCCATCGGCACGGTGCAGGCGGAAACCTTTAAAGTTATGGAACGGCGCTTATTGAAGGCGATCATGACACCGGCCATGATTGCAAGTTTTCTGTTTGGCATCTGGATGCTGGTACTTGCGCCCAGTCTACTGGGTGAACCCTGGATGATTATTAAGATCCTGTGTGTTTTTGGGCTGGCGGGTTGTCATGGCTTGTTTGCGCGGATGCGTCGCAATCTGGAAAATGACAAAATGCCTTACAGTCCGAAAGCATATAAAATATGGAACGAAGTGCCGACATTGCTGATGGTAATTATCGTTTTCATGGCAATCGTAAAGCCTGACTTTACATAGACGGCAATATTGCGTAGCATTTGGTTTATAACGGGTGCATCCTTCAGGATCGCCGGTGAATATAACTCCCCCCATGCCAGGCTTTAGATAAACGCTGTCTAATGTGCTCCTCCTCTAAATTTTAACGTGGCAACATCATGCACCTTCAGGAATTGAAGCAAAAAACACCCGCTGATCTGTTGGCTTATGCTGAAGATCTTGAGGTCGAAAACGCTAGCACATTGCGCAAACAGGATATGATGTTTGCGATCTTGAAACAGCTAGCCCACAACGATGTTGCCATTTACGGCAGCGGGGTCCTGGAGGTATTGTCTGACGGTTTTGGGTTCCTGCGTGCGCCTGAATCAAACTATCTGCCCGGGCCCGATGATATCTACGTATCCCCAAGTCAGGTGCGTCGGTTTGGCTTACGGACAGGAGATACTGTTGAAGGCGAAATTAGGGCACCTAAGGATGGAGAGCGATATTTCGCCCTCCTTAAGGTTGAGACAATCAATTTTGAAGAACCAGGCGCTGTTCGCCATCGTATCAATTTTGATAATTTGACACCGCTTTATCCACAAGACAAGCTGACGCTTGAACTGCCATTTGACCCGGACAATAAGGACAACACCCCCCGTGTTATCGATCTGGTCTCGCCAATGGGTAAGGGTCAGCGGGGCCTCATTGTTGCGCCACCGCGTACTGGTAAGACAATGATGCTGCAAAGCATCGCCCATGCGATTTCTGAAAATCATCCGGAAGTATATCTGATCGTCTTGTTGATTGATGAACGTCCTGAGGAAGTGACGGACATGCAACGGTCTGTCCGTGGAGAGGTGATTTCATCCACCTTTGACGAGCCCGCATCAAGACACGTTCAAGTAACTGAAATGGTTATAGAAAAAGCAAAAAGATTGGTTGAACATAAGCGGGATGTCGTGATACTACTGGATTCTATCACCAGATTGGCACGTGCTTATAATACAGTTGTTCCTTCATCGGGCAAGGTATTGACAGGTGGTGTAGATGCCAATGCACTGCAGCGGCCAAAGCGCTTTTTTGGTGCGGCTCGAAATATTGAAGAGGGCGGCTCTCTTACGATCATTGCCACAGCACTGATCGAAACCGGTTCGCGCATGGATGAGGTAATTTTTGAAGAGTTCAAGGGTACAGGCAACAGCGAGGTCATTCTGGATCGCAAGCTGTCTGACAAGCGGACCTTCCCGGCGATTGATATCACCCGGTCGGGCACGCGTAAGGAAGAGCTGTTGGTCGATAAGGGCACACTCGCGAAGATGTGGGTGCTGCGCCGTATTCTGATGCAGATGGGCCCTGTTGACGCGATGGAGTTCCTGATCGATAAGCTGAAGAATTCCAAGTCAAATGATGACTTTTTCGATCAGATGAACAGCTAGGCTGACGATCCTGTTAGAGATTTTGGGCTTCGAGTTCAATCAGAAAACGTTTTCGATCGAGATTCTCGGCATGGGTTGGGTGCAGATCGCTACCGCCTCCGTAGTTGCCAAGCGAACTATCGGCGCGGATAACACGATGGCAAGGGTAAATGATGGGGATCGGGTTACTGGAACAGGCCGTTCCAGCCGCGCGCGCCGCCTTAGGCTTACCCGCTATGTTCGCGAATTCAGCATAGGTAACCACCTGCCCATAGGGAATCCGGAACATTGTCTGCAACCATTCATGGCTAGTGGCTGTTTTCCCGTCTGCGCTTAACGGAAGCTTAAATTTCTTTAATCTGCCGTGGAGATACGCTTCAAGCTGGCGTATTGTTTCACGTGAAACACTATCCGGTCGGTCTGTCCCGATGGGGGCTGTTTGGTCCCAGTCCAGCCTTATTATGGCCTTGCCATTACTGATTGCACGCATATAACCGAGGACGGTTAATATGGTTGTGTGATAGGTTTCTGTCATGTGACCCCCTTTAATCGTCCGGTCTTCGGGTCGGCGCTGCGGCGGTCAACGGGGTAAGGCCCTTAATGAAGGACCGCAGCGAAGATAAGCCTATATCAGTTAATATTTTAGGAAAAGATAAGCATGCCTGGCCGTGAGGATACAATTTTTGCGCTGGCGACGCCGCCGGGTCGATCTGCGATCGCCGTGATACGGATCAGCGGTGGCAGCGCGCATCAGGCGGCAGCGGCATTTGGTGCGGCTGCGCCGGCACCGGGCCAATTCAGGCTTGCAAGATTGAAAAATGGTGACGGTCAGACAGTTGATGAGGCGCTGCTTCTTGCAATGGCGGGTCCGTGTTCGTCGACGGGCGAGGATGTGTTGGAAATTCACTGTCATGGATCAAGCGCTATCGTGCATGGGCTGTCGCAGCAGCTGGGGGCCCTTGACGGATTTCGACCAGCGGAGGCCGGAGAGTTTACGCACCGGATGTTTGCCAACGGGCGGATTGATCTACTCGGCGTTGAGGCGCTGGCTGATCTGATTGATTCGGAAACAGATTTGCAGCGCCAACAGGCCTGGGCGCAGATGGATGGTGCCCTACGCGGACCTGCAACGGAGTGGCGTGAGAAGCTGATCGCACTTGCCGCCCGTCTCGAAACGCTGATCGATTTTGCCGATGAGGATTTACCGCCGGATGTGGCGGCCGACTGGGGTGATCGCGCACAAGCCCTCGCCACTGAGATGCAAGCCGTGCTTAATGATGGCCAGTTTGGTGAACGTGTGCGTAATGGTGTGCGTGTTGCGTTACTCGGCCCTGTCAATGCAGGCAAATCCACATTGCTCAATTATCTGGCTGGCCGCGAGGCTGCCATTGTGTCCGAAACAGCTGGCACAACGCGTGATGTTGTAACCGCAACCATTGACCTGGGCGGCGTGCCGGTGACACTGCTGGATACAGCCGGTATCCGCGAGACGGACGACACCATAGAAGCAGAGGGGGTGCGGCGGGCACGTCAGGCAGCGCAGGATGCCGAGGCAGTGCTGGTTGTTGTTGACGGGTCGCGTCCGGGCTGGCGCGAGGAGATTTCAAACCTTCAGCCGCTGGTACCCGCAAGCAGTCAGATCATTGTCACAAAATCCGATCTCGGCATTGCTGAAACGAGGCAGGCTGACGACTGGCCAAATGGGGCGCTCGCTGTCACATTGCAGGGCGATGGGGCGGAAGCAACAGGCCAGGCTATTCTTGATGCTTTATACAAGCTGATTGTGCCAGCCAACGAGGCAGATCGGGCAAGCATCATCAGCCGGCTACGACACCGACATGCGATCAAAGCGG
>MDTC01167871.1_pt1 | contig 23799 bp, 18 predicted proteins | sample 811181 | NCBI WGS metagenome assembly MDTC01 (sample SAMN05326644, study PRJNA326480) | marine metagenome | isolation source: seawater | place: Pacific Ocean: North | collected 2011 | reverse complement strand
TTTGGTAAGAGACTATAAAACTTTTATTAATAGTTTAGAGATAAATATGATAGAAAAATGGATTAAATCAAAAAAAATTTTTCATCTTATTTCTACCAATAAAAAATTAGTAAATCCTAATTTAATTGGAATTAATAATTTTGAATTATTCAAAAAAAATATACAATTTAATTTCGATTTCAAAAGAGATTATTATGGAATATGTGATTATTTTTGTGAAATTTGTATCAAACCAATATTAAAAAATAATTTTTTATCAGATAATAAAGATCAATATATTGAATTCAATGTTCCGTTTAATATTCAACAATTTAAACTTAATATCAAAGATGTAACTTATTTGGGAGAGTTAATTGATCCATATGGGGACTTATGTGATAAAACTATGATTAATATTGAAAGTATTTCTATTATGGGAACTAAGGAGGTTTTAGATGAATTAATTCTTTTACTTGAAAGTATTGATTACCTTTATAATTCTATTAAAATTGAATTTTTATGTGATTTTGAGGTAAAAAATTTTTTTAATAAAACATTTAACAATGACCATTATTTTCTTAAAAATATTAGAGAAAATATTACTTTTCATGCTATTAATTTCGATCATAAATCTGACACTGAACAAAGAGATTTACCCAAATGGATGAAATTTATGTTTAAAAAAATGGATATTATGAAAATAGCATTAGATAAACATAAAAATACCGTTTATTTGGATACTGATATGATACTTTTCCAAAAATTACCCAAGGTTCCTAAAAACAAAGACGTAGGATTATGCCACCATTATATAAATGTAAAAGATGTTGAAAATTTTGGAGCTTTTAATGCAGGTATGATTTATATTTCAAATAAAAAATTTATACAATGGTTTTTAGATCAACAAGGAACAGACAAATGCAGGTATTATGAACAAACAATCTTAGAGTATGTTCATAATAAATTCAATACTTTTTTATTTGAACCACAAGTTAATTTTGGATATTGGAGATATACTCAAGCTCCAAATAAAGATTGGGTTTATCAAAATTTTACAATTAAAAATGGAAACATTTTATATCAAAATAAAAAATTACAATCAATTCATACACATTTATTGGGGAAACACCCAAATATTTTAGGATTCAACAATCTAATAATCGATTTAATTATTGGTTCTAGGTCTCATGTAAAAGATATTTTAATAAAATATAATATATTAAAATTACCTAAAATACCAATATTCATTGTTCATCAAGGTAATCAATTATATTTAAAACAAATTATAAACCATGCCAAACAATTCAGTAATGAAATATATTTAATTGGAGATTCCTCAAATAAATCTTTTACAAAAAACCATTTAGATATCAATATTAATAATAATTTGGAAAGTCAATTCCAAAGTGTGTATCGCCATTTCTCTTCAAATAATGAACCATTTGAAAGAATATGTATAAGTAGGTGGTTTAAAATTTATCACTACGCAAAAAAAATGAAATTAAATAATTTTTGTGTTATGGATTCTGATGTTTTAATATATTCAAATATTAATGATTTTTTTAATCATAGAATTATTACTAATCACTGTTGGCATGAAGATAAATTTATGTATTTAACCGATAAAAATAAAAATGTATCATGCGCTTTTTCCTTTTGGAATATTAACACACTTGGAAATTTATGTAATTTTATAATAAAGTTTTATAACAATGAAAACATTACTCAAATGCAAAAATGGTGGAACAATTATAAATTAAATAATAAGGGAGGTATTTGTGATATGACTCTAATATATTATTTTTTAATTAATCAGAATACTTTTTCTGAATTAAAGCCTAAAAGTAAAAAAATAAATGATGGTTTATGTCAAATTTTTAGTGATAATTCCACTTTTGATAATTCTTTTACTGAAATTTTACCAGACTATGAATTAGAGAATGCGATAGCTGAAAATACAAAAATTAAAATTAAAAAAATAAAGTTTATTAACAATATTCCTTTTTGTTATAATTTTAAGATAAAAAAATATGTAAAATTGAATAATTTACATTTTCATGCCTCAAAAGAACTTCTCAATAAATATTTAATTAAAATAGGTAGAGATAATAATAGACTATCTAATAAAACCAAAATTATAATGCCTAAATCTTTCAATGAAGATAATTTATATTATCATAAAAATGATACTTTTAGGGAATTGGTTAAATGTTGGGAAAATTTAGGTTTGTGCGAAATTAGTTATCAAAAAACAAATCATGTTTGGTTAAATAAAATAGGAGAAATATTACTTTATGATAGACCAACCTTAGATTGGTTAGAAAAAAATTTAAGTTATCAGGTAGGTTTATTTGGTAATCCAAATTGTCCAAATAATGGAAAAATTAACAATCAATGGATATTTTGGGGAAGAAGACCAATTTTACTTGAATATTTTAATAAAAAAAATAATTTGGATTATAATAAAAGGAGTATTTTAAGTATTTTTCTTGGAAAAATAGAAACTAAACAGCAATTAGATAATAGAGCAAAAAAATGGTCATATTATATTGAAAAGTTTGAATGCCCTGTTACAGAATCTAAAAAATATAAGTATTCACAAGAGGAATACTTACAAATGTTATCTCAGTCTAAATTTGGATTATGTTTGCCTGGATTTGGTAAGAAATGTAATAGAGAAGTAGAATTATTTGCTTTGGGAGTGGTTCCTATTTTTACTCCAAATGTGAGCACCAAATATTGTTTCTCATTAAAAAAAGATGAAAACTACTTATTAGCTTATAAACCAGAAGATATTCCTAAATTAATTGCTAATTGTAATTTAGAAAAATGGAATTTTATTGTTAATAATAATAAATTAATTTATGAAAAATTTCTATCAACAATAGGTTCTTTTTACACAACACAAAAACTAATTCAAGAAATCAAAAAAGTAAGATCAAAAAAAAATCCAAAATTATCGGTTGTTTTATTTTCAAAGAATGATGATTATATACCTGATAAAATTGACAGGGTAACTATTTGTTTTACATATTTGTTAAAATCATTTGATGAGATTATTTATGTAGATTGGGGTTCTGAAAAAGAATCTCTTTTACATATACCCGAAATAAATAAATTAATTCAAGATTCTAATAAAATAAAACATATTATTGTAAAACCATCAGAAATATCTCAAATGATACCTAAAAATGTTCCACAAATTTGTCATGTATTGGCTAGAAATATAGGTTTAAGAAGAGCTACGGGAGATTATATTTTATCAACAAATATTGATATCATAGTTCCATCTAAAAAAGAAATTTTAGAATTAATTAAAAATGACCAAAAAGACTCGATGTTTATTATTTCCAGAAAAGATATAGATTCTGAATTTACTAAATCAGTTTTTACTCAATGTCCTGAAAAATTATTTAATATTTTAGGTAATTACTGTGATAGAATAAATAGAGAAATTGATAGAGACCCGGTTAAAGTATTTACAAAATATGCTAAATCTCAAGTAGATGGTGTATTATTAGAGTCTCATCTTAAATACAGTGTGATAGGTAATTGTGGAGATTTTCAATTAGCAAGTAAAGAAGTTTGGAATTCAATTAAAGGATTTGAAGAAGGAATGATTAATTCTGCATGGGGAACAGATAGTTCTCTTCAGGCAAAAGTAGTAAAAAAAAATTTTAAATTAAAAATTTCAATTAAACCAAATGTTTATCATATTTCTCATGAAAATAGATCTCATGGAAATACACCTGTAACAAATGATATGTATAAATATTTCATAAACATTAGTAAAAGTTATAATAATGATTTTTGGGGATTCAGTAACTATAATTTTGAACAAGAAATAATATAAATATAATTTATTTTATATTATTTTTTAATTTAAAAATTGGAAATCGCTATCAATATTAGTTACTTTACATAATAATAATAATTTTTTCATGAACATTTTTAGAATTTAAAACAATTTTTTCAGCAATTTTAGATAAATTATTATCTTTATCTAATTGTGTAACTTCTGTTTTTGGAGGTGTGCTATTTGAGCAAGTTTCTATTTTAAACCACCCATGCTTATTTTTATTATTACAATAGGTTACTAAATTATAGACATAATTTTCATCTAAATTATCTTTAATATAAATGTAATGAAATGCAGATGAATAACTCATTATCATACTACTTATAAAATCAATTTCATCTTGATTAGATTGAAATTTAATTCCAGATATATCTAAAAATGATTTTATCTTTAAATCGAGTATTAATTCTGCATTGGATTTAAGATTCTGTTTTCTGTCTATTTCTATTAATTTATCCTCACCCATTTTATCACTTTTTAAATATTTTTTTAAATTTTCTATATTATCTATTTTAAGTTTTGAATGTTTTTTTTTTAATTCAAATAAATGGTCAAGAATTAATTGACCTCCATGTTTTTCATTTAAAAAACAATTAGTATCAGGATAAGTTGTTGTGAAAAGAGCCCCGCCCTGTATTCCCTTTCCTAATGCTTCTCCTACTATTTTTGCAACTTCTCTTTTCGATACTTCTTTCGATGCATTTGCTACTTTTCTAATTACATTTTTCGTGTTATCTGCATTTACTCTAGATACATTTCTGCTTGAATTAAAACTACTAGCTGAAATTAAAGATTTATTACCATTTGATTCAGAATTTGAAACAGAATTATTAATTCTAGAAGATGATAAAGATGAAGGTAAGATTTTTTTTAATTCATTAATAAAACCTTTAATCTCTTGATCATCAGTTCCTTCTAAATTTTTTTGATTAACTGGATCATTTAATCTTTTAACAAAAATTTTAAAATCTTTATTATTACTTTTATCATCTTGTTCTATACTACTCATACCTTTTATTACTTTGAAATGATTAAATATTTTTTCTTGGAAATCTACCTCTCTAAAATATTTGCTTAATAAGGGATATTTATCATCAGGAATTCTATTAATCAATTCAGATTGATATCCATTATATGGTGAGGATGTCATTGCATTTCCATATTTTTTTGAATTTTTAATTTTAGATAATTTCTTTCCTTTATCTCCCATAAATTTAGAAGCAGTTTTAAAACCTTTTTTACCAAATTTTGTCAAATTTTCAAAAAAAGAGCTACCACCACTTAATCTATTTAGATTGACGGAATCTACTAATTGATACATTTTATTAAAAAAATTATTTTTATAATATTTAAGGTAATAATGTCTTCCTGCAACTCCTAGACCAGCAGCCGCAGCCAAACCAGCAGCAGGGGCTGCATACTTAACTGCCATTGATGCTAATTTATTTTGATTTTCTCCTTTTTCTAAAGCTTTTTTGGCTTGTTCTTCTGCTAATTCTTTAATGACACTTACATCACCCTTAAATAATCTACTTCCGACATTCCAAATTTTTTCAGCAGATTTTTTAGCAGCATCAGCCTCCACTGCGGCTGCTGTAGCTTTTTTTTGTGCTTCATCTGCTTTTTTACATTCATTGGAAGAGGGATCTTTTCCTTTACATTCTTCTTGTAATTTTTTTGCATATTGAAATAATTTATTAGATTCCAATTCTTTTTTAATAGCAGAATCTTGTGCATTTTTAATTCTTTTTTCCAATGCTTCCTTTTCTGAAGCGCTTTTATTAGCCTTTGCCAGTTTAATAGCTTCTTGATTATCTTTTAACCATTTAGCTACATTAACTTCACCTATTTTTTCAAATGAATCATAAGAATCAGAACCTGTTGTAATAATTATATCTGGATTTTCATGTCTTTTTTCAAATGGTTTTTCAAAAATTATTTGATATTTTACAGGATCACCTTTTAATTTTATTGAAGAATTATTTTTCCCACCTGCCTGGTCAGATTTATTCAATATTTTTACTTCCTTTACTCTATTAAAAGTAGGTTCTCCCGATTCACTATGTATCATTATTACATCACCAGGTGTAAATTTAGGATTCCATTTTTTTTCGTCAATAACGATACTTGTATCTCCCTTTGAAATAGATTTATTATGTTCATAGATATCTTCATCTAATTCATTTTCTTCTAATTCAATATTATTTTTAAATTTTTCAGATTCTAATAAAGCACTTTTTACTGCATATTCTTTTTTAGTTTTTATTAAATCATCCTCATCAAAAACATTAATTAAAAAATCTGAATTATCTTGATTTTTCAAAAGTAAATTTCTTTGTTGTCTAATTTGATTTTTTTTTGCTACGTATTCCTGTTTGTTAAATAAATCTGAATTATTATCATTATTAAATTGTTTCATTCGATAATTTAAGTCTAACATACTATCTTGATAATCTAATTTTAATTTATTTTCTTGATATGGTGATGTGAAGCCTTTTCTTGTAATTGTTTCTTTTAAACGTAAATTATTTTTAATCAATTGTCTAATTCTTTTATTAGCTTTACCTATTTTTCTATTTGCTTCATTTCTTTGATTTAGATGAATTTCTCTTGAAACATTATTTTTTTGAAGTAATAAATTTTTTTTTTTTAAATGTAAATTTTCTTTATGTTTTTCTTTAATTACTGAAATATTATCTTTGGTAGCAGAAACAGCGATGTTTCGCTCTTTTTTTAAAGTTTCAATTTGAGATTTTTTATCTTCATTTTCTTTTATAAGCTTTTCCATATCTTCAGATTTTCCGGAATTATTTTTTTTTTTCTGAATCTAGTTCAGATTGAAGTGTTTTTATTTTATTATTACTTTCCCCTAATTCTTTTTCTTTTTCTCCTATTTTTTTCTCTAAATCATTTGCAAATTCTGTTACACCTTCCTTAACATTACTGTTAGTTCTAGTATCACTCGTCCATCCAAGCAATGTTTCCCTTGCCTGGCCTGTTTTTTTTGCTAACCAACCCAAAATTCCGGTTTTCTTAACTTTTTTTTTACCCATATTTTTAACAAGTGATGACCATTTTTTATTATGTTTCTCATTCCAAGATTTAATAAATCTAATAGCTATACCTACTTCCATTTTAGTCCATCCTTTAGCTGATGATCTTTCTTGACCCATAGTTAATAATGCCTGACCTATATCAACATTTGAAAAACCACTCTGTGATGCTAATTCAGCTGCTTTTGCAGATGCAAATTTTTTATCAGCCTCTGGAGAGTCTTCTGAATCAAAAATGTTTTTAATCATTCTTTGGTCCAAAGCAATTAGATTTTTTTTTGGAGATTTTCTTTTCCATCCAAAAAAATCTGAAAAACCTGATTTAACTTTTTTACCAAAAAAATTTGCAACTTCTTTTGGACCATCAATTATTTCTTCAGCAATTTCTGCCCCTTTTTTTTTTACTGCCCCTGATATGCCACTGGGTTTCTTTTCTTTTTTATTATCTTCACCACCAGTTTGCGTCTCAATTACATTTAAATATTTTTTAAGAACTTTAATTCCTTCAGGATGTTCTAGACTTATAGCCTTACCATTGGTAGGATTAATAATTTTTTTATACATTTAATATATAAAAAGATATTATTATATTAATTATAATTTAGATTTTACTAATCCAAAATTTAAAATTAAATTTAAAATTAAATTAAAAATCTGATTCAAAATCAATTTTATCCTCTGTTTTATCATTATTAACATTAACATTAGCTAAACTGTATTCACTAACTCTTTTTTCAAAAAAATTTGTTTTTCCCTCCATTGAAATAAGTTGCATAAAATCAAATGGATTTTTTGTTTTATAAATTTTACTATATCCTAACTGAACACACAATCTATCGGCAACAAATTCAATATATTGAGACATTAAATTTGAATTCATGCCAATCATTGAACATGGTATAGAATTAGTGATAAAATTTTTTTCTATTTCAACTGCTTCAGAAATTATTGAATTTATTGTTTCTGGAGATAATTTATTAATAATTTTACTGTAAAGTAAAACTGCAAAATCAGTATGCATACCTTCATCTCTACTTATCAATTCATTACTAAAAGTAAGTCCTGGCATAAGACCTCTTTTTTTTAACCAATAAATAGAACAAAATGATGCTGAGAAAAATATTCCTTCAACTACTGAAAAGGCAACCAATCTATGAGCAAAAGATGTATTTTTATTATTCATCCATTTTAAAGCCCAATTTGCTTTTTCTTTTACACAAGGAATATTGTCTATACCCTTAAGTAAAAATTTTTTTTCTTCACGATCTTCAACGTAAGTATCAATTAATAAGGAATAAACCTCGGAGTGAATATTCTCAATTGCTGCTTGGAAACCGTAAAAACACCGAGCCTCTGGGATTTGCACCTCTTTACAAAAATTTTGAACTAAATTTTCCAAAACTATACCATCAGACCCTGCAAAAAAAGCTAATATATTTTTGATAAAATATCTTTCATTATTATTTAATTTGTTTTTCCAATCATTTTTATCCTTTGTTAATTCTATTTCTTCCGCGGTCCAAAAACTTGCTTCAGCTTTTTTATAAGCCTTCCATATATCATCGTGTTGTATAGGAAATAAAACAAATCTATCTGGATTTTCTTGTAAAATTGGTTCCATTGGAATATTTTTGTGAATTTCAATATTACTATTTTCTGTCATTTGTATATTATTATAAAACATTTTTAATAATTAACTTAAATTAAATTTAAGTAAAAATTATCTTCTTCTATATTATAATGAATCAAACAGGAAAAGGTAATAATAATGAACCAATTTATATTTTTGATCTTGATTATACATTATATTCTAAATATGATATTAATGATAAGGGAACGGATGATGAATTTTATGATTCCTTTCAAAAAAAAACATCTTTAAATGAATTATTGAAACCAATTAAACGAAAATATATATTTACTAATGCAAATTTTGAACATGCAAATGATGTAATTCAAAGAATGAAATTAACTAAATTATTTCCATTTAAAAATATTATATCATGTGATATGGTTAAGGATAAAAATGGAGAAGATTCATTTAAACCAGATCTTCATTTTTATCAGACTGCAATGGAGAAATTCAATATTAATCCAAATGACAAAGTTTTTTTTTTTGAAGACACAAAGGAAAATTTAAAAACAGCAAAAAAAAAATTAGGATGGAATACAATATTTTTAACTGAAAAAAAATATAGCCCATCTAATAAACCATCATATATTGATATAGTTGCAAAAAATGTAGAAGAAGCATTAATAGCAACAAAAGCTTTAACCAAATATTGTAATAAATTTAAATTTGATTAACCTAAGTATATCTATATTATTATAAATTAATATGGATAAACCAAACACTAATTTTACAGATATAAAAGAATTTCATAATTGCTTTGGATTATTAATTAAAGATAAACCTTTTCATCATATTTTTGAAAGTGAAAAAAAAACAGTTAAATTAAGAATTGATCTTATTGAAGAAGAATTAAATGAATTAAAAGAGGCAATAAAAAACAGAGATATGATTGAAATTGGAGATGCGTTAGCAGATATTTTGTATGTGACATATGGAGCGGGAGCATCATTTGGAATAGATTTAGACAAAGCATACAAATTAGTTCATAAATCGAATATGTCTAAATTATGTAAATCAGAAATTGAGGCGCAAGAAACAGTAGAATGGTATAAAAAAAATAAACTGGATACTTATGACTCACCTAATTATAGGAAATGTGAATTTGATGAAAAATATTGGGTAGTTTTCAACAAATCAAGTGGTAAAATATTAAAATCAATTAACTATTCTCCAGTAGATTTATCATATTTAAATGATAACAAGTAAAATATTAAATCTTATTGAAAAAGTCTCTAGCCTTTTTATTTTCGGGAATTAATAATAAATAATCAAGAGCATCATATATTTTTTTAATAGCATGAACAGTAAAATTTTCAAGAAAATTTGTATTTTTTTCAATTATTTTATCGAAATCATTTTGATTTGAGTAAGGATATAAACCTTTTTTAACTTTAGCTTTTTTCGCCCCATCTAGTTTTGATTCTAAACCTCCAATTTTCAAGACATCACCGTTTAAATTTATCTCGCCTGTTAAGGCGACATCATTTCGAACAGGAATTCTTGTTAATAAAGAAACAATTGCAACGGTAATTGCAGTTCCTGCAGACGGACCATCCTTTGGAGTTGCTCCTGCAGGACAATGTATATGTATTCCAAATTTATTATCTTCATTTTTAACCTCTTTTAAATATTTTTCAGGAATTAGATTTAAAGCTAAAGTTTTGGCTACAGTCATACTCTCTTTCATTACATCACCTTGCATTCCTGTTAATTTTAATTCAAGATGAGAATTAGTGTAATATTTAAAAACTTCAATTACAGTTATTCCTCCAATACCACTAGCAGTTGCATATAATCCATTAACCAGTCCTACCTTAGGTGTATCATGAATATATTGAATATCGACCTTATCATAATTTTGAAAAACTTTATCTACAAATTTCTCGGTAATTCTAAATGGTAAAATTTTTTCACCATCAAGTAAATATTTTAAGTTAATTTCACGATATAATTCATATAATTTTTCTTTTAACTTTCTTACTCCGGCCTCGTATGTATAAGTATCAATAATATATATAATAATTTCATTTTCTAAAATTATATCATTTATATTAAAACCAATATTATTGATTATTTCAGGTATTACATGTTTTTTACATATCATAACTTTATCATTTTTTTTAATGGGTGTTATTATTATTCTTTGAATTCTATCTAATAAAATTTTATCTATTAATGAAACATCATTATAGCTAAAAATTATAAGACATTTAGAAATATCAAATTTAATACCCGAAAAATATTTATCAGTAAATTCAGTATTTTGAGATGGATCTGTTAAATGTGTTAAAATTCCTACAATTTCTCTACCATGCTCAGTTCGTGAAATTTTATCCAATTCATCAATATAAATAATTGGGTTCATACATTTAGAATCCATTATTCCATCAATAATTCTACCCCATGTTGATCCAACGTAGGTATAATTATGTCCTTCAAGAGTGGAACCATTCGATGATCCCCCTAAAGCGATGAATACAAATGGTCTTGGTTTATCATTTTCATCTTTCAAACAATTAGCAATACCTTTTTTTGCTAAGGTAGTTTTTCCTGTTCCAGCAGGACCCTCAAAACCAAAAACATAACCTTTATCTGTTCCATTTATCCATTGAGCAAGAACCCTTTTAATTTGATTTTTAGCATCATCTAATCCATAGATAGCTTTATCTAAATTTTTAGATACATTTTTAAAATATTTTGATTGATTTTCTAAATATTTATCCCATAAATTATTCATTTGTTCTAATGATGAAATGATAGAAACATACTCTTCTGTTTCAAAAAAAAGTGTAAATATTTTATAATCTTTTGGAAAGAATTTTTTAATAGATATTATTTCTTCAAAATCATAAGAGTAATTTAATATTTGATTGATAATTGAATTTTTTTTCTTACCTAATTCTTTAATAGATAATTCAGAGGTTATATTTTTTAATTCACTTACTTTTTTTTTTTTCAAAAAATTTTCAATTTTTGATATATTATAAATATTTTTTAAATAAAAGGTATCTGATACATTTTTTTTCATCCAGGATTTTATTTCAGAGATAAATTTAGATATATTTATTGGATTAAAATTAATCAATGAATTAATTATTATGTGAAGGTTTGCAGTAATATTAAGGCTTAAATCACTTAATTTAGAACTTTCTTCAACAGAAATGATTTCTCTATTAATTATATAAATTAATTTATTAAATTTGTTTTCAAGTTCTAAAAGTTTATTTTTGATTGATTCTGCCTTATAAACACCAAAAGGAACTTTTAGTAGTCCATCTAAATATTGTTGGGCTTTAGCGTTGTTTTCTCCATTTTTTGAATTATTTATTTCCTTTAATTTATCCAATGCTTTGGATTTTACAACTTCTGAAGCTTTTAAAAGATGGATTCTTTTTTCATAAGGAATAATATCTTCTTGGATATTGAATAATTTGTTATTAATATTTTCAACAGTGTCTTTAGTGTCTTTAAATATTTCTTTTAGTTTCCAATGAAATGAATCATAAATAATATCAGCATTTTTTGGTAAAAGCACTTGAGAATCTGATTTCAATAGATCAAATAATAAATGGGCTAAATAACAACAATCTGAATCTTCTATATTAAGTAGTAAAACAGTTATTATTTTTTTTTGAATATCTATATCATTAGTCAAAAAATCTTTGACTAAATGAGAAATTTGTTTATTTTTTATTTTATTTAAAAAGGTCCAATTTTCTAAACATAAATTACAAATATCTTTAGGTTTATTTAATAAAAAATTTTTCAAGGATAGAGTTTCTATAAAATTATTTTTATAAGCTTCATTAACATCAATATTTTTTAATAGTGATAGTGTTTTTTTATATTTTTTTGAAAATAATTCATTGTTTTTGAATAAATTCAATTCATCATTATCAAAATATCCATAAAGAACAATAAGTTTATTTTTATATGGAATTAATAGTTTAGCTCCCATTGACTTAAGCACTAAATTTTTTGTAAATATTTTATAATGAGTTACAGACGGAACATTCAATTGATAACTTGCTAATGTTATAGTATTTTTATGTTCATTACCATATGTAGTTACTAATTTAAAAGTTATATTATTTTTATTATCACTTTTATAACTTTCACACTTAATTACATTAAAATATCTTTTGTAAAAGTTTAAATATCTAATATAATTTTGATCTATATTTTTTTCATCAATACCCATATTAGAGAGATGAACCCAACCAACTGCTTCTTTTTTAGATGTTGGACGGCAGTATAAATAAAATAAATCAATAATATCAGTTGAGCCAATCGCATTAGCTAATGAAATAAGTGATACTTTTATTTTTGCTATTTTTATTGCAACTCTAATTTCTCCTAAATTTTTTATAAACCTTATTGCAATTTTATTAGGAAATTCAAAAATTTTCTTAATTAGGTTATTTATATTTATCATTTGCTTTTTGTAATCATCCACAGAAATTATACTTTTTTGATAAGAAATTTGTAATCTTTGTAATATGTTTTGAATAATATTTTTAAAATAATTTAGTTCTTTAATAATCATATCACGATATTCACATAGATTATGCCATTTATTTTGAAATTTTATAATATTATTAAGATGTTTTTTTTTTAAAGCCATTACATTATAAAATAAAAATTTTTACAATAATAAACTAATATTAAATTTAAATTTGATAATGATATTTTTTAAATTCTAAATATAAATAAAATGAGAAATAAAGGCGGTAACAGAACAAAAAAAAAAGGAAAAAAAAATTTCAGAAAAAAAACATATTCATTAGACGATCTTAAAAAGATTGAAGGACAAGAATACGCTTTGGTAGAGAAAGTTTATGGGCAAGGAAGATATCTACTAAAGTGTTATGATAAGATAAATAGATTAGGTATAAGAAGGGGTAAAATCAAGAAATTTGCAAAAATAGCAATGGGAAACTTAGTTTTAGTTTCACTCAGAGATTATCAAAATGATAAATGTGATATTTTACATACATATACTGATGAAGATACAACAAAATTAGTTGATAAACGTTTCATTAAAAGGGATTTTATAAACAGTCTAGTTGGAAATGAAGATGATAACGCAGATGATGATTTATATAATACTCAAGATATTGTAAATGAACAAGATACAACTATAATGGAATTACCTGATGAAATTGACGAAGATGATCAAATTAATATAGATGATATATAATAATTTAAATAAATATAAATTTATTTAAATTTATTTAAATTAAATAGTAATTTTAACTTTTTTATTATCAATTTCGTAATCTCTAAATACATTTTGTTTAACATTATATTTAATATATTTTTTATAATTAACTAATGTTAATTTACCAAGTTGTTCTTCAGATACTCCTTTATTTGAATCAATATTTATATAAATCATACTATCATCCGATATTACAGAATCTCCAATTGGATGTAAGTTATTATCATTAGTTTCGATACATACAATTAAATTTTCAGAGTTATTTATAAGTTTAATAGGAAATTTTAAAATATTGTAACAAAAGGGTAACACATCAGATGGATCAATGAAATTTTTAAATTTATTGTAGGATTTCAAAATAGTATTTGTAAATATTTTAATATTTAAATTATTTTTATAAATTAAAAATTTACCATCAAACATTAGCATTTCTTTATTAAAACCGAAATTTTTAGAATTTATATTGATATAATGTTCTTTAGTTTTATTTGTATCCACTTCAGATAAATTTTTTTTTTTAAACCCAACTATTGAATTATTATTATCTAACAAACGTTCTGCTTCTTGAGAATCCAAAAAACAAATTGTATTTTGGTCTAATAATATAACATTTTTAAATTTACAATTTGTAATAGAATATAGATAAATTTCATCTTCATTAATAGATTCATTTTTTAAATCTATAAATTGAATATTTAAATTATTTAAATTTTTTGAATAATTTACAAAAAAATCTAAATCTTTAAAATTTTTATGAAAAATACAAATATTGTTTACTGATTGTTTTTTTTTTCCATAGAAATTTATAGTGTCAATATTTTTTTTAAGAACTATTGAATTGCAATTTGAATTAACAGATATTAAATATCCTGTATTTTCTAAATTATGTTCTGTTTCTAATTTTATAGGATTGTTCAAAATTTCACTTATTTCAACTATATTTGGTTTTTCATATAAATCCATTTCATCAACTAATTTTTTATATCCATCGACATTATGTTGAGACAAAGGGTTATATTGCAATAAAACTTCTATACATCCCTTTTTATCTTGAGATGTATTGGGATTTTTCCAAACCTTATTTATAAGTTCGAGGCAAGTTCTATAATCCGCAATATTATCTGAATCTTCAAAATATAATTTATTTTTTTTAAATGGAATACATGTATGTATTACAGGTATGTTTAATGTTAGACATTCCAAATGCAAAAAATTCAAACTATTTCTTATATTAGTGCTTAGTAATGCATATTTAGAACCTATTTTTCTTAATTCATGAAATATTTCTAAAGATATCACACGAGGATATGTAACAATTTTATTACATTTAACAATGTCTAAATCCCTAATTACCTTTAAACATTCATCATTTCTCCCAGGTTTAGATATTAGATGAATTTTTCCAAGTCTTTCCGGGAATTGCTGAAAATAACGATTAAGAATAACTAAAAGTGGTAAAGCTGTTTTATGAACACTTAAATTAGGCTCCATTAATACAATATCAATTGGTCTTTCATCAACCGGTGACAAATATTTAGAATTTATATTTTTCAGGGCAATATATTTATTTATAATTTCTCCATCCCAAACATATGGGGATATTTTAACTGGTTTATTTGTTAAAAATTCTATATATTCTTTAGCATGTCTATACATAGGCATTAACCATACTTCATCTATATAATCATTGCTCATATTATGCATTACATCGTCATGAACATTGAATACAAATTCTTCACAATTCAAAATGTAATAATTACCGACCATTAAATTTACAATTTTAATTCCTAGAGTCTTTGCATGATTTAATAGTTCAAAATTATCTAATATCAAAGAACTGAAAACTAAAAGTGAATATTCACTTAAAACGCTTAGATCACATACATTGTATATTGGTTCATTAATAATTTCATAATTTGTATATTCTTCTTGAACTGTAATAAAATTTGCTTCAAAACCAGCCTTCCTTAATGATTTAAGAACAAAATATCCTTGTTGGGCACAACCATTTGTGAAAATACTATCAAAACTTTTAATGAATAAACCTATTTTTTTCATTTAATTTAAATATTAAATTTTTTTTAAGTATTTTAAATTTGATGTATTTTAATTTAAAGTTTAATAATATATATTACTTAATGGGAATACCTAAATACTTTAAACATATTATTACCAAATACGAGAATGATGGTTTGCTTAAAAATACGAAAAATAGTGAAATTAAAATAAACAATTTATATTTTGATATGAATTGTTTAATTCATCCTTGTGTTAATCAGGTAGTAAATGAATATCAAGCATTTGTTAAGGAATATAATAGAATAAGAGATAATTACAGATATAAATCTGACCCGGAATTCACAACAAAATTAGAAGATAAAATATTTAGTGAAATAGATACATATTTGTGTAAAATAATTGATCAAGTAAAACCAACTAAATTAATTTATCTGTCTATAGACGGTGTTGCTCCAAGAGCTAAAATGGAACAACAGAGATTAAGGAGATTTAAAAGTATCAAAGAGAAAAAAATGAAAAAAGATATTTTAAACAAATATAATATTGAATCAATCAATTTTGATACAAATTGTATAACACCCGGGACAATATTTATGTATAAATTATCTAAATATCTTGAAAATACAACAATTAAAATTCTTAAAAAATATAATTGTTGTGTCATTTTAGATGATAGTCAAAATAAGGGTGAAGGAGAACATAAAATAATGCAATATATTAAAAATTATACAAAAGATGAAATTAATTGTATTTATGGTTTAGATGCAGACCTTATTATGTTGTCCTTAAGTATCAATTCTCAAATGTATTTAATTAGAGAAGAGGTTCATTTTGGAAAAGTGAATAAAAATTCATTTATTTATTTTAATGTATTTCAATTTGGAGATATTTTGTATAATGAAATTAAAGATAAAATTTTTAAAAAAATAAATGAATTGCATAAAGATAATCCCAATAATAATGAACAATTATCTGAACTTATAATTGAAAAATATGATTTAATTAATGATTATATTTGTTTATGTTTTCTAATAGGAAATGATTTTTTACCACATATTCCGGGAATTGATATTTCAAATAATTCAATTAATGACCTTTTAAATATTTACATAGATATATTTTCAATTAGGCAAAGATATTTAGTTGAAGATTATAAAATAAATTTCATTTTTATAAGACAAATTATTACAAGGCTATATTCAAATGAATATATTTATCTTAAAAATTATCAAAAAAAAATCAATCGTTTTAAACCATTTATTAGAGCAAATCAAAAAATAAATATCGAATTAGAAAGACTTAATTATTACCCAATATTTAATAAAAATAAAAAAATAGACTATTTTTCCGATAATTGGAGATATGAATATTATGATTATTATTTTAATATCAAAAATGAATATTTAAATTCAAGTGACATATATAATATTTGTAATAATTATATTGAGGGATTACAATGGAATTTAAAATATTATCTTATTGATTGTCCAAGTTTTAATTGGTATTATCAATACAGAGCTGCTCCATTATTAAAAGATTTAACTAAATTTTTATTAAGTAGAGTTTATCCAAAAGATTTTAATGATTCAATAGAATATACTCCATTAGAGCAATTGGCTATAGTTTTACCGAAAGAATCTGAATATTTATGGTCAGATAATTATAGAGATAAATTAAAATCAGATATTAAATTACAAAGCTTTTATCCTAATGATTACCGAATTGATACAGTAAATAAAATTTATTTACATCAATGTGATCCAATTTTAATGAATATTGATGATAATTATATTAGAGATATATTCAAGAATATAAAATTAAATGATTTTGAAAAAAAAAGAATTGAAATTTCAGGCTTAAAAATACATTATGGTGGATCTGAAAATATTAAAATAAATTATTAATAAATTTTATCTACAATTAGTTAAAATTTATTTTTTAAATTAGTTTGAATACTTTTGTTTATAATATTTTCTTAATAGTTTTACAGCAGATTCTAGGCTTAATCGTTTTCCACCATGTTGATTCTGGTTATATTTTTTTGATGATCTTCTTTTTTGAGATTTTTTGGATCTTCTTTTCAAAGATTTCCTTTTTGTATTTAATTTCATAGCTCCTCCACTTTTAGATGAATTATTATAATAGGATCGAAAAACTTTTAATGCTTGTTCCTTACTTAATGTTTTTCTATAAGTTTTTCTTCTTTGTGATATTTTTTTAAGCTTACTTTTTGAAGATTTATAACCTCCTGTTAAAAATATCTGTTTTCCATTTTTAAGGACAACTGCGTGTGTTCCATTTTTATATTGAGCAATATGTTTTATATCACTTTTTCTATAATTTTTTTTTTTACTATTTTTTCCACCACCTTTTAATAAATTTAAACCTTGTTTTGATTTGGGAGATATTCTTTTTAGGGATTTCTTTTTACTTCTAACCATAATTATATAATATATAATGAGATAAAAATTATGAAATAATTTATAATAATAATTAATATGTCTTTAATTAAAATTTTTAAAAAAATCAATGATATTTTTAGTTTTTTAAAACCTAAAAATAGAACATTTTTTTATTTAGATCATAGAAAAAAATTTAAAAAATTATATTTAACAAATCAGATTTATTCTGAAAAAAATACCGATATTTGTGAAATAAATTTTGAAAAAATAAAAGAAAAAGATTTAAAAAAATATAAATTAGTAATAATTAGTAAAGAAATAAATTATTGTAGTAACAAAACAATTAAAAAAATTATTAATTTTTTAATTAAAAATAAAAAAGATGTTATAATCGAAGGATATAGTTGTTATTTTAATTTGAATTTAGATAATTATTGTAATTGGTTTAGACCCCTGGATGTAACCAAAGAACCTTTTAATTATAAAAAAAAGAAAATATTGTATTACAATATTTCATTAAATTATTTAATTCAATATTTAATTTTAATATTATTATTAATTCTAGTCAATTTCAAAAATAATTCATTTTTAAACCTAATTTTATTTTTTTCAACTCTAATAATTCTCTTTTTTATCCCATTCAAAAAAATAATCCAGTTAGAAAATATCAAATAATTTAAATTTCGAGAATTTTAAATTATTTTAGGATTTTGACACCTAAATTAGTTATGCATATTTAGGTTTGTAAAATTTGAATATATACAATATACAGGTGCGTTTAAAAAAAAAATTTATGTAAGTTAATAATAGATGAAAAAAGACCAATTATTTAAAAAAAATCCTTCAGATGAATTATTTCAAAAAATATTAAATGCATTTGGATTAAAAGATTTGGAGGATAAACGTTCATTTTCCAGAAAAGATTTAAAATATATTAAAACTGTAGAAAAAATCAATAATTTAAAATCTGATTTAGAGGAATATTATCTACCATGTAAGGCTAGAACTTATCTTAATGGTTTAAATGAAAAAAATGTAATTACAATTTTAAGACAGATATTGAAAACAAGAAACTATACAATTTCATCAAGAGAAAAATACATGAAAGGTGTGAAATTTATTATATATAATTTATGTAAAACTGAATTAAAAACATACAAACCTTTAATTGAAATTAAAAATGAAAATAAATCAGAATCTGAAAAAAAACCAATAGTATTAATGTTTAATTAATCTTTTATTATATCAATTATTTTATCAATATAATATAAGATATGGAGTTATCAGTTGTTTTTCTTATTCTTTCAGTAATTTTATTTTGTTGTATTTGTGGATTTTTATTAGGTAAAAAAAATATAGTAGGTTGCTCTTCTTGTAAAGAATTTTTTGTATCAAATATTCCTAATAGGCTTAATAATAAATTAACTAGGAGTCCTTTAAGCCCAGATTTTAATAGAGATATTATGGTAAAAAATAACAAACATTTAGGTTGGAAAAAATATTGGAAAGAAAGATACAGTAATTACAGTGTTCCTCAAGATCAATCCTTAAGAGGAACAATATATGAAAATTATTCAGATAATAACAAATTGTTATATGATGGGATTAAAGATATATCATGTGGTTATATATAATTTACCTAATTTATTTACTACCTTAAATTCAGTATATTTCAATATTAATTTTGAAATATTCAAGCCATTTTTATTTAGAAAATATCTAACATTACGAACTTTATTATTATTTTTAATAATAAATTTTTCTTTTCTAAAATTATTTTTAATTTTAAAACATAACTTTTTAAGTAAAAGTTTATCAAAGGTGTCTTTTTTAGATGTAGAATTTCTGCTAGATTTTTTGAATGATTTACTTGATTTATAAGATTTATTGGAATTACTTGACTTTTTAGATTTCTTTGATTTTTTTTCAGAATAAATACTATCTGATTCACTTTCTGAATTACTATATGATTCACTTTCTTCATCATTATTAGATTTTTTACTTGAATTTTTTTCAGAATCTTCATCCGAATTATAATCAAAATTATATTCAGAATCGTAATCAGAATCGTAATCAGAATCGTAATCAGAATCGTAATCAGAATCGTAATCAAAATAAATTTTTTTTATTTCCTTAACAATTTTTTCAATAATTATATCTTTTTCAAAATTAAATTTATAATTTTCACTTTCTTCAACCATTTATATTTAATTTTTTTTTTTCTTTAAATTTTTAACTAATTATATATTAATGGAAAATATAGTTGCATTTATATTATTATTTATTATGCTATATATAGATAATAGTAATGGAATTAAAAATATAGAAAATTTTAAAAATTTTAAATCTAATTGTAAAATAAGAGGAAAAGATACAAAAATTATACAGGAGGAACCGATATTTCCTAAAAAAATTCCCAAGAAATGTAGTATTGAGCATTTTTTACCACAAAAAAATGTATGGATTTTAAATTTAAATGAAATATCATCTAGATTTTGGAAAAATTTTAGATCTAGAAGAGTTCCACAAAATAATTCTGGAATAGAAGATTTTTGTTTAGAATCAATAAAGAAAAATCTAGGTAAAAATTTTAAAATTAATATTTTAAATTTAAAAAATTTAAGTTTTTTTTTACCAGAAAAATATGAAATATTACAAGAATGTAAAGATATTACAATTTTTAAAAACTTACTAAAATATTCTATCTTAGAAAAATATGGAGGATTATGGTTACCATTAGATACGCTTGTATTAAGAGAATTTAATATTGGTTATTTAAATACTGATAAGTTGATACTTTTTAAGAAGAATCCCAAATATATTAATTTTGATGAAGGATTTAGTGATGAAATTATTTTTTGTTTAAAAGGAAATATAATTATTCAAAAAATGGTTAAGCTAATTGAAAATAAATTATCAACTTTCCAAAATAATATGTTATTTAATAAATATCTAAATAAAAATTTCAATTTTTATCTAAAATCAAAAGGAAGCTTTATTTATAATAATATTTCAGTTCAGAAATTAGCAGATGGAAATAATATTCAAATCAATAATATATTTTCTATAAATAATTTATACATTGAAAATTTAGATAAAAAAGTATTTTTTTCAATTAATTTGGAAGAAATCAATAAGCATACTGAATACAATTTTTTGGAAAGATTAAGTAAAAAACAAATTTTAAATTCTAATTTATATTTAGCTTTTTTAATTAAATATGCTATGAAATTATAAATTAATTAGAGTTATCCATAATTTTTACTATGTATTTTAATGTGTTAATAATTAAATTATAATTATAATTATTACCACCACCTTTTTTTGGATCATTTATCCTTTTAAAAATAATATATTTTGAAGCTAATGAACCAAGAGTTAATTGTGGGTAACTTTCAAATAAATTATAAGGATCTATTTCATCTAAACTAATATTAGATAATATCATTTTAGTTTTTTCATAATTAGTTAGATTTTTATTATATCTTATTTTTAATAATTGTTCTTTTGATAACTTAACGTTGTATCTTTTTTGTAATGGTGATGCATTTTGAATATGCTGATCAATTGAATTTTTAAACTTAGAATCTTCATTGTTTGAATAAGAAGACGAAGTTTTATGTATAGGTGTAGAATTCTGTTTAAAATTTTTATTTGAATTATATCTCGAGTTTTTTTCCTTTTCAAATTTATCATTTACACTAAATTGAAATCTAACATCTTGATTGGATTCCAGACCGAAATGATATTCCATACTTTTGTCATAAGTTGTATCAAAATGAGTAGTATAATAATTTCCGATCCCATTATTTATTTTTGTTTTAAGTGGTATTTTAGGTTTTATAACTTTTATTTCATTTAATTCAAATTCATTTTTATCGCTTTGCATAACTAATATAAAAATATAATTTTTTTTTAATTATATTCCTATTTAACTTTAAAAAATAATTAATTTTCTCTGTCATTATATAGCTTATTTTGATTCTTTTTTTTATAATTATAGATAAATATATTTATACTATATATAATGCATAAATATATAGTTAATCCAGAAACAGGAAGGAGAGTTTCAATTTTAGGAAAAACTGGACAGAATGTACTTAAAAAATATTCTAGAATTTTAAATGGAGGATCAATTAACTCAAAAAGAAACGGTCTGAGAAAGAGTCGGGGTCATAATTGGACCTACGATAGATTACAAAAAGTGCAACACAATATTAAAAAAATAATTGATTGTGATAAACTAAATATTTCAGAAATTGTTTCTGAATGTGGAGTTAGTGTCTTACAATTAATTGAAATTAAAAAATGTTTTAAATGGATGGATCACACATTCTATACAAATACAAATAAAAAAGCAGGAGTATTGAATATTTTAATTAATAACTTAAATAGGTTTATAAACACAATAACCAAGAAAAAAAATCAAAGTGGAGGTTTTGATGTAAAACCAATTTTACTTCATGGTTTAAAGATTATAGGGAGTGTTATGGATTACGCAGCAATTGGGAATAATCAAAATACTATGAGTGGAAATATTGGTAATAGTAATGCGCTTTCTATAGGAGCAAATAGTGGTTCTCATCTTCAGGTAAATTCATATACACTTACAGAAGGTGATTATACTGTTGAAGATAATTCGGCTGTTATTTTACCAAGGCATGTTATTGCTGCAGTTTCTGACCATAATACTAATTATAATTTAGGTAATTTCCAAAATAATTTACCAAGAGCAGCAATTAATGATACACAAGATGAAATTGATTGGAAAAATTATAAATATTAATATAATTCATAAACAAACTAATCTTCTCTGTCATTGTATGGATTATTTTCATTCAATAATTTTTTTTTTAATTTTAATTTAATTTTTACTTTGATATTTTCTTTATTATTTTTATTTTTATTTTTATTTTTATTTTCATTATCATAATTATCATTATGATTATGACTATCATTTTGAGTATTAATTTTATTATTGGTATTTTTTGTTTTGATCTTGTAATTAACTATGGAATCTGATATATATTTTTTATTTGAAAATAAAAATACATTTCTCTTAGTGTAAATTTTTGAATAAAATAGTAATTTACCAAACATTATATAATATTTCTTGATTATAAAAATTACTTATAATTTAATTTAAAGATATTATTAATAACTTATGATCAATAGTTTTAATACAGAAAGTAGAAAATATAATCCAAATTTAGTAATGAAATTTAAAGATTGGATTAATTATAAGATTGATCCCGATGAATTAATTATTGCAGCTAGCCATGTTCCTTTTGTAACACCAACTGGAACAATAAAAGCGGATATGTTATCTTACCTTCCATTAGGATTGCATTGGAAATATTATAATTTATCAATTGATGAAAAAAATTATTTTTTAAATAATAATAATAAAAAAAAATTAGTATGGATTAATTTCAATAAAACAACTGATTTTCACAGAAGAGCAGCTCATAAAATTAATCGATCATCAATTTATGAAATGTTAGAAAAAAAAAGAAAATATCATTTTTGTGATTTTTTTTCTAAAAATTCCATAGAATACTATAAATTGATTGGAGAATATAAATATGTCGTTAGTCCAGAAGGAAATGGAATTGATACCCATCGACATTATG
>MDTC01258631.1_pt1 | contig 23806 bp, 16 predicted proteins | sample 811181 | NCBI WGS metagenome assembly MDTC01 (sample SAMN05326644, study PRJNA326480) | marine metagenome | isolation source: seawater | place: Pacific Ocean: North | collected 2011 | reverse complement strand
CTCTCTTATCATCTCGGCGCTTGTCATTTCGTCCTTTGTCATTGGAACGTTTTTCCGATGAGCCTGAGGTTGCTTCTGTTTCTGCCGTTCCGTCTTCTTTTTTCGCATTGGAAGAAGGAGCGTCCTCCGCAATGGCATTTTTCTTGGCTCGGCGCTCGCGAATGGCATCACCGGGCTGGCGCCTGCCTTTTGAATCTTCGCGCGTTGAAGATTCGGACTCTTTGGAATTTGAGGCTTCTTTTTTGGCGGGACGCGGAGGACGGGAAGTCTTTGGCTTCACCTGCTCTCCAGTCGCTTCTTCAAGGTTGGCTTTTTTGGACCGGTTGGCGGCTGTTTTGGGCTTCGATTGAGCCTTTTTGTTTTCGCCAGGACGCAATGCTTGTTCGTCTAAAATGCTGTAAACAAGATCTTGTTTCTTCAGTTTTTCGAGTCGGCTGATTCCGAGTTTTTTTGCGATTTCCTTGAGTTCAAGGACCTTTTTCGCATTGAGTTCAATGATGTCGTACATCAATTATAAGATCAATAGTATGGTATATGCTTTGGGGAAGTCCTTTTCGAGGACCGGAGCTTTGGTTTCAAGCTCAATCGTTTTCAATGAAAAGTTGTAGAACGAATCACGTTGTTCGCGCATTCCAAGAATGCTACCTCGAAAGGACAATGCAATGATAGTGAAAAAAACATCAAACTCCGATTCGAGTGCTTCGATTACCCAATTCTACAATGCGCATGTCGTCCAAGTTTCCATTTCGAATTACAAAAGTTACAAGGGTTCTTTTTTGATGGAAGCCGTGTACGCCACATGCTCCAGGGTTGAGGTAGAGTCCGCCCCAACTATCGTCTCGTTTGATGAGCAACAGGTGGCTATGACCGCAAATAAATACGTCTGGTTTTGTTTGCATCAATTTCGTCCGAACTCCTTTGGCATAACGCCCGGGTCGGCCGCCTATGTGAGTCATGAAAAAGGTAATCCCTTGGAGCTCCCAGGACAACTCCTCATCAAATTCTGCTCGCATTACATGATCGTCGATATTGCCGTAAACAATGCGGGAACGATTTGGATTCAGAGCCTCAATGGCGTCTGTGACAGCGAAAGATCCGATGTCTCCGGCGTGCCAAATTTCATCGCAGTCCTTCAAATGGTAGTCCATTCTTTCGTCCCAATGGCTATGGTTGTCTGAGAGCAGTCCTATTTTCAATGGTTAAGGCTTTTGAGGAACAATATATGTTTCGTTTATCTTGTCCTTGAATCTAAACGAATAAATGACAGCATGTACCACCAAAACTACAAGGCGAAAATCATTCTTGTTCTTGGGTTCATTTTCTTTTTCATGGGAAGTCACTTAAATGCACAGTCAACTAAGAAAAGAGCATTGAAACGCTATGAACGGGCCACTTATCTGTATAGCCAGGGTATGCATGAGGAAGCCTTGTTATTCTTGGATGAAGCCATTGACGTGGATGCCTCTTTTTTCGAAGCCTACATGCTTAAAAGCCAGATTTATGAAAAAAGCAAAGACTGGAAGCGTGCAGAGCAATCTGTGATTAAAGCTCTTGATGCACGACCTCAGAAAAGACAACAATGGCTGGAGTCCCTGGTGCGAGTCACCTTTCGAAGCGGAAATTACAACAAGGCATTTGAAGTGCTTCAGGAAGGCGATAAATTTGAAGATTGGTCCATGAAAGATCAGTTATTGGCCCAATCGGTTCATTATGCCAGAGAGGCTTTCAATGATCCTACCGTAATCCATCCAACAGTTCTTGATGGGAATGTCAATTCTGAAGAGTCTGAATATTACCCTGCTTTGTATGCCAGTGGAGATCGTATGATCTTCACGCGCGAAGTGGAATATCCGGGCAAACCTTTTGGCCAAGAAGATTTTTACGAAGCCGAACTCGTGGATGATGCTTGGCTAATGGTGCGTTCGTTAAGTGAAATCAACACGATCCGAAACGAAGGCGCTCCGTCAATTCGGGGGGATGGTAGGATTCTGGTTTTTACAGCTTGCGCTGGCGTCGACGGTTCGTATGGAAACCGAGTGGGAGTGGGTTCATGTGATCTGTTTCAAAGTGTTTACGATGTCAAATCGGCACAATATGACGAAGCATCAAATCTGGTTGCATTGAATTCGTCAGGCTGGGAGAGTCAACCAGCACTTAGTGCTGACGGACAGAGTTTGTTCTTTGTACGTGCTTTTCGTTCCAAGCAAACGAACGAAGTTGTGCAGGATATTTATTTAACTGAAAGGAATGAATTCGGGGATTGGAGGAAAGCGATTCGTCTTCCCGATATCATCAATTCCAAAGGGAGAGAGGAGAATCCCTTTCTGCATCCAGATGGAGAGTCTTTGTTCTTCGCTTCAGACGGTTTGCCCGGAATGGGGGGGATGGACCTTTTTGTGAGCAGAAAACAATCCGATGGATCCTGGTCAGTTCCTGAGAACCTGGGTTATCCAATCAACACAGATGGTGACGAGAACAGCCTTCAAGTTTTTGGTGATGGTCGAAAGGCGATTTTTGCAACGGATCGAGAAAAAACAGGAAATCTTGACCTTTGGCAGTTTGAGTTGCCTGAAGCTGTCAGTGCAAACGCAGTAGCCCTTTGGACTGGAGCTGTTTTTGATTCCGAGTCAAAGAAACCAGTGGATGCAAAAGTGCGTGTTTTAGATGCCGATGGTGCAGTCTTGAGCGCACAACGCTCGAACCCAGACGATGGACAATTTACGTTGTCATTTTCCAGTGACGAAAATGTCATCATTCAAGTCGAACATCCGGAATTTGCATTTTTCAGCACGATGTTGATTGGTGGAAAGGATTTGGATTCGTTTGTTTCTATCGCGCTTGATCGGCTTCAAGTAGGAATGACCATGACTTTGCGTGATGTGCGCTTTGAGAAGTCTTCGGCTAACTTGGAAAATAGCTTTCAACCGGAATTGGAACAACTCGCCAAAACAATGTTGCAATCAGAGATTCGCATCAAAATTATTGGTCATACAGATTCCGATGGAACACTGGAAAATAATTTGAAATTGAGCAGCCTGCGCGCAGAATCCGTAGCTCATTTTTTGGAAGATCGCGGTGTCAATCGTTCGCGAATGGAGCTGAAAGGCCTTGGAGCAGCTGTTCCAATTGCATCGAATGAAACGGACATTGGGAAAGCGCTAAACCGCAGAACGGAGATTGTGGTAATCAATTGATGCAATCAATCATCCAATGCGCCATCTCCAAGACAGCCAGAGCATCCGCGATGGTGCAGGGTTGAAATAGCGTCCCCCGTACGCATTGGTCTGAAACCAGCTTGAGTACTGCGCATCGATTGCATTGCGCACTCCAAGTTGCCAAGTGCTTTGGTCGGATTTTAAAGAAACCCAGGCATCCAATCGCTGATGTGCCTGAGACCAGTCTTCTTTGCCATTGTGCAGTGGCATGCGGTCGTTCCAGTAGTGCATGACCCCCAACGCCCAACGGGAGGTGTGGTATGCAGCATGCAAGCTTGATCCGTGCAATGGAGTTCCGGGCAAAGTCTGTGCTACAGATTCGAAAGAATGACGATTCAAACTGGCCTGAGCTTGGAAAACCAACCAGTTTTTGTTGATGAGCGAAAACCTCGAATCGAAGTATGCTTCTATGCCTGACATCCTCAAGCCTTGAATGTTGTCGATGTAAATGCCGTCAGTATTTCCTGGAACCGATGCGATGGCATTTCCGACAATCTGATGATACGCCTGAAGAGAATAGGAGAGTGTTTGTTCTTTTAATTTGGCTTTACCCTTCCAACCAAGTTCAAGAGCATTGGCTCTTTCAGGCAGCAGCGCGAGTGCTGTGTAGTTATCTGGGTCAACCAATTCGAAGGTCGTTGGGTGACTTGAAGCTTTTCCATACTGCAGAAACAACCTCCCTTGTTCGGCACATTCCAATGAAAAACCAATGAATGGCAAAACCGAAAGATGCGTGTAATCTTCTTCGATGGGTGACGATGCTCCGGATTCAGTCGTGCCATCGCCGGTTGTGGAGCGATTCATTAACTCCACAGCGAGTTGGGCATCAAATTGCCAATTGTCGTTTTCGAACCGGACACCTGAGCTTCCCCACCCGTTCATTGTAACGCTCTCAATTTGATAACGATATGCTCCATTCACAGCATTCAAATCGGATTCGATCAGCTCGAGATACTCACCGCGAAAGATGGCGGTCTTGTCCCACGTAAATTTGATGTCGTTTCTGAGCAATCGAGTCTGGGCCTCCCACAAGCGCAGTGATGCGAATTGCTCGGATTCTTCTTTAAAGCCATTGAAGAAAGCACTCGTCCCGAAAGGGTTTTCCTTTTCAGTGTGCTGAGCATATGCCCAGAGACCGCTTTGCCTGTCATTTTGAATTTGGGTTGAACCATATCCGATCCAAGTCCTAATCCGGTTGACATGGGCATCATAAGCCTCTCCAGGAGAGCGACTGGGCTCAAGGGAAGCGTCATCTGCATTCAGTGATCCGGGGAGATCCCAAGCAGCATCCATCCAGCCAGTCCAAAGATGGGTGAGCTTGCCGCTTTCTTGCCTCTTTCGGCGATGAAGTTCCAATTGGGTTCTTCCGTTTGATTCATGCGTTCTTGCTCCAGGCGTTTCGTTTTTTAAACCGCGCACTGTCCATTCGATATTGTTCGAGACGTGCTGGTGCTGAAAACCTGTTTCGCTGCTGAAGTTGTCCAAGGAAAAGTCTTTCGCACCATTGGTCGCTAGTCTGGAATAGCCGGTAAGGTTTGAGCGGTTGCCACTCTGAAAATCACCCAATGATTTCCCAAGCAAGACACCGCCGTATCCGCTCCCGTATATCGCGCCGACAGGTCCTTTGAGGACCTCGAGCTTCGACATCCATTGAGGGTTCCACATGTCCAAGGGAGAGACTCCACTTGCGTTGGTCAATACAAAGCCGTCCATGAGCATGTGCACATTGCGCACAGCGAAAGGTGCTCGGATGCCACTGCTTCGGATTTGTAGACGTCTGGAGCCTCCGAATCCTCGGGTTTCCATGCGCACGCCGGGCAGGGCATTCAATGCGTCTTCCAAGTCAGGAGATCGACCGTTTTGAAGCGATTCAGAATCGAGGGAATGCACATTTCCACTGACCCGGTCTTCCGGAGTGGGGATGCGAAGGGATTGAACGGTTGCAACTTCAAAAGCTGTTGTATCCTTCAAGGTTCCGGAATCTTGTGACAAGGAAGTTTGTGGAACGGTCAGCGCAATGGCTACAGCAAGCTGGGCGCAAATAAATGAATTCATGGTTTGGAGTCGGTCAGGATTGGAAGCCGGTGATAACCCGCTCAAGAAGGAGAAGCTTAGTGTGCTACTTGGAAGGTAGCAGTTATTGTTCCCTGTGCGTGGATGGCTCGAATGAAATAGGAGCCCGCGGTCCAATTGGAAAGTTGCAATTTCATCGATGTGCTGTTTTCACGGAGCTTTCCATTCTCAATAAGCTGTCCGTTGTATGCATAGACCTCAAAAGAACCTTCGGACAATGGCATTCCCCAATTCAGTTGGATTTGATCGTTGGCAGGGTTTGGAAATGCATTGATCGTTGCGCCAAGTTGTATTTCATCAGATAAGGAAGAAGCGAATGATTCGTTGCGAAATTCTTTGATGATATTGGGGCCACTGCCAGGATACGAAGTGCCGTTGAATGCTACGTAAACTGCTCCTGTATAGGGGTTTACGGCAATATCTCTGACGCGTTGGTTGAAGCTGGAAAAGTATTGCTCTTCATTTGTAACGCTCAATCCATCATCTGCGAGGTGCATGACGCTCAAGCGTTCATACTGACCACCGAGGCCTCCGAGTACAGCCATCAAGATTGAATTTTGCCATTCTGGAATGGCCTCGTGATTGTAGTATTCAATACCATTCACGGCAATGCATGGCGTCCATGCTTCAAGGGGTTCAATCACTTCGTTTTCAGCACAAAAAGCTTGCTCTCCGATGGTGTTGCAAAAACCTTCGACTTCGGGCCAACCGTAATTGCCACCTGCCGTAACAATGTTCAATTCATCGTTTGAGTTTTGTCCATGCTCTGAGCTGTAGACGATGCCATTGGCTCCAAGAGCAAGGCCTTGACTGTTGCGATTACCGAGGGTGTAGACATACGACCCATCGATTGGGTTGTCGTCTGGAACACTGCCATCAAGGTTCAGCCTCAATGTCTTGCCTTGCAGTGAGCCTTCCAATTGTGCAAGAGAAGAAGAGCCAACGTCTCCAGCGGTCATCAATAAGGTGTTGTCTGGTAAAACCAGCAGTCGACTTCCATTGTGAATCCCACCTGCTTGGATTGTCAATAAGATTTCTTCGTTGACCAATGCGGAACCATCCCAGTCAAAAACACTCAGATGTTCGTCTCCATTGAATGCACTTCCAGTGCAGTAGACCACAAATACTTGGGGAGTATTCTCCCAATCGGGATGCATGGCCATGCCTAACATTCCAGGCTCACCACTTCCATTGCTGATGACATTCCGTTCCAAAACGACTGTGTAGTTGCCAGTTTCAGGATCAATTCTCATCACCTCACCTTTTCGAGAAGTCATCCAGATGTGATCATCATGTCCCCATAGTATTTCCCAAGGGAGCTGAACACCGGTAACCAAGTTGTACTCCGTTAGCGTTGTGTTGCCGACTTCCCATGTGGTTTGGGCGAAAGTTCCAATTGTAAACAAGAGACAAGCGAAAAGAAGAGAGATAATACGTTTCATGGGTGGAATTTACGGCTGTAATTTGCCTTATGTCAAACAATTTACCCATCGATTGTGCATGTTTGTCCTGGCGTGCATTTTTAAGTGCCGGTTTCGCCTTCATTTCGTTTTGGCCTGCACTGAAAGCGCAGCAGACACCAGATTGGATGTTTGTCCTTGAAGGATCCTACGTAGGACGGTATGAAGTGGCACTCGAGGACAGTGATGAAGTGCTCACTCGCGATGCCCGCTTGGATGGGTTGCGCAATGGCAAGGAGAATGGGTTTGTGCTTCAAGTATCAACAGAATCAGAGAATGGTTTCGAGAAGTCTGCTCAAATGTGGTCTTGGAACGATGAATTAAAAATGGTGGACATTGCATCTTTGTCCGATCGACAAGCGGAGACATCTGCTTGGTTCGTGTCTTCAGTGGGATTGACTACCACATTGACTCGTGGATCATCTGATGCCAATAATGCTGTTATTGAGCGCTGGAGACTGGAGCGTCTTCCAGGACAATTGCGGTGGGATAAGAGCGTCAACATGGGCGATGGAACGTGGCTCTTTCGCTGGCGTTATGTTCTTGACGAGTTTGAGGATTAACCAGATAAATTTAAAGGCTTGGCGATATGTCCAAAGCTGCGCATGCTGTTGGTGGAAGTATTATCACATTTCCTTCCAGCGTGGCACTTCCCGTGAGAAGGGAGGGGCGACATTTTTCAGAAATCGGAAAACGCCTTTCCTTTGATGTGGTATTGATCAGTGTTAATGTCTTCTCGTCTAGGTATGTTCTTTGAATTGCAAGCACACCGGGAGTTGAATCATTTGTGCAGTAGGAGCTCTGACCGTACATCAGGCTCATTCGCGATTTTCGCAATGTGATCCATTTTCTTGTCATATCCCATGTTTCCTGTTCAGATTCATTCCAGTCCGAGAATCGCATCATTCTGCGGTTGTCAGGGTCGTTGCCACCTGCATCCGCGATTTCATCACCGAAATAGATGCAAGGAATTCCAGGTTGACTCATCAAACAAGCCATGAGCCATTGCATTCGCGTATAACCGCGCTGTCCATTGTGCTGAATTTTTCGAGTCCATCCGGCCAACTTAGTGTCTTCACCGGGGAGAAGGGATCCATCAGCTAGTGATGAGAATCTCGGCCGATCTTGATTGCCGGTGATGTTTCCCATGAGATGGTGGGGTCCGTAGGCTTTAAGGCTTTGTTCTGCGATTGAAATTAAATCAGCGAGATCAGGCTCCTCTGATGTGAAGGCAGATACATAGGCGTCATAAAGGTTGAAGTCAAACTGAGCATCGAGCATTCCGCTGGAGACGTATTTTTTTATCAAAGACGGCGGACCATATGTCTCCCCAATTTGAAAAAGACTGCGATTGGCGTCCATTGTTTCTGCCCGAATTTTTTCGGTCAAGCGCCGCCAAAACACTTCTGGAATGTGTTTGGTTGCGTCATGACGAAAGCCATCAATTTGGGTGTTTTGAACCCACCACAATGCACTATCGGTCATGGTTTCATAAACTTCTTTACGCTCCAAATCCAAAGTAGGCATGAAGGTGTCAAACCAAGTGGTTAGCCTCTGATCGTCCCAAAGTTGTGTGTTTAAGCTTCCATCAGGCAAGTACAAGTTGGTTACCCAATCTGGATGGTTTTGATAGACGGGATGATTTTGATGCACGTGATTCGCAACGTAGTCGATGAGGACATTCATGTCCATCGCATGGGCAGCGTCAACCAACCCATGAAAGTCCTTCATGCAGCCGAATCTGCGGTCTACACCGCTTGATGCGATTGGCCAATAGCCATGATAACCACTGAATTTACTTGTGACCTCGGTTGAAGGGTCGGACCAAAACCCCCAAGCTTCATCGGGATTTGGTGAAATTGGAGAAATCCATATGGTGTTAACACCAAGCGAATCGAGGTAGGGAATTGCTTGCTGCAATCCCCTCAAATCCCCCCCCTTGTGATTTGCATTGGGGTGCACCCCTGGGTCGTTGGATTTCCAATCGTTCATTGGATCACCGTTTTTGAATCGATCAAGCATCATGAAGTACATGACCATGGATTGCCGATCGTGACGATTGAGGCTTTCGGGCTCTTTGATCGGAATTCCTTTGCGTAGCGGTATCAGAGCATTTTGCCCCAATTCATCTTCATTGGCGACCCAGATACGGATGTGCGAGCGTCCAAAACTTGAGGCGTCATGAGGGATGTTAAAGGTGAAATGTCCTTGAGCATTGGCCTGTCCATGCTCGATCATCGCATTGTTGTAATACACAGCATATGCGGCTTGTGGATCTGAATAACAAGAGAACTGACCGTCAAATGAAGTGGAGAGTGGAATCGAGGCAGAAGGGTCGCCCACCTTAAGGATGGAGTTGAATCCGCCAAAACCGTTAGCCATTTGATTGGGGTTGGAGGGGTCTGGGAATTCGTTGCCATTGGCAATGAATTGATACAAGTGGCTGCCCACATTCAAGGAAACAGAGGCGTGAAGGCTATCTCCATCGGCAATCATTTGAAGCGAATTGGATTGCCAGCTCGTAAAGCTTCCCATTAAGCGGGATTCCTTTATCTCTTCAGTGATGGCCAGACTCACCCGAATGTTTCGCTTCGATGTTTTAATCACAGGGATATCTACTGATTTTCCTTGTGAATAAAGCTTGATATGTCCAAGAGCATAATGGGGCTGTTGTTCGATAAGAATGGCAGGCGATCCTGTTACCGGATGATCAATTGGTTCAATGAATGATCCATCTTCCCAGTGAATTGAGTCAACAATCTCTACCCAAGAAGCATAGTCATTTAATAGGATCCAAGTGCTGTCCAATTCAAGCTGAACAGGCATGATGAGTGCTTCGCGAGGAGATTCATCTGAATCAACGTTGAAATTGCATGCACCGATGATAAGAAAAAACAACCAAGAAAAAAGCCAAGCGAAAGAACGGCCTTTGGAATGAGAAGCGACCGTCATGATGTTGAATTCATTTCGGATGAATCATTCACAATCCAAAAGGGAAATGATCTCAAAAGGCGGCGGACCTGGAGGGTAGCTGAATCCATCGCGGACAATGTAAAACCAGATTTCACTCAGCGACTCGCCTTCACCAAGCATGGGGGCAAAAATATCCTCAGGAATGAGGGTGGTTTGAAATTTACCATCTCCCATCGAAGTGAGTTTTAATTCTGGATATGAGAAAACATCATCCTCTGAGGCCAACTCGTAACTGGTAAATGCGTCAACTTTGCCGAGCACGTAGATGTAACATTCATCTTCCCCTATGCCTTGCAAGCCTTCGTAAAGTGTTTCCTTGTTGTTGTCGTACGTTATGGTAATGTAATCATCAGGCTCTCTCAGCTCTGGAAAAATACAGAGCCGTGCATCGCATAGTTTTGGAATGATATCCACATGCAAATCCTCTGATTTTGCTTCAAATGGGAATCCTTCAGCCTCCCCGCCATTTTTCAATTTTGCGAGGCAAGAGATACCTCGGGCGAAGAGTTGCGGACCATCAACGCCATAATACTCTGTGGGTATGAAGGTCATGGAATACAATTTGGGCCCGACTTTGGTCAGTTGCTGATGATCTGCGGAGTTGTCCCAATCACCGTTTCCAGCAGATGGATTAGCCGGATCCCAAGTCCATAAATAGAGCGTGGTATCGGGATACGAATCAAGGATACCGGACAGCCCATTGTTTTGAATGCCATCTTCGCTTTGATTCATATCAATGAACAACGTCATTTCAGAATTGGCATCTGTGGGGGATGGCAATACATATACTTTTTGCGCAGATGCAAACTGGGTGAAGCTTGCGGCTGCCATGAGGGCGCAGAGTGCTCTTTTTTTGATCTGGTTCATCCGTGGATTCGATTGAATTCAAAAGTGTAAATGTTGGTAGCCGAAGTTCCACATTCACGTCGGTATTCGATGCGCATGTCTTGATCAAATTCACGGACCATGCCACCTAGGTTATAGGAGAGTGTATCTGTGGGTGTGTACAATTCGAGAAATGTGGGGTATAGATCGTCATCAAACCCCCACGTGCCGCCTTCCCCAAAGTAATTCTTACCCATTTCGATAGCGACAGCGTATGATCGATCTTCGTTGAAAGTCAGTTGAATTGGAGTGGTTATCCCGTCAATAAAGAAGGAACTTAGGTTGCGTACTTCTTTGACGGGACTGTTTAGGTCTTGCTGAGTGAAGGCACTCAGTTCCCAAGTGCCGATCATTCCCTGGACTTTGTCGAATGGATCACCAACACTTCCTTCGGTTTCAGGTTTGCAACTGTTCAGGAGTGAAAAACACATTCCAATTAGGAATAAGCAGATTAAATTTCGCAGCGGATTCATTGTTTTCATTTCGCTAATTTTATAAGCAACCGCCTTCTTCATTCAGTTCAAAACCTTGCACGGTTGTTTCGCTGTTCGAGAACTGCAAGAACATTCCAGGACAGTCCCATGGTGCACCTCGAATGGTAATGGCTTCTCCTGAGGCCCCTCGTCTCAGCAGTTGGTCAACCCAGAAACCTTCGCATGCCGTCTCTTTGCGGAATTCATCTCGCGCGGCTTCTATAATCTCATCATTGGTTGCACCTTCGGGTAGTTCGTTGTTTCCTGCACCATATGCTCGTGCTCGGATGGCGTTGATATCTTGGATGGCTACGTTCAAGTTTTGGTTCAATTCCCCAAGGCTCTCGGCACGAATCAGATGCATCAAGGTTAAATGCGCCAGCGGAATATTGAAGTATTCTTTTTCATTGAAACGATTGATCAAGGCACGAGAACCGGACGTATACCATACAGATCGCCCATCAGCTGCGCCTGATAAGCTCATGAAAAAAGCAAAGTCTTCACTGAAAGCCAATTGCGGATTGGACGTATTGTCAGAACGCAAATTATCCCTGAACCATGAACTGCGAAAATCATTGGGCTGGCTCACGATGCCAAAAATGGTCTCTGGATTGATGATATCTGTCTCAAAACGGTCTAAATCATCGTCCAGAACATAAAAACCAGAATTGATGACTGATGCCGAATAATCCGCAGCCTCTTGAAAATCCTCCATGAGGAAATGAATTTGAGCCAAATAGGCCTGTGCAGCGCTTTTTGTGGCGTAAGGGCCATTTGTTTCAGGAAGGTTATTTGCTGCGTATTCCAGGTCGAGAAGGACTTGGGTGTAAACCTCTCCAACGCTTGCACGAGGCAGAGGATCTTGGCTTGGAGCAGTCCTCAATGGAACACCCGGATGGTCATTTGCGGCTGTATATCCGTAAGGTTTTGCATACATTTTCACCGCGCCCCAGTGGCATAGTGCTCGAATGAACCGTGCTTCGGCCTCGAGTCGCGTACGATCATTTTCAGTCAATTCTGTGACAAGCTCAAAATTATCGATTACCACATTGGATCGGTAAATGGCGTAGTAAAAATCTGTGTAGATCCCACCGTTGATACCGGTAAAAAAGGTGGTTTCTCGATTGTAGACTGCTGTAAAATCCAGGCTGTTATCTGGAATGCCGAAATTTGGACCTCGCAATTCGTTTACAATTTGAACGCGCCCTCCATACAGATTGGCCAAGATGTCATAATTGCTCACAAGAAGCCGTTGCAGATCTTCTGGGCTTTGGATGGCGTCTTCAGCCAAGATTACATCACCGGGTTCAAATTCGAGCAAGCGATCACACGATGCCAACCCAAGTGCGAATCCTGCAGCAATGAAAATGGTTTTGATGTTCATGGTTGCAAATTAAAAGTTGGTGGAAACCGATAGAGTGAACGCCCGTTCCTGCGGTGGTGTGAGGTAGGTCACGTTTGGACTCATATTGCGGTCTTGGGCATTTTCAAAATCGCGCACCACTTCCGGATCAAGCCCGGGGAAATTTGTCACAGTGAAGAGATTCGTTGCATTGATCGATACGCGGCAATTTTGAAGGGTGCTTCCGGGATCGAGCGGAATGTTATAGCCGATGGTGAGATTTCTCAAGCGTAAGTACGAGGCATCATAGATGAACAAACTGGTGTTCCACCATGGGAATCCGGAGGGCAGGCTGTAAGTTGTCTCATCCAGGGTTAATCTTGGATAGGTGGCCTCATCACCGGGCTGGCGCCATCGATCAAGCTTTTCAGTACGCATATTCCAGCCAGACACTACACCGAGTTGACGCTTCGCGGAAGAGTCAAAAATTTTGGCGCCTACGCTGAAGGTCGCCAATGCGCTGAGGTCCCAATTTTTGTATTTTACGGTATTGTTTAAGCCCCCAATGAATTCGGGCAAACCATCTCCAACGTATTTTCGAATGTCGTTGTTGTAATCGTATGTCTCGTTTCCATCTAAATCGATGTAGACGGGCAGACCACTTTCGGAATCAACGTGACTGTGTTCGACGAGGTAGAAAGAACCCACAGGACGACCAACAATCACACGTGAATCGTTGGTGCCACCACTGACGGCATCTGGCGTGTAATCTCCAATGTTCACTAGTTCGTTGTAATTGCGTGCCACGTTAAAATCAGTTGTCCACTGAACGGCGCCAACCGTGTTGCGTGACTTAATGGACAGTTCAACACCTCGGTTGAGGATGGTGCCGACATTGTCCCAAAAGTTTGTGAATCCTGTGCTCGCAGGTGTGCTCACATTCATAAGTACATCGGTTGAGTATTTGTGGTAACCAGCCAACTCAAATGTGAGTCGATCAGACCACAATCCCATTTCGATGCTTGCGTCAACGGTACGGGATGTTTCCCACCGAAGTGTGGGGTTTTCTGGTTGCAACGGATAAAGAATGGAATCACCGGCATATGTAGTGCCGTTGTCTGCAGCTGAATAAGTGCCAAATCGGGCATAATCGGGTAGTGCTGCATTTCCTGTCAATCCCATGCTGGAACGTACCTTCAGGAAACTAATCGACGGGCTCTGAAACCAATCTTCATCGGATACCACCCAGCCTGCAGAAATGGAAGGAAAGAACCCGTAGCGGTTGTCTCGGCCGAAACGCGAACTGCCATCCACCCGCGCAGTAACTTGGAAAAAATAGCGGTCCTTGAGGCTATAATTGATGCGGCCGAAATAGGAGAGGAAGCTGTGCTGGGAAGGAGTATTTCGTCTCGTATTCACGCTATCCGCGTCTTGGGCAAGCGAATCGCTTTCAAAAATAGGTCCATCTACTTGGCCATAAAACAAGCCATATCCGTAGTTGTCAGTTCGCTGAAATTCACTGCCGACAAGGAAGTTTATGGTTTGCTTGTCGTCCAGTTCCAAACGATAGTCAGCGGTGGCACTGTAGTTCCAGTTTAAGACAAAGTTGGCGTAGCGGCTTGCGCTTCCAAGGTCGGTGTTGATTGACAGTGCTCCCGGGTTAAAGATGTCTTCTTTCAAGTGCAGGTAATCAAATCCACCGCTTGCTTTTAGGCTCAAGTTTTTCAGAGGCGAATAAATCAGTTGTGCATTGCTGATGGATCGGTCTTCTGTTGTTTTCCACTTTTTCAATTCTCGAACGGCTACTGGGTTCTTTGTGCCTCCCCATTCATCAAACCAAAGAAAGTATTCTCCTGCTTCATGAATAATGTTGCCGTTGGCATCCTGCTCATCTGCGGCATACTGCACAGGATAATAGGGAAGAGCATTGGCCATTGCGTCGCCTAATCCTCCTGACCAAGCTGCATCGATTCGGTTGTTTTCACCGCGGCTAAAAGAAGAACTAAGAATGACTTTTGTTTTTGGAGTCGGAGTCCAATCAAAATTGACGCGTGCGCTTGCACGGTCGTATGAGTTTCCCCGGAGGTAGCTCTCATTGTTGTCTTTGGACACCCCGGCGTAAACGTTGTATCGTTCGGCTCCATGTCTCACGCCGAAGTTCACATTGTTTTTGATACCGACACCAATCGTTTCGTTGACCCAATCAGTATTGGTCAGGAGGGCGCGTTGGTAAGCCTCGCGCCTGGTATCCGCATCATCGGCTACGGAAGTCATGTTGGGAAGCCAAACGTATCCTGTTCCGCCGTCGTTTTCCCAAGCCTCTTGTCGCAAAGCAAGGTAGGTTTCAGTGTCCATCATGTTTGGCCTAGTGGCAGGTGTGCCAACGCCTGTGCGCGTGCTGAATTCAAATGAAGTGCCTTTCTGTCCTCGCTTGGTGGTGATTAAAATGACACCATTGGCTCCTCTTGAGCCATATATACCTGTGGCTGCAGCATCCTTTAAAATTTCCACCGACTCGATGTCATTGGGATTGATGGCAGCAAGTGGATTGTTGTTCAGTGCTCCTGAGTTGCCGCGGAGAAAATACTCTTGGGTTATGGGGATTCCATCGATCACGTATAGCGGATCACCTGCAGCAGATACCGATGCGACACCACGCACACGAATCAGCGATGGAGCACCGGCAACTCCGGATGATTGACTTACCTGAACACCAGCAGCCTGACCCTGGAGTGCAGCTTCAAATGAAGGAGTTTGTATGCCTGTGATTTGCTTGGCATCGACCTGTACAATGCTTCCAGTGACCTCTTTTTTACGCTGAACTCCATACCCGACAACTACCACATCCTCAATTAGAACAGCGTCATCGGCAAGGATAAAGTTCAACTCAACATCTTGGCTCGTCACGCTGATGGATTTCGTCTGAGCGATGTAGCCGATGTATGAACAAACGATTTGATGGGACCCTGGCGTGAGCATAAGACTGTATTTGCCCTCTCCATCTGCGAATTCACCGTTGATGCCATCCGCAACAATTGATGCGCCAGGAAGAGGAGCGCCATTTGAGTCAAGAACGGTTCCTGCAAGTTTTTGAGCGTCAAGCCCATTCGAGAGGAAGGCTATCAGGCACAAGGCGAGGCTAAGTCTGAGCATGGCATAAAATTGATACAAGGTGAGCTGCGCGATAATGGGCTTTCAGGGCGTCATGCAATGTAAAAAAACAAAAGGTGTAAAAACAACACGAAGTAGGTTGATTTTATCAACGGTCGCGCTGAAGTACCAATTGATCCGTGAATCGCACATTCCCTTGCGTAACCTCGAGATGATAGATGCCATCAGATAGATTTTCACATTCGACTTCAATCGACTGGCCATCAGTGAATATGTGTTGCCTGGTCTTATGGCTTACGCTTTGTCCGAGGTGATTTGACATCCTAAATTCATAAGCTACGTGCGGGTCGAGAGGAACATTCCAGGTCGTTCTTTCAGTTGCAGGATTGGGATAAAGGGAAGTGCCCGGCCTCGCTGTGTGTGGTGTTAATGCCGGAGAACTTGACGGGAAGTCCAGTGCCATGTCCACAAAGACGTGATATTCACCAGGGGCAAAAGACATAAATGCATTTACATCCGAGACGGTAAAGGATTCTCCTGTGAAATAGTCCCACCATTGGCCGGTGTGTTGAAAGCCTGGAATCATTTCAATGCCATCAACCTTAAAATTCGCGACCACTGTGGCATTCATGCTGCTATTTAGATGGAGCCGCTTTCCATAACCTCCGACGTCCCAATTGTAATTGTTCGTGTTAAAGGTGCTTGGATGTTCGTGCTTTAGTTTGCACAATCCAGAGATCACTTCATGGATGCGATAACGATTGGGATTGTCCCGATAATCCCAACGGACAGGCTTCGCTTCTGTGCGGCAGTTTTCACTAATCGTCACGCCGTCGCTGCATGTGTTGATGGAATAATCGTATCCCAACTCTTCGAATTGCCAGATCAATTTCGGGCCAGGAAGCAGGATGTTAAAGCATTGAATGGCCTCCATGCGTTTCAATGCGGTGTTCAATTCGTTTGCCTGGTATGATCCTGATTCATTGCCAAATTCGAGGCATTTGTAGATTATTCGTTCTTCATCGTGACTCTCAGGGTAGGAGATAACTCCCGGCTGATTCATGCCTTGATTTTGATAGCTTGCCCAACTCAGATTGGAGGGATATCCCATCGCAGCTTCACTGTAATCGTAAGTCGCATTGGCCCATATCATGAAGCCGTCTTCCACCAGTGCTTGTTGCTCTGACAATTCGGTCCAATGTTCGAGAATCATGTACAAATCTGGATTTTCCTGCCAGACGTGATTGGCATACTCATTGAGCAAGTCAATGCGATTTTGATCGTAGCCATTGCCATCTCCAGGAGTTTGCGTCATGCCCTTTGAAAAGTCTAGTCTGTAGCCATCTACATGGTATTCGTTCACCCAGTATTGGAGGATACGTTTCATGTGCTCTTTGGTCCTAGGGCTGTCATGGTTCCAATCAAAGAACCAGGCCTCGGGATTGGGGGCGACGGTGTTGAACCAGGGATTGTTACTAGCCGGCTGAAAATTCTCTTCGTCCCAGTAGAGTTTTAAAAATGGATGAGGAAAATCCGCATGATTGAGCACTACATCAAGCAAAACGGCGATGCCGCGGTTGTGGCATTCGTTGATGAGGGTTTTGAAAGCTTCCGATGTACCATAAGCCTTGTCCAAAGCAAAAAAGAAAGTGGGGTTGTACCCCCAGCTATCGTTGCCATTGAATTCGTTTACGGGCATGAATTCGATTGCGTTGATTCCCAATCGATCAAGGTAATCCAAGGTGTCTAAGATGGTCTGGAAGTTTCCTTCATCGGTGAAGTCACGCACGAGCAATTCATAGATCACCAAGGACTCAGGGTCAGGTTGAGTGAATGCCTGATCAGTCCAAGCAAATGCGGGCATTCCGGGTTGCATGACGGATACGGGTGTGTTTTCGGTAAGCATCGCAGGGAACGCCAGTAGGTTGGGGTAGGTTTCATTCGAAATCCATCCGTCATTCCAGGGGTCAAGAATTTTCTCTGAGTAGGGGTCAGCAACGCGCATGTCGTCGGGCATCACGTGATAATGAAAACGACACTCTTCTCCCGGTGTCAATCCGTCAATTTCAATCCAGTGCTTATTGCCATCAGGGCTTTGTGTCATGAGAAAGTCGAAGCGGAGCTCCCAATTGTTGAAGTCACCCACAGCAAAAACAAAATCTTTTCCGGGTGCATGGAGTTGCAATTTCACAGATGAGTTGCTGAGGTATTCGATTCCGTCTTGTCCGTTGGCAGTTGGCCAGCCAGTAATGGGAGAGGCAGGGAGAACGGTTATGCTTCCAAGATCATTCGTGATCACGCTGCCATTGTCCGCCATCAGTTCAAGGTTGTATTGCCCTCCTTCTGCAGCGCTAAAATCATAGGTTATTTCTGAGCCGAAATCAGTGGTTACAACATCGCCGTTGATCAACAGGCTGAGATCGCAGGGTTCACTGGATTGTCCTAAAATCTCAAATTGCTCATCGATTGTTAGAACGGCATAGCCGAGGGATGGTGTCATGAGTGAAGCGCTGAAACTTCCATTGCTTACCGCATAAAAGATGTCGGAATTGTCTTCTGCGCGTCCTACCAAACTACCGGTAGAATTTCGAAAGACCATTGCCAAGCTTTCAATTTCTTCTCCTTCATCAATTCCATAATAATCAGCAAGCGACATTCCGTTGAAGTCGAAACTGTGAATGCCATCGCCTTCCGGGTTTAAGAGTGCACTGGCATCAGCTGTTCCCCAAGTGGTTTGAACATGCTGCCAATCTGATGGTCCTGTGCTGTTGGAGGTAATCACACCCGTATGTATGTACACGGGAATTACCCCTTGCAATTCGCCATTTCCAAGTGCACTGTTGTAATGAAGAACAACTTGGTCCGCCGCTGAAGGAAAGGCGGGTTCTGTCCAGATGACTTGCGCCGCGAGTTGAATGGGAACAAGAGTCAGTGCAGCGAATAGGCAGCGAAGATTTAGAGGATGTGACATGGTATCATTGATTCGAGATGATGAAACGCATCGATCCGTGGAGGTTGTGCTCCTTATCGTAATATTCGAACAGGTATAACCCTGAGCTCATTTGGCTGCACAGGACGTTACGACCTTGTCCATCGCAGATGACCTTTCCTTCAGTGCTCAAGATTGTCCAGCTGGAATAAAAAGGCAATGCAAAGGCAGGTTCTCTCAAGTTGGCGTGACTTACTGCATGCGAGTCCCAGATTGCTTCAGGTGCGGGGTTCGTGTTATCTGCAATACCGATGGGCAGCCCATTTGGAGCATTTGGGGTGGGGGGATTGACGCTCAAGTGTTCGAACCAAATCCATTGCTCTGATCCATCTTGGGATCTTCCGTAAGAATCGTTTTCAGGTGCATTGAGCCAATCAATGGAATCGTGCAGTCTCCATTCATTGTCCTCCTTTTGAAACAGGAATAATTCATCACCTGAAGCAGCTAAGGTGAATGAAGCATGGAGCGCACCCTCAGATGACTCGTCATCGCACCAAATCAAAAGATGGTCACCAGGATCCATGGTGACACTTGGTATGGCCCATCGATTTGGGTCTGACCATCGGTCGCTCAGAAAAAAAGACTCAAGATTGATGGCTTCGTTTCCAGGATTGTACAGCTCAACCCAGTCCTGATAGTCTCCCTCGGGATCGGCGTTTACAGCACTGTTTTTGGCCATGACTTCGTTGATTACGATTGCATTCTCAGCCATGGAATTCCAAATCTTTCTTGGCAAGCACGGTGATTGCACCGCTGTTCCGGATGGGGAGGTGGTGAGAACCTGCCAATGAGCGAATGTTGCGCCATTCATAGGAATGCTTATTTCCCATCGTGATCCATGATCTTGATTGGGAACCGCTGTCATCGGCGCAGAGGTTGAAGATCCGTCGGGGAACTCAACGAATGCTGTTACATCCCAAGCTTCAGAATTTTGCGCCTCATGGGCCCAAGCCTGAACAAGCAACGTATCGTTCAGAATTGGCCCTTTGGCCCATGCACTAACAGTGGGGTCCGGAGTGCCGGAGTATGATTCCAATTGCAATTCGGCCCAATCGTTTCTTGCTTCAATGAATGGTACAATTCCATGAGCGACGTGCGCGCCCCAAGATTCTGTCAGCGCGGATTCAAAAGCAGCTGATGTGAATCCATAGTCTAAACCATAAAACGTGTCCTGTTCTATCCCATCGGAGAAGAGGCTTTGCAACCATTCGCCGCGCATCAAAGCCCAGTCGGGAATGAGCCAGTTTTCCATCCACCAATTGAGGTACCAGGAAAAGCGTTCGCGGTATCCTTCATTTTCTATGATTCGGCTGTACAAGGGGCGATTTTCTGAATCGGTCCAAGCATAGGGATTCTGCGTTGTCCATTCCCCAAACCACTGGATGCCGAATGTATTGTCCACATCATATGGCAGATACATTAGACGGTTGTCAAAGGTTCTTTGGTACAGGTAAAAATTATTCTTATTTCCCACATAATTGTCCCAATGTCCAACCAAAATTTCACCGGCCATGATTTTCAAGTAGCCCTCTACATCAAATAAAGCTTCCAAAGCACAAGGAAAATCTTCGTCGGTAGAATTATTCAATACATCAATAAAAGTGGCAAGAGCAGAGTAGTCGTCTTGAGCCTCGTTGGTTTTAAGTTCATAGACACGCTGATCAGACCATCCTGGAGTGAATTTATAATCTTCAGGATCATCACTGATGAACGCTAAATCTGCAGGATAGGTGCATTTCCAGAGATTTCCATGTCCCCAAGGAAATCGCCTGTCCAACCAACGTCCGTTGATGTGTTCGCTGCTCAGATAGATCCCATGATAATTTCCGTTGATGTATAGCTTGCAGTGCGTACTCCGCGATACGGGAACTCCTGCATCACGAAAACTTTCCCAAACAAGCCGGGCTCGCAGAATGCTGGGGTCGTTGTGTTCACCATTGAGGTTTAGTTTTTTCAGTCCGTGCCAATTGGCGTCAGGATCAAACGTATTGAAAGCGATTTTGAACGATTTTTTGGCTGCCGCTCGAGAAGTGTTACCCCGCAGGCGAAAACCGATTTCCTCGACCACTTCAGTTCCTTCGGCCGTGACAAATGTGAAGGTGGCGGGATGCTCAATGTTGGAATACCAGTTATCTTCTTCAAACATCCAATCCAAGGCATCTCCACACTCTATGTAAATGGACGGTAAGGATTCAGAATGAAAGGGTGAGTTTTCATCGGGATGTTCGAACAGGCTCTGTGCAGAACATGACACAATGAATTCTAAAGCGACTAGAAATAGGAGCGAAATTCGATGCAACATCGCTAGCTTTTTCCGGGTTCATAACTAAAGAGTTGGGCAGGTTTGTGCATGACTCCTGTTTGCTTTTCGTCCAAGGGGACAACATGTGTCATTTTCTTTACGTTCTTTCTAAAGTTTCTTTTGTCAAGCTTTTTATCCAAGACAATTTCGTACAAAGCCTGCAATTGCGTTAAGGTGAACTTCTTGGGAAGCAATTCAAAACTTATGTGCTGACTTTCCAGTTGCTCTTTGAGCGTACCAAAGGCTTGAGCCAAAATCAAATTGTGATCAAACGCAAGCGCACCAACGTCAGCCAATTCAACCCAATTAACGCCACCCGCAAATGAGGCTGGGCGGGGGTCAAAATCCTGCAGGCTCACCAAGCCGTAATAGCCAACTGTCACAACTCGTTGGTCCGGTAAGTTTCGGACTGACTGGAGCCATGCCCTATCCTTCAAGTCTTTCACACGATTAGGATCTCCGAAAGCCATGAATTGCTTCAAAAAGACACCTCTTATTTGCGTGAGTTCGTGCAGAACGCGCTGCGCTGCTTGGTCGAGGCCTTCGTCTAAAAGGATTAAATCTCCGGGCAACTGCGACATCGGTTGATTATCATCATCTTTCGCTGATGTTTTTTGGTTGATCAGAAGAACTTTAAGTCCATCATCATCATATCCGAAAACAACACAGTCGACGGACAGGTGGAGAGATAGCGGAAGCGACATAGTGTCAAAAGTACAATAATATCTGGCCTTGTGTATGTGTAATTTATACACTTACCTTGTACGCGTGTGGTATTCGCGCTATATTCGCGGTCGTTCTAATGACGAACGACGATTTACATGACCATCTATTCATGAAAAAAATTGCAGTTTTAACGTCTGGCGGTGACTCACCTGGTATGAACGCAGCGATACGTGCCGTAGTGCGTACAGCAGTTTACCATGATTGCGAAGCAGTCGGTGTGTTTCAGGGTTTCCAAGGCCTGATCACAGGCGATTTCAAACGGTTGCACGTGCGCTCAGTAGCGAAAATCTTGGGGCGTGGAGGAACCATTTTAAAATCTGCTCGATGCGACGAATTCCGGATGGAGCAGGGTCGTAGGAAAGCGCATCAGCAACTTTTGGAGCAGGGTGTGGACGCATTGGTTGTCATTGGCGGCAATGGTACTTTTTCCGGAGCCATGCTATTCAGCAAGGAAACGGGCTTTCCCGTGATTGGAATTCCAGGGACCATCGATAACGATTTGTCAGGAAGTGATTTTACAATCGGATTTGATTCAGCCACGAACACAGTTGTCGAAGCTGTCGATAAGATTCGGGATACTGCTGATAGCCACAACCGATTGTTTTTCGTAGAGGTGATGGGGCGTGACAGTGGTTTTATTGCACTGAATGCCGGCATTGCGACAGGAGCGGTAGCGGTCATGACCAAAGAGAGTGAGATTACCATTGAAAATCTCGTTGATATCCTGAAGACGGGTCAAGCCTCTAATAAAACTTCAAGCATCGTAATTGTTGCAGAGGGTCACCCCGAAGGTGGAGCATTCGAAATAGCAAGGAAAGTGCACAGTCTTGATAATGCTTATGAAACGAGGGTTACCGTCCTTGGTCACTTGCAACGAGGCGGGGATCCGTCATGTTCGGATCGCGTACTCGCATCCCGTCTTGGTGTCTCGGCTGTCGAAGGCCTATTATCTGGCAAGACAAACGTGATGGCTGGAGTCGTAAATGATCAAATTGTTTTCTTTCCCTTCGATGAAGCCATAAAGAATAAAACTGCAAGCCTTGAGGACGAGGTTCGCATTGCAAAAATATTGTCCATTTGATTGGTCCTAATTATTGAAACATTCCCTAAGAAAAATGAAAAAAGTTGCTATAAATGGTTTTGGCCGCATCGGACGTTTGGCGTTTCGCCAGATGCTTCATCGATCGGACTTGAATGTTGTTGCAATCAATGACCTCACCAATGTGGAGACATTGGCGCACTTATTAAAGTTTGATTCGATCCACGGTCGTTTTGACGGTACATTAGAAGTGGAGGGAGGCAACCTTAAAATCAACGGAAATGTGGTTCAAATAAGTGCAGAACGGAATCCTTCCGATCTGCCATGGTCGCGTCACGGCATTGACGTTGTTGTTGAATCAACAGGTGTTTTTGCCTCCAAGGATGGCGCATCGAAACACATCGAAGCAGGCGCTCGAAAGGTTGTGATTTCTGCTCCGGCAAAAGGTGATTTGAAAACGGTAGTATTGGGCGTCAACGATGACATCTTGACAAGTGATGATCAAATTGTTTCCAATGCTTCCTGCACAACCAATTGCTTGGCTCCAATGGCCAAGGTTTTGAATGACACATTCGGTTTGGAACATGGTTTGATTACGACCATCCACGCATACACGGCCGATCAAAGGCTGCAAGATGCTCCTCATAAAGATTTGCGACGTGCTCGCGCAGCTGCTTTATCCATGATTCCGACGTCAACAGGTGCGGCAAAAGCAGTAGGCCTTGTGCTGCCATCTCTGGCAGGCAAGCTCGACGGATTGGCTGTTCGAGTTCCCACGCCGACCGGATCAATCACGGACTTGACAGCTACATTGGGACGCGATGTCACAGCTGATGAGGTCAATGCAGCGATGAAGTCTGCAGCTGATGGAGCTATGAAAGGAGTTTTGGAGTTCTCCGAGGACCCCTTGGTGTCTGTTGACATTGTAGGCAATTCGCATAGTTGCATTTTTGATTCAGGACTAACGGTAGCTATGGGCAACACTGTAAAGGTTTTCGGCTGGTATGACAACGAGGCAGGATATGCTACTCGGGTTGCCGATTTGGTTCAGCGGCTTTGATTCAAAGGTTGAATTTTATATAATTAAAATTGGATCACATGAAAATATTGATAGCAGACAGCGGTTCAACCAAGTGCGACTGGATGCTCGTCGATGAATCTGGGAATGCACTCATGGAATTTCATACCATGGGATTCAACCCCTACTTCCATGACGCG
>MDTC01212782.1_pt1 | contig 23809 bp, 26 predicted proteins | sample 811181 | NCBI WGS metagenome assembly MDTC01 (sample SAMN05326644, study PRJNA326480) | marine metagenome | isolation source: seawater | place: Pacific Ocean: North | collected 2011 | reverse complement strand
TCAATTAGAGGAAGTTGAAATTATTTCAATTTCCTCTAAGCATTTGAAGCATTGTGGCGCCAACTGTTACAACAAGACCAAGCATAGCTAGTGTAGTTGGGTCTCTTAGCCTATCTTGCATTCCTTGAGTTTCATTACAATCAATCTCAGACCCTATTTCTATATTACCAAAAAGACCTCTGGATTCTTCTTCGTTTTCTATAAAGCATCTTTCATCAGGCTCAAAGAAATCGTCACGACCTCCATCTCCATCCAACCTTCTCATCATCTCTCTTTGTTGCTCCATCCTCTCTCTTTCCATCTCCATATCCATCTCCATCCTCTCTCTTTCCATCTCCATCCTCTCTCTTTCCATCTCCATCTCCATTTCTTGTCTTAGTCTATTTTCTTCCTCTCTAGATAAATCTTCTTTAAGCCTAAGCTCCATCTCCATTTCTTGTCTTTTAAGCCTTTGATCTTCCTCCAACCTTCTCATTTCATTTTCAAGCTCATTCTGTTTTATACGTCTCTCCTCATCCAAATCATTCATATTATTTCTTGTGCCTCCCGGATTCATCTTGGTGCCTTTAGATCCTGTCCTAGTATTCTTTTCAGGAAAAGGCCCCCAATCGAAAGAAAGTACAGATCCAATGGACTGAGGATTGTCTTTGCCTCTAGTAATAAAATAAGTAGGCATTCCTATTCCTCTGTGAATATCCATCATTCCAATTTGCCAATATTCAGGACTAGTATTTTCAAGATAAGCTAGTACTTCTTGTGATCTTCCGGGGCCAAATTTAGGATCCATCATTGCACATGCTGGCCCACATTTCGTTCTATCGGTAAGCTTTCCGCCTTTGGTTCCATCAACAGTTACCCATCTTATATTTGGTCTTCCTTGATCGAAATGCACATACACAACAACAGGAAGTCCATTTGCTTCTGGGTACCAATTTCCCCCTTTGTAAAATTTAGCAGTGTCACTCAACTCACGAGTAATTTGCCATGATGTGTTATCTTGTCTGTTCAAAACCCATAGTCTACGTTCTTTGCCGGGATTAGGTCCTTTATCTTTACTATAAGCTAAATACTTTCCGTCATTACTGTATGATGGTTTTCCCAAATTATTCTCCACTGCCTTGCCGTCGTTCTGTATTGTTTTAGACACTTCTCTAAGGTCTTTCCCGGAAAGATCGCCTTCCATAAAAGGATCTTTAGACCATATGCTCCATACTCCTTCTTGGTCTGAATGAAAGGCAATCAATCCATTCTCCCCCCAGTACGGAAATCTTTGGTTATTGTAAAATGTAATTGGCCATGGATCTTTGGGATCGGGATTATCTATATTCATTATCCCTATTCTCCACTCTCCTTCTCTGTCATGAGAAAAAGCAACATATTCTCCATCTGGTGATATTGCAGGGTGAATTTCTGCATAACCTGTATCAGTTAGAGGGCGATTATTACTTCCGTCTGCATTCATTATCCAAAGATCGGGATGATCCTTGCCTTTTGGTATAACCGAATACACTATTCTTCCTTCAGTTTCAGGCTTATCAAAGAATTGAACTCTATCATCTTTAATTTCAAATTGATGGGCTTGAATAGAAAGTTGCGGAGTAAAAAATAGAAATAGAGAGATTGCAAAAATATATTTAATTATTCTCCCCATTTAATTATATTATACAAAACTGACCCATTATTCATGTCCAACTGGCTTAAGCTAAGGAAGTTAATTTAATTAATATCAGGTTTCAGTCAGTCTCCTCTAATCATTTGAAGCATTGTGGCGCCAACTGTTACAACAAGACCAAGCATAGCTAATGTAGTTGGATCTTTAAGTCTTTCCTCAAAATCATCTCCTATGGTGCAGTCTATTTGAGCGCCTATTTCTAGATTACCAAAAAGCCCTCTTGCTCCTTCTTCAGATTCTACGTAGCATTGCTCTTCTTCATAAGCATTTCCTCTAGATTCTAATTCTTCCATCATAATTTGCATCTGTTCTCTTTGTTGTTCCATTTCTAATTCTTGGCGACGCATTTCTAAATCCATTTTCTGTCTTTCTAGATCTAATTCTGCCTCTTGCCCTAACCTTCTTCTCTCTTCTTCTAATCTTTGTATTTCTCTATCAAGTTCTAATTGCTCTTCTCTAGACAATTCTTCAAGCATTTTTTCCTGAAGCCTCATCTCTTCCTCCTGAAGCCTCTTTTCTTCGGCTTTCTTTTCATTCGCTTTTTCTACTAATATTCTTAACTCAGATTCAAGCTTTTCAGCTTCTTTTTGAAGTTCATTAGATTTATCGTTCTGTTCTGAAGAAAAATTATTATCTGGATTATCTCCACTATAACCAACAAAAGATCTACCCCAGTCAAAATCACGACTAATAGTTTTAAGGTCAATTCTCTTAATATTATCTGGAGGTTCTAGCACTTTAAGAGACCCTTGGTCATTTTTAAGAGGATTTGTATCTCTCATAAAATGAGCAATTTCAAATGCAGATTCACCGTAAGGGCTAAATCTGGGCTGCCTTAATTCAGCAAATTCCCCACCAAACCTTGTATATCCTCTAAATTCTCCTACAATCATTTCCTTTTGCCCAAAAACCTCACGATTAGGAGTAGTAGCCCACATCATTTTTGTTGTATTAGGGAGAGTTCCATTTCTTATAAATGTAAATACAGGCTCTCCTTTGCTGCCAGGAAAATGCTTTTCTTGCGGATTCGTTGGACCTGTATACCAATCAACCGAATGCCCTTCAATCCCCATAGTCCAGCTACCCCCGCCTAAATCTTCGCATCCAGGCTTAAAATTAAAATTCTGTATTTCTGCTTCACGATCAAATCCTTCTGCATAACCGCCTGCATAACCACTACTATTATCATCCCATACTGGCGGGGGACAATTTCTATACGGATCTTTGAAAGTTCCTATAGATATTCCTTGATTTCTAGTCCCGCCCTCTTCAATCCAAGAATAAACATATGCTCCATCAAAGTTTTTGCCTGCAGACCTTGGTCCTGTTGGATGAATTGATGGCTCTATTTCATCTACCCCAGGTCTATCCATAATTTTAATTGCTGGTAAGCTCCATCCAGGACCTGCGAATTTCATATATATTCCCATATCACCGTTAAGATCTGATTGGAATAATATTGGCCCATTAGCCTGCTTATTAGAATCTTTATTGGGATTTCCTTGCCATGAACCCCAACTTGGATTAAATGAATTGAATTTTGACTTTAAGCCAGCACCTGACTTCATTGTATCTGAAGACGTTAAGAATTGAGGATTCTTACTCATTGATTGTGGTTTAGTTATATTGTGTATATAAATCCTATAAAATCCATCCCAATAAGTTCCAACACCATTGCAATCAGAGGAGAATGCAACAAAGTTTCCGTTAGGTGAAATTGATGGTTGTATCTCGTTACATCCAGGGGTATCAGTAATTTGCCAAACTTCTCCGTTGCCCCGACCAAGATCAGTCCAGAATAGATCAAATTGGTCACCTGTTGTTCCAGGGACTTTCTTTGACATAACAATTACTCCTTCTTTGCCTAGGAACTCATCAGCATATATTTCAGATGGGGGCGCAAAAGCAAAGAATAATGCCACAATTAATAGTAGTTTTTTTATTCTCATGATAAATAATTATACATTTTGATAATATTTTTATCTTAATGTTTTTATATAATGTAGAATGAATATTCAAAATGTCAGATATTAAACCTAAAATTAGCTTAGGCCTTCCCGTTTATAATGAATCAGAATTTCTTGATGAAACAATACTTTCATTAATAAAACAGACTTATGAAAATATTGAAATCATAGCAATTGATAATGGGTCTGATGATGACAGTTATAAAATATTAGAGAAATATTCTCAAAGTGATAAAAGAATAAAAATATTTAAAAATGATGAAAATATTGGACTTTCAAATAATTTTAATCTGTTATTTAAAAAATCTACAGGAAGATATTTTGCGTGGATAGGCGCACATGATAGATACAATAAAAACTTTGTAGAAGAATTATTAAAAAAAATTACAAGTTCAAAAAATATTTCTCTGGTTTTTTCAAACGTATCTAATATAGATAAAAATAGTCAAATTATAAGCCATATAAAAGATACTGGATTTCAATTATTGAACAAAAATTCATTATTAAGATTGCTGAAATTACCTTGGATAATAAGAGGTAGTGGAGATATCGTAATGGGAATGTTTGATAAAGATGCATTAAGAAAGACAACACTTTTTTCAAGTTCTGTACTTTGGGCTGATGTTTTTCTTGTTTACCAGATTTCAAGATTAGGAAAAATTATTAGAGTTGATGAAGTTTTGCGTGACAGAAGATATTTTAGAGATGAAGAAGACAATTTTAAAACCTGGGAAGCAAAATATAAAAAACTAACTTCAAGATTTCGCAGTCCAAGAGAAATTGGAAATAAAAAGCCAGGCTTAAGTCTTTATTTTCCTGTCCTATTTATGTGTTGGAAGATATTTTATGAGCTTGGCCTAAAAAAATTCTACAATCCTGTAAACATCCTGGTAGCTATTTATTTAATAACAATCTTTATATTGAAAAGAAGAGTGGCTCTTTGGGTTGATATAAAAACTTTTTTTTCAAAAAGCTAACTTTTAATTAACCTCTAAAGCTTTTTTGAAATAATGACAAACATACTCAACATCATCATCATTCAGATTATTTCCATTGGGTAAACATACTCCATATTTTGATAATTCATAAGTAACAGGATTTACTTCATTCATATTTTTTTGTACATAATTTTCAAATGGAGGCATGGCGCTAAGCGGATAGAAAATTGGCCTAATGTCTATATTATTTTTATCTAATATTATCTTGAACTCTTCTTTGGTGATTCCATAATCATTAATTAATGCAGTTGTTATCCAATAAGTATGGCTTACATTCTCTTCTGAAGGGCTTAATACTAAATTAGGTATTGATTTCAAGCCATCATAGTATTTATTAAAAAGCCATTTTTTATAATCTAATAATTCATCTATTCTTCTTAGTTGAGCTAATGCTAATGCTGCTTGAATATTTGTCCAGCCATAATTATAACCAAGAACATCTGACCAATAGTATTTACCCACTCCATCTAAAGGCTTGTCCATCCCATGGTGTGACATAAGCTTAGCTGATTTGTAAGTGTCCTCATTATTTGTGCAAAGCATTCCGCCTTGCCCAGACTGAATAAGCTTAGTTGCATTAAAACTAAATAGAGAAATATCTCCAAATGTGCCAGCCAACTTTCCTTTGTAAGTTGCTCCTATTCCTTCTGACGCATCTTCAATAATAACGATATTATTTTTTTTACATACTTTGATAATTTCATCCCATTCAGGCATATTCCCTAAAAGATCAACCACCACCACTGCTCTTGTATTTGGCGTAATTGATTTCTCAATTTGATCAGCCGTAATGCACCAAGATTTAGGGTCAACATCAACTAATACGGGCTTTGCACCTACGTATATTACTGGTGCTGCAGAAGCAACCCATGTCATATCTGGAACTATAACTTCATCCGTTGGATGCAAATTCAAAGTTAGCATTGCTAAATGTATTGCATCAGTGCAGTGAGAAGTTGGAAGGCAATGATTCATCCCTATATATTTTGAAAATTCATCTGTGAATTCATCAATATAATAAGACATTTTAGGTCCCCACCCGTCTTTTATTGCCTTAGAAACTAACTCTATTTCAGCTTCAGTAATTGATGGACCTGCAGATGGTATCCTTCTTGATTCTTTGAATTTATCCATAGATTTATATTATATTTTGAAATATATTTTTTCAATGAATAAAAGTTATCAAAATAGAGTCTAGAAATAACTTAATTCTACAATTCAGACCAATATTCACCAATAACAAACTTCTTTTTTTGAGTAAGGGTTTCCGTTTGTTCTTGATCTTGCTGATTATAATATTTCATAGGAAAGATTCTAAAATCAATACTCATCCTAGACTTGCCTGTTAAATTATCCTTATTTCCATGAAGTGAATTCGCGCCATCAAAGCGAGATACTTGACCGTAATTAACTTCCATACATTCGTGATCATCAGTTTCTAGATCTCCAATCCAAACTGCATTTGTGTCCCATGCATTAGTAAAAGGCAACCAGAAATTAATTTCATTAGTATTATGTCCAAAATCAGAATCTCTATGAAACTGACCAACAGCTATATTATTTGGTTGATGAATTCTAAAAGATGGGAAAGTTTGATAAAGAATTTCCTCTCCTTTAAACATATCTAATTTACTTATAAATTCTTTAACAAATCCTCGATAAAGCCCAGTAAATTCCTCTTTCTTCATTTCTTCATAGAATTTATCGTGCAGTATAGTATTTTGATCTTTAATAATCTCTAATTTTTCTGGGAACTCAAAAACTTCATGAATCATATCAAGCTGATCCACTTCCATCATTTTTTCAACAGTTTCCTTGAAAGGGTACTTTGCGGTGTCAAAGTCAAATAATTTATATTTACTCATATTAGTGTCCTAATTAATTTTATATCGTTATATTTTATGATATTTGTAAAATTTTATCTTTTTCCCTAGTATTTTTCCTTTTATAGAATTGTATTAACCTAATAACATTAGATTTAAATTTATAAATAATTTTTTATTATGAAAGCATTAATTTTGGCTGCAGGAAAAGGCTCTAGGTTATATCCTGCAACAAAAAAAACACCTAAACCTTTGATGCCTATAGCAGGAAAAGAAACCCTTTGTTATGTAATTGATGAAATTATAGAAAATGGAATAACAGAGATTGGAATTGTAGTGTCAGATGAAAATATTGATGAAATCTCATTATTTACTAAAAAATATTATTCAAAATTCAAAATTTCAATGATATTGCAGGAAGAACAGTTCGGAGTTGCTCATGCTGTAAAAATTTCAAAAAATTTTATTCAAGATGATCATTTTTTACTTTATTTAGGTGACAATCTATTTGAGAACGGCATAAGTAAATTAGTTTCTAAGTTTAAATTAAATAAAAACAACATAATATCTATAAAATCTGTTGATGACCCAAGAAAATTTGGAGTAGCTGAAATCAATAAAAATGGCAAGCTGATCAAGATAGTTGAAAAACCTGAAAATCCTCCAAGTTCATTAGCCGTTACAGGAATTTATGGGTTTAATAATAAAATTTTTGATCATATTGAAAAAATTTCACTTTCAAAAAGAGGTGAGTATGAAATTACCGATGCTATTAAGCTCTCTTTAGAATCTGATGACATTGTTGATACACAAATTATCGATGGTTGGTGGGTTGATACTGGAAATATTACTGATTATCTAAAAGCTAATGAATATAAATTGATTAGCAGTAAAGACCCTCAAGATATAAAAAAGATAAATGCTCAGGGAACTACAATAGATTCTTTCAGTTATGCCTCAACTAATTCAGAACTATTAGAGTCACAAATTATTAATTACACTTCTATTGGAGAAAATGTAAGTATATTAAATTCAGTAGTTGAAAACTGTGTAATATTGGGGGAATCAAAAATTGAAAATTATCAATTGAAAAATTGTATATTGAGTAAAGGCACTTCGCTAATCAATATGAGCCCTGATAGGAAGATTATTGAAAACAAGATAATATAAAAAAATCTTTGGAGGTTAATTTTTATATGGATGTAATAATATTTTGTGGCGGGAGAGGTTCTAGAATGAGTGATGAAACTTATGACAAACCGAAACCAATGATTGAGATTGGGGACAAGCCGATTCTTTGGCACATAATGAAAATGTATTCAAATCAAGGTCATAAAAGATTTCTTCTTACTTTAGGCTACAAAGGCTCTGTTATTCAAGATTGGTTTGAAGAAAATTCACAAGAAGAAGAATGGGATATTGAATTCATTGACACTGGAATAAATTCTGAAAAAGGTGCAAGACTAAAAAGAGCTGAAAAATATATTTCATCAGATAATTTTCATGTCACGTATGGGGATGGAGTAAGTGATATAAATATTAATAGTTTAGTTGAATTTCATAATAGGCATGCTGGGGAAGCATCTATGACTGTTGTAAGGCCACCATCAAGATTTGGGTTTGTTTCTTTAGATGGTGATAGAGTTGATGAATTTGAAGAAAAACCTCAAATGCAAACAGGTTTTATAAATGGAGGATTTTTCATTTTTAATAAAAGTATATTTAATTATCTTAATGATAGAGAAGATTGTGATTTAGAATATGGAGTCTTAGATGTCATAGCTAGAGAGAAAAAATTATATGCTTTTAAACATAATGGCTTTTGGCAATGTATGGATAATATTAGAGAAAAAGAATACTTAGATGGGATGATCAAGTCTAAAAAAATACCTTGGTTGGAAAATCATGTTTAATGATTTATTTAAAGGCAAGAAAGTAATAATCACTGGCAATTCAGGATTTAAAGGCAGCTGGTTATCGTTATGGTTAAATAAGCTTGGAGCGTCTGTCCATGGAATTTCATATATGCCTCCATCTGACCTGAATATGTTTGAATCTTTAAATCTTGAAAACAAATTGCAATCATTTTCTAAAATTGATATCGCAAATAATTCCTCTGAGATAAACGAAATAATTACTAAAATAGAGCCTGATTTCTTATTTCATTTAGCGGCACAACCTCTCGTATCTGTTTCATATCAAGATCCATTATTTACAATAAGAACAAATGTTTTAGGCACAGCAAACATTCTAAATTCAATCAAAAATCAACCTTATAAGGTAGTTTCTGTGATTATTACTAGCGATAAATGTTACGATAATCTTGAACTTGAAAGAGGTTATGAAGAAAATGATGTTTTGGGGGGCAAGGATATTTATAGCGGATCAAAAGGTGCTGCTGAATTAATTATTAAATCCTTTTATCATTCCTTTTTTAAGAATCATAAATATAATTCTGTTATTGCTTCTGCAAGAGCAGGAAATGTGATCGGTGGAGGAGATTGGGGGAAAGATAGAATTGTGCCCGATGCAGTAACTTCATGGAATAAGAGCGAAAAATTACATATTAGGAACCCATTATCAACACGTCCGTGGCAGCATGTTTTAGAACCTTTGAGTGGATATCTAACATTAGCCTATAAACTTTATTCTGATGATAATTTGAATGGTGAAAGTTTTAATTTTGGTCCAAACGATACAAGTAATAAAACGGTTGAGGAACTTATAAAAGGTTTATCTGAAAGGTGGGGATTTGATAATCAAAATGATTCCTTTGCCGTAAAACATACTGAAGATTTTCATGAAGCAGGTCTTCTGCAATTAGACTGTAAAAAAGCAAATGAGATGCTGGAGTGGTTCCCAAATTTATCTTTTAATGAAATGATTAATTTTTCATGTGACTGGTATAAAGAATTTTATTCTAATGATGAAATTGAAACCATTCTCTTAAGAACTGAAAATCAAATTGAAGATTATGTAAAAATAGCCAGAAATAAAAATTATCCTTGGACAAACTGATGAGTGAAATAAATATTAGAAAGCTTTCAATAATTGCCAATAAAAAAGGTGACTTACTAAAAGGTTTCTTGAAATCCGAGAATAAAAATATCGATGTAAAAGAAGTTTACTTTTCAGAGATAAATCCAAATGAAATAAAAGCCTGGAAAAGACACAAAAGCATGACCTCTAATTTAATAGTTGTCAAAGGTGAGGTAAAAGTCGTTATACAAGAAATAAAAGGAAAATTTATTTCAGAAGTAATTTCAAAAAATAACTACAAAATGATTACTATTCCGCCAAATTATTGGTTTGGATTTCAGTGCATAGGGGACAAGGTAAGCTTACTTGCCAATATTTCAGATGAAGAGCATAGAGATATAGAATCAGAGGAATTAAGCCTTAATAATATTGAATTTGATTGGAGCTAATATGAGAGTTCTTATCATAGGTGCTTCAAGTTTTATAGGGACTCATTTAATTCAAAAATTAGAAAATTTAAATGAAATTGCTCAAATAACATACACTTATTTTTCAAATAAATATTACTCTAATGATCATGACGGCACTAAATTATTATCTATAAAATGTGATGTCAGAAATATTCAAAATATAGAACTGATATTAGATAAAGCAAATCCAGATGTAATTATTTTCATGGCGTCAACAAGATACTTTCCCGCACCTTTAAATATTAATGATCATGGGGATATAAATACTAATGGATTAAAAAACCTAATTGATTGCCTTGATAAATTCAATAGAAAACCCAGATTAATCTTTGTAAACAGCGGGGCTGCAAAATTACCTAAAAAAAATATTAAAATAAATAACTCAGAAGTTGATAGCTATACATTATCTAAACTTAAGGCATCTGAAATTTTTAACTCAAATAAAAATATCAAAGATACAGAAGTAAGATTATTTACACCATATGGCCCTAAAGATCATGAATATAGGCTTATACAGTCCTCCGTAATAAAAATAATAAAAGATGAATATCCGATTTTAAGGAACCCTAATTCTATGAGAGATTATATTTATGTTGAAGATGTAATTGATGTACTAATAAAGATTATTTTCTCTAATCAAAATCACGATAAAATTATAGAAATTGGTAGTTCTAATCCAATATCTACAAAGACTATAATTGAGAAGATTTATGCAATTATGGATGTCAATAAAGAAATTAAAAGCAATGAATCTTCAGATGAAGAACAAATTTTATATATGAAGGCAGACTTAAGTGTTGCAAAAGAATATTTAGATTGGGCTCCAAAAATAAATTTAGATGAAGGTATATATAATACTGTCAAATGGATAAAAGAAAATTACAAGGCTTTTTATGAATAAGTGTTTTATATGCAAAAGTGAATCAACTGAAGTTATTCTTGATCTTGGAGAAAGTCCTGTGGCAAATAATTTAGAAATGAACTTAGATGAGTCATTGGAAGCAAAAAAATATCCACTTGAACTTAGTAAATGTGTCGATGGGTGTAGTCATATACAAATAGGAAATATTGTTAACCAAGAAGAGATATTTAGTGATTATTTTTACATGCCATCTGTTTCTAAAACACTAACAAATCATTTAGAAGAAATATCAAGTGATATAAATGATAAATTTAAAATTAATAATAATTCTTTTATCGTAGATATTGGTTCAAATGATGGAACATTTTTAAACTCTGTTAAGGACTACACAAATAATATTTTAGGAATTGATCCAGCAAAAAATTTATCTGATATCGCAAATAAAAAAGGTGTAAAAACAATAAATGCTTTTTTTACAAATACTCTTTCAAAAGAAATTAAAGATACTTATGGACAGGCAGATTTCATTGTGTCGACAAATACTTTTGCACATACCCCAGAAGTAAAAGACTTTACGGAAGGATTAAAAACTTTAATATCAGACCATGGAGTGATAATTATAGAGATTCATTATTTAGGCTCTATGGTTAGTGATAATTCTTTTGATACTATTTATCATGAACATTTTTCATACTGGTCATTAAAAAATTTAGATGAATTGTTTAAAAATTATGACCTAGAAATATTCGATGCAAAAATCCTTCCAGTTCATCATGGCCAATTAAGAATTTACTTATCAAAAATTGGGAACCATAGAGTCAAAGACTCTTTCAGGGAACTTTTAAAAAATGAAATTGAAGAAGACCTGACCGGAAAGAAATTAACTAACTTCTGCAACAAAGTGAAAGAAATAAAAAAAGATATACTTAATCTCTTTAAGGAGATATCTGATAATAATAAAAAAATTTATGGATATGGAGCACCTGCTAAAGCTTCAACATTAATAAATTTTATTGGGAGTAAAAATTTAATTAATATTTATGATAATTCAAAGCTAAAACAAGGCAAATATATACCAGGGACCTCTTTAATCATAAAAGATCCAATTGAAATTATTAATGATAATCCGGATTATATATTTTTATTTGCATGGAATTTCTCTGAAGAAATTATTAAAGAATTAAAAGAAAATTATAATTACAAAGGTAAAGTTATAATCCCTATACCAGAATTAAAAGTAATTGAAATCTCATGAATTTAATATTAAGAAGGGTTATATCTCTATTTGTAGTCCTTGCAATTGCAACACCACTCATATTCTCACAAACTGTCTTTCCGCTTGTTGTAGGTAAAGCGATTTGGTTTAGATCAATGATATTGATCCTCTCTGCTTTATGGGGATTGTTAATTATAAGAGAACGAAAATATTTACCAGAACAAAATTTTACATTTCTTTTATTTGGGTTAGTTCTTTTATTGCAGATTATCTCTGCTGTAGCAGGGCATAGTTTGGTAAATAGTTTTTGGGGTAATTTAGAGAGAATGCAGGGGATAGTGCAGTCTGTTCACTTATTAGTGTTCTCTTTAATACTCTTCTCAATTTTTAGATCTTTTAAAGAATGGATATTCATTTTAAGATCAGTAGTATTAGTAGGGTTGTTAGTTTCATTTTTTGGCTTCCTTGAATCATTCGGTATATTTATGCCTAACCTATTAAATATTCCTTTTGCCCCTGTCACTTTAGATCAGAATAATTTAAGTTTGGGCTCAACACTTGGAAATTCAGTATACTTATCTTGGTATCTCAGCATAATTATTTTTATTGCAACAGGTCTTATTTTTTACAATATAAAGGCCAAAGGCATTTCTTTGCTCACTTTGACTGAAAAAACTTCTATGCTAAATATTGTAACCTTGTTTTTTTCTTTATGGTGTGTACTTTATAATTTCTCCAGGGGCGCAATTTTATCCGTTGTCATTGGTGTAATTTTCTTTGTTGTAATGACTTTAATTAGCAGTAGACACAAAAAATTAAGGATATTGTCAGCAGGATTCCTTTCTATTTTATTTATAGGGATTGTTTTTATTTTAATTATTATTATAAAAATCGAAGATGATCGCTCAGAATTAAGAAAGAATATTGTTATTAATAATGTGCCAGAATTGATTAATGCAAATGAGGCTATATATGCTAACGGGAGAGAAGTTTTGCGCATTAACAATATAGATTATGATTCCAAAGTTAATTTAGACTTAAGAAGAAAAATTGTTAGCAATTCTTTGTTGAAAAGTGAACTGTGCAGAGAAGATGTTCTTTTTCAAAAATGGTTGATGGTAAGAGGCTCATTTAGAGAATGCACAGAAATAATGATTATATTAAAAAAAATCCCTGGTAATTTTACTGAATCTATAATTCAAGGATTTAATATAGGTGATAGAAGTCGTGCCTTAAGAGCAGGGTTCAATGGATGGAGGTCATCCCCTATATTAGGAATTGGACCTAATAATTTTTCAAATGCTTACTATAAAACTTTAACTTTTGATGATTACATTACATCGAAAGAAAATATGGATGACCCTCATAATTCAGTGATTAAGGTAATAAGCGAAAGAGGAGCATTAGGACTAATTTCGGCTTTTATATTTTTTGGTCACATCTTTTTTCTATTATGCAAAAGAACTTTTATATCTTCGAATAGATTTTTTTGGTTGGCTATATCAGCAGGTTTAGTAACTTATTTTATTAGTTCTTTACTGCAAGTTAGTACTCTTTCCAATCAAATTTTATTGATTGTATTAATTGGCCTGACTGCGCGTTCTGGTGTTGGTTTTGATAGACAATCAAGTTTCAATGAAAATGATTTAGGGCCTAATAATACACAAGCTTTATATGTTGTAATAGTTTTTTCTATATTGATATTTACTTTGAATTTTCAAGCGTCTATATATGAGTTTGCAAGAAATACTGATAAAGATATCAATGTATCTAAAAATTGGAATATCACTGAAAACCAAAAAAATGTAAACTCATTTACTGCTCTATCTCATTGGCCTAGGGTAGAAATGATGAGGAAAATTAATGCGAATTTTGGGGCATTTATTGAAGAAGAATCTTATGTGTTATTAGACCAAGTTATATCTATAGTAGATTCGGAATATGAATCTAGTAAGAATTTATATCCCAATAGTTATATTGTAATGTTGGAATTTGGATCATTCTATTTTGAAGCAGCCAAATACAGACCTTTATTAGCAGAAAAACTTAGAGTGATTACTGCAGATCTTGAGTATTTAAGTCCTAATATAAGACCTACTTTATCTACAAAAATAAAGTATTCTATTATAGATCGAAATAAAGAAATGTTTACTGAGCTACATAAAGAATGGAAAGAAAAATTACAGCTTGATACACAGTATTATAAAGATCAGAATGAAATAAATGAATTAGAAGCTTATGACAATAGAATTAATTATTTTAATTCCTACGAAGAATTATTTGATTGATATGAATAGGCATTAAGAGAAATGATTTAAAGAAAACCACACCTTTTTACTCTATATCATGAATTAAGACTTATAAGAAAAGTATCTATATGCTAGTATCTAGGTTTAAATTTAACTAAATTGCCCCTGTAGCTCAGAGGATAGAGCACCGGTTTCCTAAACCGGGTGTCCCGTGTTCGAATCACGGCAGGGGCGCCATTAATTCAATTCTTTAAATGATTTATTTAATGAATCTATAGAATCTTTTGCGTCTCCAAATAACATTAAGGTTTTTTCATTATAAAAAATATTATTGTCTAAACCTGCAAAACCTGGGCTCATTGATCTTTTTAAAACAACTATTGATTTAGACTTTTCTATTTCAAGAATTGGCATGCCATATATTGGGCTATTTTTATCTAATTTGGCTGCAGGGTTAACCACATCATTTGCACCAATTACTATTGATACATCAGTCTGTGAAAATTTTTCATTTACTTGATCAAGATCTAATAAAAGTTCATAGTCAATATTTGCTTCAGCTAAAAGAACATTCATGTGCCCAGGCATTCTCCCTGCAACAGGATGAATAGCAAAAAGGACATTTTTTTGTTGATTTTCAAGAACGTCTAATAACTCTTTTAATGAATGTTGAGCTTGTGCAACCGCAAGTCCATATCCAGGAATAATAATAATATTTTCAGAATATTCTAAAAGCGATGCAATATCATCACTAGATCCAGATTTATAATTTTTATCAGATGCTTCTGAGTCTATATTAGTAGCAGTAGCTCCAAATCCACCTAGAACAACATTTACAAGTGACCTATTCATTGCCTTTGTCATTATTCTTGTAAGTATTAATCCTGAAGCACCAATTAAAGATCCGCTAATTATTAAAGCGACATTACTAAAAATGAATCCAGTGAACGCTGCAACAATTCCGGAATAGGAATTCAATAAAGCTATCACTACAGGCATGTCAGCTCCCCCAATTGGCAACACAATTAGGATGCCAAGCAGAAGACATACACCTAACAAAGTATAAAATATTAATGTATTGCCTGAATAAAGAACTGAAACAATCATTAATCCAATTGCAGACAATAATATTAAAAGATTAAAATAATTTCTTAATGGAATTAGTATGGGTTTTCCTGTAATAAGAGATTGTAATTTTAAGAATCCAGTAATACTTCCTGAAAAGGTTACAGATCCAATCAGTATGCTCATTAAAATACTTACAGATATAAGGTTAAATGAAATTGTGTTATTAACTTTAATAATTTCTGAAAATGCAATTAAAGATGATGCTAATCCTCCTAACCCATTAAAAATAGCAACCATTTGTGGCATGGAAGTCATTTGTACTTTCTTAGCAAATATTAACCCTAAAATCCCACCTGTAGTTATCCCAGAAAAGATATAGATAATAGAGCTAATTTCATATTCAACATATGAGAGGGTAGTTATAATTGCTATTATCATTCCAAGGAAGGAAATTATATTTCCTCTTCTTGCTGTTAATGGACTACTCAACATTTTTATTCCTAATATAAATAAAATTGAAGAAATAAAGTATAAAATTATATGAATTGAATCCATTTAATCCTTATCCTTTTTTTTAGGTTTCTTAAACATTTCTAACATTCGGTCGGTTACCGTGAAGCCCCCAAAAACATTTATGCTACTTAAAACTAGAGATATAAAACCTAGGATATTTACTGTCAGGCTGGATGAAGATGTAATAACTAATATTGACCCAATAATTACAATTCCTGAAATTGCATTTGTGCCAGACATTAAAGGAGTATGTAATGTTGGTGGAATTTTTTTTATCAATTCATATCCTAACAGCATTGCCATTATGAAAATCAAAATTAAATATAATTCATCATTCAATTTTAGCCTCCAAATTAAGATTGGTAGATTTAATTATTTCATCATTCGGATCTAAATTAACTTTATTATCATCAATTATTAAATCTAAATAAGCTTCTACGTTTCTTGAAAAAACTAAACTTGAATGCTCAGAAACTAAATTAGTTATGTTTTTGGGCTTATCAATTATTACCCCAGAAAAGTTAGTTACTTCCCCATAATCACCTATTTCACAATTACCTCCTGACTCTCCTGCTAAGTCAATAATTACGCTACCAAAATTCATATTTTCAACATTTTTTTTGGTAACTATTAGCGGAGCTTTTTTTCCAGGAATTGATGCTGTTGTAATTACACAATCTGAACTTTGAATATATTTTGATAGTAGCTCATTTTGTTTTTCTTGTTTATCTAAACTTTGCTCTTTTGCGTAACCTTGTTTATCAGAGTCATCATACTCATAATTTAATTCTAAGAACTTTCCCCCAACACTTTCCACTTGTTCTTTAGTGGATTGTCTAACATCAAATCCAGTTACTTTAGCTCCTAATCTATTGCAAGTTGCTATTGCTTGTAATCCAGCTACTCCTGCACCTATTACCAAGATTTTTGCTGGTGATATTGTGCCGGCTGCAGTAATCAACATAGGAAAATATTTTTTTAGATGATTTGCAGCAAGCAAAGAAGATTGATAACCAGCAATTGATGCTTGCGAAGATAATATATCCATAGATTGAGCTCTCGCAATCCTTGGAATTTTTTCTAAGGCTAGAAATGTAAATCGATTATCTGGGATAGCATTTTTAAAATTAAAGTTTCCTATAAAAATTTTTGATTTCGTATCTTTGGAAATTTTTTCATATTCTATATCTAATGGGTTTACAGATGTTAGAATATCAGAATTTTCGATAACAGATTCTGATGATTTTAATATTTTTGCGCCAACATTTTCATAGTCTTCATTATTAAATCCAGATTTTAATCCACAATTCTCTTGAACAAAAACATTGATATTTTTTTCAATTAATTTTTTTGATGTTTCTGGAGATAAAGATACCCTAAAATCATTTTCATTATTCTCTCTTAAGCACCCTATAGATAACATAACTTGATTTTAATTATTTTTCTAAAATTATTACAAGTTCCTTAACAAGTTCTCCAGAGACTAAAATTAAAACTTTGGTTGAATTGATTGAATTTGGTGTTTCTATTCTAATAGTCATATGCCGTTAATTACATTACTTATTTTTTCTTATAATAATGACTGATATATTTTCAGACTTCATCAGGGCATTTGGCTTTATTAGTTCTATTTCAACTTCTTTTATTTTTTTATTTTCAAGAATTTTTTTAGCTAATCTATCACCCAAAGTTTCTAAAAGATTATATTTAGATTTTGAAATAAATTCCTTTATAGATTTAACTAATGCTGAATAATTAACAGTATCTTCTATTTGATCGCTTTGTGATGATTTTCCAAATGAGGTGAATAATTTTAAGTTGATTATAATTGGTTGAGGATTTATTTTTTCATCAGCATTTATCCCAATTAAACATGACACTTCAATGTTTTTTATTACTATTGAATCTTTCATTTAGGAATTATTTTGTATATGAGAAAGAAACTCTTGTCTAGTATTTAAATTACTTCTAAATGAGCCATGCATTGAGCTAGTTGTAAGATTAGAACTTGAGAAATTATCTCCTCTTAATATAGAGCAGGTATGTCTTGCTTCAATTACTACTCCTAAGCCATGCGGAGAAATTATTGAATCTAAGGCTGATGAAATTTCATTCGTTAGGGTTTCTTGGACTTGAAGTCTTTTTGAGAAGACCTCAATAATTTTAGGAATTTTAGAAAGCCCTATTATCTTACCTTCAGGAATGTACCCAACATTTACTGTGCCAAAAAAAGGGGTTAGATCATGTTCGCACAAGCTATTAAATTCTATATTTTTGATTACTATCATGTCATCAAGATTTGTGCTAAAAAGGGAATCATTGATTACCTCTTCTATTTTCATTGAGTAACCAGAAAGTAGATTTTTATATAATTTGGCCACCCTTTCTGGCGTATCATTCAAGCCGTCTCTTTGAGGGTCATCGCCGGATGAAGAGATTATAGTCCTTACTAATTTTGCTATTTCTTCAATATTAAATTTATCTTGATTCATAATTTACCCTAATCATTTAATCGGCATTTTTATCATGCTGAAGGGTATTTGCTAATATAATTTGGAATTCTTCTGCTGTGTAAGATCCGCTTAGTCTTGTGATTATTTTTCCATTTTGATCAATGATTACCCAAAATGGGAACCCTCTAATTCCAAAATGCTTTGCAACTCCATCCTGATCATTATCAACAAATGTTGGGGATGACCAATTTTCAGATTCAAGCCATTTATCTGGAGGAAAGTTAGGTTGGTTAGAATTTATTGAAGTTAGTATTGAGTAGATTTTTATTGGATCAGGGCTCCCGTTGTCGTTTATCCATTTTTGGATAGTTTTTACTTCCTTTTGGCAGTGAGAACACCAATGCGCAAGAAATAATAGGATCTTTGGTTCTTCTGAATCGGTAGAAATTTGATTTCCATTAAGATCAGTACCTGAAATTATTGGTGCATCAAAGTTTGCTGCAGGCTCTAGTTGCTGGCAGTAATTAAAGTTCTCGAAGAATACACAATCCCTATTAAAATTAACTGATAGATTTGGCAGTGCATCTCCTTTAACAGATATTTCACCTCCAAAAAAATTCTTTTCTGCTGAAGGCTGCAATATAAATAAAGCTACGAAGAAAACTACAATAATAGAAATTACACTCCCAACAATAATAGGAGTCAGATTATTCTTTTTTTCATCTGGTCTTTTCTTGGCACTCATTTGCTTTTCCTTAGGTCATTTGCATTCGGTATTAATAGTAATACAGATATAAGTAAAAATGTTGATAAGGCCATAAAAGGCATAGTAATAAATCCAAATTCCATTATCCATGACCCAGAACAACTAGCCTCGCCAGAGCAAGCACCGGATTGCTGGTCAGGAATTATTTGGAGTTGGTAATGATATATAGAGATTATTAACCCAATTAATGAAAAAGGTAACCCATAGATCCATATTTCTTTATTTTTCCTTAACATACCTATTCCAAGTATTGCTACAAGAGGATACATAGCGATTCTTTCATACCAACAATATGTACAAGGAATAAATCCTGAAATTTCTGAATAAAATAAACTTCCCAATGAAGCTAAAGTCGCTATGGCCCAAGAAAAGATAACTGCATTATCGTGAATTAATTTATTAAAATTACTAATAATGCTTGATTTTGATGGAAACAACTTGGCGTATAAGTGACTTAAAATAATAATTGAAGATATGCCTATTGATGCAATGGCAAGAATTGAAAAAATCTTATTTAGTGCTTCAGTAGCAATATCATTCATAGTAAATGAATGATATCATAGGATGCATGGACAATTCAGAAACAAAGACTTTAACCATTAATCCTTGGTTGCTTCTAATGGGAGCAAGTTTTATTGCTTCTTTGTTTGGGATTATATTTTTAATAACTGTTTTCTTTATAGTTAGGGCGTGGGTCATATATGAATTTGGTCTAAATTCTTTTACCACATATTTAAGCTAAATTAAACTTAAAACTTGTACTTTTCACTTTCATAAATTAATGTAGTTTTAATTCGAGGTTTTATTTATGAATATCGCTTATTGGATAATATTATGTTTCTTCTCTGCAAGTATACCCTGGGCTCTTATTATTGGTTACTTATTTACAAATAAAGATATAAGATCTCTTGGAGATAGAAATCCAGGAGGAACAAACACTCTAAAACTGGCAGGAATTAAAGTGGGCTTAGTTGCTATTTTCTTGGATATATTTAAATCTTTCATACCAATTTATTTAGCTATATATTTTGGCATAGATTCTTGGAGTTTATTAATTATTTCAGTATCTTCAATTATCGGAAGTATTTTCTCACCTTTTTTAAAATTTAAAGGCGGAAAATCTTTATCGGTAAGTTGTGGAATTTGGATGGCAATTTCATCTGGCATAATAGGCCCCATTATATGCCTGATGATGGCTTTCTCTCACCTTATTCAGAAGGTTCATATATGGACCATTATTTTTGGATGGTCTGGAATATTATTATGGGTCATTTTATTCTCTGCTAATTTAGAGATAATATTATTATGGATTATTAATTTCTTATTAGTAATGTATAAGCATAAATCTGAATTAAAACAAAGAATAATTTTTAGAGATTGGATATTAGGAGATAAAGCATAATGCTTAATGATTTGTTAGAAACTTTAGCAATTTTTATTTTTTATGCTCTATTTGCTTTTTCTATCCTTGTTTCATTATTAGGCATAACAAACCTTTTTTTTATAAGAAAGGCTTCTGCCCACGATTCATTAAAAACTCAAAATGCTCTTGTATCTATTCTTATTCCTGCTAGAAATGAAGAAGCGAATATTGGTAGATGCTTATATTCATTAATTGATCAAAGTTATAAAAATATAGAGATAATAATTTTGGATGATGATTCAATTGATTCTACATTTGATATTGCTAGTGAAATTGCTAATAAAGATAAAAGAATAAAGATTGTTAAAGGAATGCCAATTGAAAAAAATTGGCTTGGTAAGAATTGGGCTTGCCATCAGCTTAGCAATCTCGCAGGTGGCGACATGTTGTTATTTATTGATGCCGATACAAAATTACAATCAAAAACTATTGAAGAAACTATCATGGAAATGGAATCTTCTGATATAGATTTAATATCACTTTTTCCAAAAAGAGTTACATCAACGGCTATTGATAAAATTATTTCTGTTACTGTAGGGTGGTTTGTCTTCTCATGCTTGCCAATTTTATTTTCAAATAAAAATCCAATTTTTTCTTCTGCATTTGGCCAGTATCTTTTGTTTAGGAGAGGCGCATATTTTTCGATAGGGGGCCATGAGTCTATAAAAGATAATATTCTGGATGATTTTGAATTAGGAAGAAGCATAACTAGAGAAGGATTTAATTTAAAAGTATTCGACGGTACGGATAGAATTTCTACATTCTCATATTCTTCTGAAAAAGAAGCAATTGATGGTTTATCAAAGTCTATATTTCCTTTTTTTCAAAATAGGATAGTGCCATTTTTTTTACTTTGGGTTTTATTTATGGCTATGGGTATAGTCCCGATATTGCTGATATTTGGAGATTTATTCCAAGTAAGATTATCGAGATCTAAAGAAATTATGGCATTTTTAATATGGGGGTCACTAACATTATCTTGGGTTATTTCAAGCTATCGATCTAAACAGGGATTATTGCCTGGTATATTTTTTCCAATAATTACAACTGTAACTGCCATAATTGGAATATTTTCAGTGCTTACATTTTTATTCAGTAAAGTAATTTGGAAAGATAGAAATGTAGCTAACCAAGATGATGAAATTTCAAATTTTGAGGAAGTTGAATAAAATTAGTAATTAAGAAGAAAAAATTCAGTAAGTAATGCTATCATTCCTATTACAAGAATTATTATAAATACAACTCCAATTATTATTAATCCTCTCCTAGGAGAAACTTTTAATTTTAAAGCTTTTAGTTCTTCGTCTGTTACCCTATCATTCCTGTCATAATCTTTATTTTGATTCATTTTTTATACCGAAAAGGCAATAGATCCATCATCCCTAAAAGGGACTTGACCATCTAAATCTAAGGGTTCATAAGGGGTCTGGCTTATTATATCTTTTTTAAGTGTAACTCCAAGTCCTGGCTCCTCTGGAAGAAGCATGTATCCACCATCTCTTTTCAATTTTGAGTCAATAAAATTATGTTTTTCAGACTCATCACCCAAAGTAAATTCTTGAGTTATAAAGTTAGGAATATTTAAGTCAAGATGAACAGAAGCGGCTGTTAAAATTGGCCCTAGAAAATTATGCATTACTAAAGCAGAATGATAAGATTCAGCGATAGATGCAATTTTTTTTGTTTGTGTAAATCCTCCTGCTAACCCTATATCTGGTCTAACATATTGAGGGCCTCCATGGGACAATAGTTCTCTGAATTCCCATATTGAATGCATTCTCTCGCCATTAGCAACTGGAATTGAGACTCTTTTTGCTATTTCTCCTTGTGACATTATGCTATCTATTTGGATTGGGTCTTCATAAAACATAGGATTAAATTTTTTTACAGCATCAGCAAGATGAATAGATGTCATAGGAGTTAATTTTCTATGAATTTCTAATATTATGTCGACATCAGATCCAGCACCTTCTCTTAAAGCAGCAACTATATCTTCTGTCTCTTTTATAAGTTTATCTAAAGAAAGATCAAAGTAATTAGAGGGAAGCGGGTCAATTTTTAAAGCCGTGAAACCCATTTTTACAGCTTTTTTTGCTGAATCAATAATTCCTTGATTATTTGATTTGCTATTTCCATGTTCTATGCCTAGAAGAAGATGAAGCCTAACCTTATTTCTTACTTTACCTCCCAATAAATTCCAGATTGGTTCATTATGATACTTGCCTTTTATATCCCATAATGCAATATCTATGGCTGAGATAGCTCCAGACAGAATAGATCCCCTGAAAGGGCCAGATCTTAATAATAATTGACTAATATGTTCTGTATCTAATGGGTTTAGCCCAATTAGAATATTTTCAAATTTATCTACAACAGATTTTACAGCTTCAGGATATGCCCAGCATGCTGTTTGACCTATTCCGCTTATCCCATTATCTGTAATTACTTCCACAACATACATGTTTCTGACTAAATAAGAGTTTATTTTTTCTATCTTCATCTATAATCCTCGGGATTCATTTCTGGAGTCCATTGTAATAAATGAAAAGCTTTTGATAAATTATGCTCTTTATTTTCAGGATCTCCGGCAATAAATATAGGATCAAACCTTGAATGACCTTTTTGGATAAAATTAATAGAAGCCATGTAGGCTTTTGCTAAATCTTTTTCATGTGTTATCCATAACCTAGAACCATCTGGATTTTTATCCTCTCTTTCTTTTATCTCTTTTTTCCAGTCTTTATCACTTCTTGGTCCAGTTAGTCTGAGAGAAACAATATTCATACTGAACCACCTGCAAAAATAATTGCATATCTCCTCGCCAAAGCCCTTAGTTAATCCATACACAGAAGGAGTATCTTTTGGTACTAATTCTTCACTTGGATAATGCAAGCGCTTTCTATAGTGAACACTCATTGTGCTTGTGTGAATTCCGCGCATAACCCCCTCTTTTTGGGCTAAATAAAGAAAAGTGTGAAGCCCTTTAGTATTTAGTTCATAATTATTTTGAATATCTTCTAAATTTTGTGTAGTTTCAGAACCTCCTTGAGGATTTTTCATAGTTAAATTGATGAATAAATCAATTCCTTTTAAAGCTTTCGTAATATCATCAGGATTATTCATAGAACCTTGAATGAACTCTATGTCGTCATATTTAGGTTCTTTTATATCGAAAATTCTTAAATCATAAATATCTTTTAGGTATGGAGTTAAGAAACTTCCTACCATACCTGATCCGCCTGTTAATAGAATTTTCATATAATTTAATGGCGGAGCGAGAGGGATTCGAACCCCCGGTACGCTAACGCACAACAGTTTTCAAGACTGCCGCCTTAAACCACTCAGCCATC
>MDTC01208197.1_pt1 | contig 23824 bp, 19 predicted proteins | sample 811181 | NCBI WGS metagenome assembly MDTC01 (sample SAMN05326644, study PRJNA326480) | marine metagenome | isolation source: seawater | place: Pacific Ocean: North | collected 2011 | reverse complement strand
TGTCCGATTTTCGGCGGTAGCGTTGCTAGCTTCGACCATGCGGAAGCATTGGCGGTTACGGGCGTTCGCCACATCTTCGAGATCTCGTCTGGCATTGCTGTTGTCGCCGACAATACATGGGCTGCCTTCGAGGGTTCCGACAAGCTCGATGTTACCTGGAACGAGGGTGACTTCACGATGAACACCGCCGACATCTTCGAGCACTTCGCTGAGGTGGCTGAGGATGAAGGTGTTGAGGCTCGCAGCGAAGGTGATATTACTGCCGGGCTCGCAACGGTCGAGACTGGGGTCAAAGCGGTCTACGAAGCACCCTATCTTGCCCACGCGACTATGGAGCCGATGAACTGCACCGTTCACATACAGTCTGACTGGGCCGAGGTCTGGGTACCGACGCAAGGACCCCAGGGGGTGCAAAGCGCAGTTGCCCGGCTCGCCGGGATTCCAGAGGAGCGAGTTGTCGTGCACCCGATGTTTGTTGGTTGCGGCCTTGGCCGACGGTCGGCGACCGATTTTGTTGCTGATGCAGTTGAAACGGCGATGAAGGTTGATTCTCCGGTTCAAGTTCTCTGGACACGCGAAGAAGACATGCGCCATGACCTCTATCGGCCGGCTGCCTACGCTAAGTTCGAAGGTGGTGTCGATGCTGATGGCGACATTGCTGCCTACCAGCTACGGGCCGTTGCCCAGCCACTGAGTCCGACTGGTAGCGGTAGCCGAGGTGGTCGTGGAGGTGGCGCCCAACGTCCGGACCGCAACGCCGTCGATGGACTCGTGTCGATGCCCTATGAGGTTTCCAACTTGCTGATTGACTACGGCAGGCCGAGACCACAGGTTCGTACTCCAACCGGCTACTGGCGATCGGTGGGACCATCGCAGAACTGTTGGATTACTGAGAGCATCATCGACGAGTTGGCCTATGCGGCGAAGCGCGACCCGCTTGAGTTCCGATTGTCGATGCTCGGTAATGCGCCCCGTATCCGCCGAGTGCTTGAAGTCGCTGCAGAGAAGGCGGACTGGAGCACACCGCCACCCGTAAACCGGGGACGCGGTATCGGGCTGGTGATCGACAAGGGCGGCTACGTTGCCCAGGTTGCCGAGGTGTCGGTAGAACAGGGTGCGCTGCGTGTGCACAAAGTTACCTGCGCGGCAGACTACGGGTTCGTTATCAACCCGCTGGCCGTCGAAGCACAAACTGTTGGCTGCATTGTCAACGGTCTTGCAGCGGCACTCTACGGTGAGATCACGCTCGCTAACGGAGGGGTAGTGGAAAGCAACTTTCACAACTACCAGTTGTTGCGCATTGATGAAATGCCAGAGGTCGACATCCACTTGGTTGATAGTGACGAGGAACCAGGAGGTGCTGGTGAGCCAGCTTTACCACCGACGATTCCAGCGGTTACCAACGCGATCTTTGCTCTGACTGGCAAACGAATCCGCAAGTTGCCGATCAAGAACCATCAATTGTAGATCAGTGTTTCGAACGAACACGAGGATGGCGCCCTGCTCCTTTAGTCGTGGGGGCGGTACGAGGCCACGCGCTTCGGGTCGGTCTCCAAACACGGACCGCCGATAAGATCAACACAGTAAGGGATCGCGGCGAACACTGCGTCGAGGCACTCGGCGATCGCCTTGGGACTGCCGGGGAGGTTGATGAACAAGGTGCTGTTGCGAATTCCTGCCAGTTGCCGCGACAGGATCGCAGTGGGAACGTAGCGTAGTGAAACGGTGCGCATTTGCTCGCCGAAACCAGGCAACAACTTCTCGCAAACGGTCTCGGTGACCTCTGGGGTGATATCGCGCGGTGCGGGCCCAGTGCCTCCGGTGGTTACGACGAGGCAGCAACCAGCGTCTGCCATCTCGATCAAGGCTTGTTTGATTGGGTCGTGTTCATCCGGAACGATGCGGCTGTCGGCCTCCCACGGGCTGGTAAGAACCTCGTCGAGGTAGTCGTGTACTGCCGGGCCGCCCCGATCCTCGTACTCGCCGCGACTGGCCCGGTCTGAGACGGTCAAGATACCGATGCGTGCTACTGCATTTTCTTTCATTTGGGCAAGATGCCTGACGCATCAAAGATGCGCAACCAACGATCCGGTGAGTCTTCTACCATTGGACAGCGCTTCCAAAACCGACGAAAAAGTCATCCTCAAGGCCATTGAGGCCATAGCCGATTCGGGCGTCAAGTTGGAAATCGCTTTCAACCAGGAACGTGACACCTCCGTTAACGTAGTCTTCCCTAGGGCCGTCCCTGACCATCGTGTAGGCGCCAAAGTATTCGGCATAAGTGCCCCATCGGTCCGTCAAGGCGATACCGAGACTCAGCGTAGCCCCGGCTTCATGGGATCGTGTATCAACTGCCACCTCGTTTGTGTACGAGTATGAGAAGTTTGTTCCGAGAGCCAGCCGTTCGCTTAGATCCCAACTGACCGAGAGGCGTATCTCGGGTTCAATCTTATTTTGACTCATTAGAGCCGAACCAGTTGGTACTGAGGTAGATGCCAGCACGGCGATCTGGGGATTCCCCAATCCCTTTTTACCCTCATTGTTTAGGAGTCGCAGCTTCAGGCCGACGGTTGAATCTTGCAAGCCATGGCTAGTCCCAGTCTGGCCGCGTGCCCACTGGTACGAGTTTATTCCAAAGCGCAGTTCTAAAATGTCCGCTACCCCGACACGGAGAAGGATCTCGCCCAGGCTATGGATTCTGACATCGTCGACTTTGTCAAATGTGTATCCGGACTCAAGCTGGAAAACCCCAACAGCGACAGTAACGGCGCTTTCGGTAGCGTCAGGGCGGTCGGTCACCATCGGTGGAGAGCCAGTTTCTTGGGCTAAAGCGTCAAACGGGAGAACGACGAAACCTAGTATTGCAAGAAGCGAGCTCATTGCCACTGCTGTTATGCAGCTTGGCCTGCCAAACGGATATTTTCGTCCATGATCCTTATAGGACAGCCGTCTAGCAGGGAATTGATTGCTCATTACGTTTCTCTTTCATGATTGCCGGAATGGATTTTTTTTGATTCATTCCGTTCTTATATTTTGACTTATCAAAATTTGAAGTCAAGAACTCGCAGTGCGGTTACTTGGCTGCAATGGATACGTGTACCGCATATGCTTCCGCGGATGGAGAGAGGAACGCAGCTTAGACTCGGGCGCGTAGGAAACATGCGTCTGAATCGTCGCTCTTTGCTGCAGGCAGCGGCCCTGACTGCCTCGTCGATGCCCAGTAAAGAAGGGCAGGTCGGGAATCGAGCTCTTGAACGTGATCGACACGATCGTCCCCGCCTAACGGCGGACGAGCCTGCAAAGTGGAGGCGGCGGGAATCGAACCCGCGTCCGAAAACTATCGGCGTAAAGCTTCTACATGCTTAGCCCACCGCTTTAGTTTCGCGGGTAGCAAGCCGGGTGGGCCAGCTCAGCTTTCCGCTAGTCTGACTAAAATCTCGCTACGACGCCGTCAGGCGTGACGCGCAGCACAGCCTATATAGCGACGTTCGTCCTGGCCCCTATAGGCGAAAGCCTGGCGAACGCTGGCCGGGGTTAAGCGGCCAGAGCTACCGGTTCGTTGGCAGTTGTTTTGAATTACCCACCAGATTAACGAGCACGCAGGATACGCTCGGCATGCAGCCTCAGGCGTCAGAGCTCCCGTCGAAGCCTGTCGCCCCCTTACGCAAAGGATAACACCGGTGTTGTACCTTCTCATACATTTGTTTGGGAAGTGCAGAATCAATAACCACGGTGCCTAATATGGGTTACTTCACAGTCCTAAGTAGGTTTATGCGTCCTGTTAGTATCGTGATATGAATCAAACAGAGAAGCTTGTCGATACAAAACCAGCAACGCATACCGAAAAAGAAAATGCCCCCCGCACTGTCGAGGTGGTGTGTGGATCGAGTGGTTGTCGTGCTGCCGTCGAGTCTCAAGGTGTTGCGGTTATGGTTGACGCACTCCGCGCCTCGGCGACGATTACTTCGTTAATGGCAGCTGGGGCCAGGCGTGTTTGGGTTGCTACCGAGGTTGACCAGGCCCATGCTATGAAGGAACGGATCGGTGACGTGTTTCTGGTCGGAGAGCGAGAAGGATTTCCCCCGCTTGGATTTGACGTTGGGAATAGTCCAAGAGGTGTCATGGACCTGTCGCTTAAAGGTCGGGAGGTGGTGTTCACCTCAACGACGGGTGCGGCACGTTTGGGCCAACTCGAGGGGACTGCGCTTACGTTGGTGGGCTCCCCGGTGAACGCTAGCCTAGTTGCTCAAGTTGCTGCTGAGCGGGCTGGAGACCGACCTGTATTTTCAATATCTGCTGGCTTGCGGGGCTGCCCAGGGGGGACTGAGGAGGACTGGATTGGGGCTGCTCTAATCGCGGAACGGTTGACCGATCATGGTTTCGAATGGATCAATCATAGCCTTGGCGCCAGTGGTTACTGGCCCTACCTTCTCGATGGACCAAGTGTGCGCCAGGGATTTCTTGACGGGACGAGTGGGCGGCTACTGGGTAGCAAGGGACTCGCGTCGGATATCGAAGACTGCGCTGCAATCGATTGGGTCGATGCGGTGGCAGCAGTTGCTGGATATTTGAGGATCGACGATGGTCCGCCGGTGGCAGAACTTAAGCGGATTGCCTAGGTTGACGACTAGTTGCCTGAATCCAAGGATTGTGAGCACCTCGCCGAAGACGAGCGTGCGATTATGAAATAGGTCATCAAGGTAGCCGCGGTTGCATATGCCTGCGGTGCCGCATCAGAGGAGAATGACGCATGATCGACATCAATCAGTTCATGGAAATCGAGCTTCGCACTGCAACGATTGTTGCTGCAGAGAGGGTCCCGGAAACTGACCGCTTGATGAGACTGGAAGTGGATACAGGTGGGGAAACGCGCCAGCTCGTCGCGGGAATCGCCGGTTCCTACGAAGCTGATGAGTTGCCGGGCCTGAAGATCGCCGTTGTTGCCAACCTACAGCCGGCGACGATACGGGGCGTTGAATCTAACGGGATGGTGCTTGCTGCTAACACCGATGATGGCGCAGTACTGGTGACGTTTACCAAGGACGTGCCCAATGGAGCCCGGGTACGCTAATTTCGACAGGCTGTCGAGCAACCCAATGATCGATTCCCATGCCCACTTAGCTGAGGAGGCCTACGATGAGGATCGTGTCGAGGTCCTAAAGCGAGCATCGGAAGCGGGGATCGATAGCGTGATTGTCATCGGCTACGATGTTTCAAGTTGCTACCGAGCCATCAAAGTAGTTCGAGAATTGGCTGTCGAGAAGAGTCAAAAGAGAGACGGTGTTACCGGGAGCCGACGGAGGGGGATTTCAAAATTCCATGGCGTGCAACTATTCGCTACTGTCGGTGTGGCACCACATCATGTTCTCGAGACCAACGAAAATGATCTTGCTGAGGTCCGCGGCATGCTTGGCGAGGATGTCGTTGTCGCAGTCGGGGAGATTGGCCTTGATTACCACTACGACATGCCGCCAGATAAGCAACTGGAATTGTTCGCTCATCAACTGGAGTGGGCTGCCGAGTTCCAATTACCAGTCGTAATCCACAGCCGTGAAGCTGAGGACGATGTTCTCTCTAGCTTGCGGGAGCAAAAGTGTTCTCGTGGGGTGATCCACTGCTTCACTGAGGGGCCGAACATGGCCCGGAGTGCAGTAGAGCTTGGCTTGCACGTCTCATTTGCGGGCATCTTGACGTTCAAAAACGCAGACGAATTGCGAGGCATTGCTGCCGAAGTCCCACTTGAACGTATCCTGATTGAGACGGACAGTCCGTTTCTCGCGCCGGTGCCTTACCGAGGCAAGCGCAACGAGCCAGCTTTCGTCGTGGAGGTCGCGAGGACGATTGCTGAGCTTCATGGAATTAGTCTCGAAGAAGTCGGGCGGATCACCGCGGAAAACGCACGCAAGTTGTTCTTGCTTCCAGAGTAGCAAGTCGTTGTCTTGCCATGGTCTGGCAGGACGTCTGTAACCATCAGTTTGATTTACAACGGCTCTAAGACTATCGGCTCGCTGTTGATTCCTCCTGTCTCCACCTTCCATCTCTCATATATTCCGGGACGGGAGCTTTGATCCAAGGTACGGTAGACAATGCATGCGCACACGGAGGCAACTTTTCTTAGACATGGGCACCAGCCTTTCAACCTTGGCACTGTTGCCCAAGGAACTAAAAACTGGTCTTCCTCAACGCGAGATGGCTCAGGGCACTGGGTTGGTTTACAAAGACCAATTCCTTGATCATGTGCTGCCGGCCAGGCAGGGTGAACCCCACCCCGAGCGCCCCCTACGTTTGAAGAAAATCCTTGAAGCCTTCTCGGCCCGTGGCCTTGACCAGGAGTTAGTGTCTATAGCTCCCTTAGGTGATTCCCTGCCGAGCATCCAAGCTCATCATACAGCTGAGCATGTGGACTCCGTCCGTCAGATCAAGGTAACGGGCCAAGTTGCCGCGCTGGCAGTAGCTGGAGCGCTTGGTGCGGTCGATGCTGTCGCCCGGCGTGAAGTACGCAACGTTTTCTGCTGTATGAGGCCACCGGGGCACCACGCGAACAACACCGGTCGTGAGGAAGGTTTCTGCTTTTATAGCAATGCAGCCATTGCGGCCAAGTATGCGCAGCAGGTTCATGGTTACCAGAAAATACTGATCGTCGATTGGGACTACCACCACGGTAATGCAACGCAGAATGCGTTTTATGACGATCCCAGCGTCCTGTTCTTTTCGACACATGACTGGCAGGCGTACCCCGGAACAGGTGACCCTTCACTGGGCGGTACCGGTGAGGCTAGAGGCCTGAATATCAACGTGCATTTGGACTGTGGCTCCGGAGACGCCGATATGTTGGCGAGCTGGGAACGCCAACTTCTTCCCGCCGTCACCAAGTTTCGTCCTGACTTTGTTCTCATTTCAGCAGGTTTCGATAGCAGAAAGGACGACCTGCTGGGCTGTTTTGAGGTTACCGACAACGCTTTCCGCCGCATGACGGGAATTGTCATGGACATTGCCGACGACTTCTGCGATGGTCGGGTCGTCTCCATCCTCGAAGGCGGCTACAACGTCGACGGCATCGCTCTGGCTGCCGCCGCACACGTCGAGACATTGATTAATCAGAGTCGCGCGTGAAGATTCGGCGTCGAGACTTTCTACGTGGTTCTCTAGCGACCGGTGCTGTGGGAAAAGTCGGAATACTTGGCAATGAGATCCACGCTGAACCGCTCACCACCACGAAAGAGCCGGCGCAGGGTACAGGTGGAAATATTTCCCCAGTGGATTTGCGTTGTGAGTATTTCCGTGAGCCTTTAGGTATCGACACAAGCCAACCTCGACTCGGCTGGCGCCTCGAAGCAACCTCAGATGGGATGCGTGACCTCAGTCAAAGTGCCTACCAAATTCTCGTCGCAACCAACGCAGATTCGTTGGACCCAGGCGCGACTGACCTGTGGGATAGTGGCAAGGTCGAGTCAAGTGAGCAGCTGCACGTCGAATACCAGGGCAAACCACTCAGTAGCGGTCGCAGGTGTCTATGGAAGGTCCGGGTATGGGATCAGAGCGGCAAATTCTCAATGTGGAGTCATGTGGCAAGTTGGGAAATGGGGTTGCTCGAGCCTTCAGACTGGTTAGGCGGGTGGCTCGGTGATGGAGAACCTGAACCCGCGAATCGCGCGAACTACTATGCGGATCAGCCAGCACCTCTCTTAAGGTGCTCGTTCGAGGTATCGAAACCAGTGTCCAGGGCTCGTCTCTATGCTTCCGGCCTGGGGTACTACGAGTTACGCGTGAATGGTCTAAAGGTATCGGATCATGTGCTGAACCCTGCCTGGACGAACTACAGGAAGCGGGTACCGTACACAACGCACGATGTAACGAGTCTGTTGCGCCATGGACCAAATCTGGTAGGTGCCATGTTGGGCAACGGCTGGTACAACCCTTTACCTCTGGAAATGTGGGGCCGGATCAACATCCGCGAACATTTAATAGTCGGGCATCCTCGCCTGATTGCCCAACTTAACATCGAGTATGAAGACGGAACGACCCAGTCGGTAGCAACCGATGAAAATTGGCACACGCATCCTGGCCCTGTGCTTCGTAACAGCGTCTACCTCGGGGAGGTGTACGACGCCCGCCGAGAGTTGCCCGGATGGGACAAACCGGAATTTGATGCCTCCAGTTGGAAACCAGCCACGACATACACAGCCGAAGGACTCGCGGATCTCACGGCTCAGTCGGTTCCTCCGATCCGCGTAACGGCGACGCTGCAACCACAAAGTGTGACCGAGATCGCACCCGGAGTTTTCATCTTCGACATGGGGCAAAACTTCGCTGGCTGGGCCCGACTGCGGGTCGAGGGTCCCCGTGATACGAGCGTGAAAATGCGGATGGGGGAGCTTCTTTACCCCGACGGCACGCTCAATCCGATGACTGCGGTTGCCGGGCAAATCAAGGGATCAGATCCCGATGGCACATCGCTCGGGGGCCCAGGAGCACCGCTCCTGGCTGAACAGTGCGATTCATACACCCTCAAAGGCGATGGACTCGAGGTCTACACACCGAGATTCACATTCCACGGCTTCCGTTACATTGAACTGAGTGGTTTCCCAGGAACACCAGGTCTGGATGCCATCGAGGGATTGCGACTCAATACCGATGTCGAGCCCGTCGGCCGCTTCTCATGCTCCGACGAAACGCTTAATCAGATCCAGGAAATGGTCGAATGGACGCTCCTAAGCAATCTGTTCAGTGTTCAGTCGGACTGCCCCGCGCGCGAGAAGTTTCAATACGGTGGCGATATCGTTGCGACTAGCGAGATGGCGAGCCTCAACTATGACTTTGCGAGCTTTTACGCTAAGACTGCAAGCGACCATGCTGATGCGGTTCAAGGTGATGGATGGATCACCGAGACTGCACCTTTCGTTGGAATCTCGGCAGCTAATTATGTCGAAGACGCTGGCCCAATCGGATGGGGCCTAGCCCATCCTCTACTCGTGGCGCAGCTTTACCAATACTACGGCGATCGCCGCATAGTAGCCGAGCAATACCAGACGGCTCGACAATGGGTTGACTTGGTTGGCGAGCACACGGAGGAGCACATCATCGACCGCTGTATCAGTGATCACGAGAGCCTGGACCCCAAGCCAGTATCGCTTACTGCTACCGCGCACTACTGGCAGGCAACTTGGCTGGTGTCGCGGTTCGCAAGGATTCTGGGTTACGAAGCGGACCAGGCTCATTACGAGCGCCTCGCAGGTGAGATCCAGGACGCGTTCGTAGATCGCTTCCTTGTCCCGGGTACCGGGATCTTTGACATCGGTACGCAGGCTTGTCAGGCAACTGCCCTGACAATGGGCTTGGTCCCGGCAAGCGAGCGGGATGCAGCAATTGCCCGAATGGTTGACCAGGTTCTTGTCGAACACGACGGGCACATCGCGACGGGAATCTTTGGGACCAAGTACCTTCTCGAGGAGTTAACTCAAGCCGGCCGTGCTGACGTGGCGCTGCAGATGGTGCAACAACGCACGTTTCCCGGTTGGGTGCACATGCTTGATCGCGGAGCTACGACTCTGTGGGAGCATTGGGAGTTCAGCGATAACACGTATTCTCACAACCACCCAATGTTCGGCTCGGTGAGCGAATGGTTCTACAAGGGAATCGGTGGCATCAAAGCACACAATGAAGCAATCGGCTTCGACCGATTTTTCATTGAACCTAATCCCGTGGGTGCCTTGCAGTGGGCTGAAACCCGATATCGCTCTGCGCGCGGCATGATTCGGAGCAACTGGCGCATCGAGAACGACATCATCTACCTTGAGGTCGAGGTCCCGGTCAATGCAAGAGCCGAGGTGATTGTTCCGAGTCGCAGCACCCAGGAAGTGACTGAGAGCGGTGGACCTGCCAGCGAGGCGTCTGGAGTCAAAGCACGGCCGATGGTCCGAAAAAACACTGCGCGTTTTGAGTTAGGCTCGGGCCGCTACCATTTCACGGCGCCACTCTAGAAGGCCAGATTTGCTGACCACTACGTTTGAGGTGGTCAGCTAGCTTGAACCCATGTGTTGTGCAGGTTTGTAAGTGTTGGTTTGGTTCAAAGCAATTGCTAGACGATCGGTGCGGGCCCGAACGGCCCTCTTAACTGCTCGATTAACCGGGCAGCTTTAAGGATCTTGGCCTCACCAAGGGCAGGCCCGATAATCTGTAGGCCTATTGGCAAGCCGGCGTCGTCCTGGCCACAAGGGACCGAAATTCCAGGCAGGCCAGCGAGATTTGCGGTCACCGTGAACACGTCAGACAGATACATTTCGAGCGGGTTGTTGGTCTTCTCTCCAATGGCAAAGGCTGTGCTTGGCGCCGTCGGACCCACGAGAACGTCAACATCGCGAAAAGCTTGATTGAAGTCCTTGCATAACAACGTTCGAACGCATTGGGCGCGGCCATAGTACGCGTCGTAATAGCCGGCCGAGAGGACGAACGTTCCTAGTAGGATGCGTCGCTTTACCTCGTTGCCAAAACCACCGCTCCGGGTATTGGCGTACATATCAGCGAGATCATTACTTTCGGCACGGAATCCATAGCGCACGCCGTCATAACGTGCCAGATTCGACGACGCTTCGGCAGTAGCAATGACGTAGTAGGTCGCGATCGCAAATTCCTCGTGAGGCAGCTCGATGGGGCGAAGCTGGGTGCCGGCTGTTTCAAGTTCGGCAAGCACGGCCGTGACTTCACGCTTGATGTCTGGGGCAACACCTTTTCCAAGCCAAGCCTCCGGGACCCCAATTGTTAGGTCACCGGCATCGCTCTCAAGGTCGTTTTGCAAGGCTGGCACCGGGTCGGGAAGAGTCGTCGAGTCTTTGCTGTCGTTGCCCGCGATCACTGACAAAATTAGCGCCGCATCCTCGACAGTTCGGGTCAGCGGCCCGATTTGGTCAAGAGACGAAGCGAATGCGATCAGTCCGTATCTTGACACGCGGCCGTAGGTCGGTTTCAGCCCTACCACGCCACAGAAGGCCGCCGGTTGACGAATTGAGCCTCCGGTGTCGGAGCCCAGCGCACCGGTTACTACTCCGGAAGCCACAGCTGCGGCCGAGCCGCCACTGCTGCCGCCAGGCACTCGAGATACGTCCCATGGATTGGTGGTCCTTCGGAAGGCAGAATTTTCTGTTGAGGAGCCCATCGCAAATTCATCCAGGTTTGTTTTTCCGATAAGAACAGCACCAGCGGATTCGAGATGCTCAACGGCGGTCGCCGTAAATGGTGGCGAGAAGGGCTCAAGAATGCGCGAACCTGCGGTAGTTTGGTGACCAGCGACACATAGGTTGTCTTTTACCGCAATTGGCACACCGGCCAGAGGTTGTTTGCGCAGATCAGCGTCAGAGTCAATTTGCTGGGCCCGCTGTCGGGCTTGTTTGCCGTAAACGGCGAGAAAAGCACCGAGGTTGTCATCCTGTGCCGTGATTGCATCGAGCGTCGAGTCGATCAGTTCAGAGGCACTTAGGTCGCCCGACGCGACACTGCGGGCAATCCCGGCACAGGTCAGTTCCCCTAGTTTGATTGCCATCAGTCGGGTAGAACTTTGGGGACGACGAAATGGTCTTCGTCGGTGTCCGCGGTGTTGGCTAGTGCCTTATCGGTGGAAAGAGAAGAGCTTTTTGCATCAGGGCGTTCGACGTTACTCAATCCAATTACGTGCTTGGTAGGAGGCACGTCAGTTATATCAACTCGATCGAGTTGCTCAAAGAATTCCAAGACGCCAGCTAGATCAGAGGCCAGAACAGCCTTTTCGTCATCAGCCAGTTGCAACTTGGCTAGCTTGGCAACGTAGTCGACGAACTCCGGACCGACACTCATCAGTTACTAGCCTCCATGGCTACCGCGTCTACGGGGAAGCTTTTAATCGCCATGATAACTGGGTTATCGAAATTGCTAGCTTTTTGGATCACGATTGGACTTTACGGTGCTTAGACGCAAAAAATCTTGTTGCTATACGGGGAACTATTCCGATGTGTAAATAGATTGGGGTTCATGCACAGGTGATTTTTCAGGCTAAACACAAGCGTGAAACAGGATATTTCTTTAATCAGAATAGTCGACGTACATTTTTCATTCTAACGATGGCTAGCCGTCGTCGCCAAGCCAGACGGTGAAAGGCGCGTGACTGATTTTGCTGTAAGCATACTTCTGGTTCACAATCTGTGCGCCATCTTGTGAAAACTTGCAATGCTGGCTTTTCACTTCATCCTCATGGTGCCCTCCCGCGGGCGACGTTTACCATGAGTCTATTGAGTTTTCCTGACTAGAGAGATTTTGATGAACCAGTCTGATAGTAAAACAACATTTCGTATCGGCCTCGCCCAGGTTGCGGCGAGTGATGATATCCCTACCAATATTGACCGTGGCCTTGAATGGGTCGACAAAGCTGCCGCTGAAGGTTGCGCGCTGTGTGTTTTCCCGGAGATGGCGTTCCATCCCTTTTTCCCGCAACATCGCGGTGATCCGAAGTACTTTGACTGGGCGGAGCCTATCCCGGGTCCAATTACGAAAGCGTTTCAAAATAAGGCCCGAGAGCTTGGCATCGTAGTCATTCCTAATATCTTCGAACTCGCTGGCCCCGGGCGGCATTACGACGCTTCGCCAGTCATCGATGCCGATGGCACGCTACTCGGTGTTTCACGGATGATCCACATTGCCGAAGAGCCAGGCTTCAATGAACGCTTCTACTATTGGCCTGGGAATTCGGGCTTCAAAGTCCATCAAACTGCTGCCGGTCCGGTTGGTATGGCGATTTGCTATGATCGCCACTTCCCCGAGCATATCCGCGCTTTGACTATCGGCGGCGCAGAAATCATCCTCAGTCCGTTCGCTGGCACAGCAGGGGACCCAAGCCGTGGCTACGAGCTTGAGATGCAGGGCTCGGCATTTTCCAACGCAGTATTCATCGCTTGTTGCAACCGCACGGGAGAGGAGCCCAAGTTGACCTTTGCCGGCGGTTCGTTTGTGGTCGATCCAGCCGGCGAGATCATTGCAAAGGCTGGTGATAATGAGGAACTCTTGATTGTCGACATTGATCGAACGCTGGTGACCGCAAATCGAAACCGCCGGCCATTTCTCAGGGACCGTCGCCCGGAGCTTTATGGAGTTTTGACCGAGGAGTGACCCCTTTACCTGGCTTCGGCACGGGTGGAAAGGGTCAAAAGGTTTGCCGCCTGCGGTAGTAAATCAATCGTTTTCATCACCTGGTCGTCATAACGCAAGAGGACTTCACGACCCGTGTCACCACCCCACACCGCCGCAGCAATGTCTGCCTTGATGTAGATGCGGATGTCCTCGAGGGCTGGAACCAGAGCCTCGTCGGTGAGAGGGACATTATTTTCTTCGAGCGGCTTACGGATTTCATCGGAACGTACGAAATCGATAAAGTCTTCAACCATTTCGTCGGTGACAACGAAGTGGTCATTGAAATCATCGAAATTTGCCGCAATCTCCGCGGCGTTCGCGGCAGCGTATTGGACTCCATAGCGGAAAAACAAACGTAAGGGTGCTCGATACATCAAGGCGGCAATGCCGTAAACCCGAGTCGGTTCGATTTCGATGTCTGGGTGGATGCCGCCACCCCCGTACACCGTTCGGCCCGCGCCGGTGGTATACGTGGGGCGGTCGTCGTCTTGTGGTCCCGTCCAGTCGGGATCGTCTTCGGAGCGTCGGTCATCGACTGCCACGGGATCTAGGTACTCATCACCGACGTATTCACGCTGGATTAGCCGACCACTTGGTGTGTAGTAGCGGGCGATAGTGAGAAAAAGGGCCGAGCCGTCGCGGAAGCGAAATTGATTTTGAACTAGCGCTTTGCCGAACGTCGTCTCGCCGACGATCAAAGCTCGGTCCCAATCTTGTAGCGTGCCTGAGACGATTTCCGAAGCACTCGCCGAGCCACGATTGACGAGCACTATCATCGGGAGCTCTGGATGAGTGTCGCGGTCGGTAGTTTGTTCGGAGGCGTTGGCCACTGCAGTACGACCACGAGTTTCTACGATCATTTTGCCACCGTCGAGGAACTTGTCCGTCAGTTGTAGCGCCTGGGACATCAAACCCCCACCGTTGCCGCGCAAATCGAGGACAAGCCTTTTCATTCCCCGAACCTGGAGGTCCTGTAAGGCTTTTTCGACTTGGTCGGCTGTTTTCTGTGAGAACGTGTTAAGACGGATATAGCCGACCTCGTCATTGAGCATCGCAACGATTGAAATGGCAGCGATTTCAACGTTGCCACGTGTGATCGTGTATTGGAGGAGCTCTTCTACGCCAGGCCTTATAACGTTTACGTTGACGCGCGTTCCGGCGGGTCCACGTACATGCTCGTAGACTTCTTCGACCGTCCAGCCAATCGAGCTCTGGCCTTCGACTTCGACGATTTTGTCTCCTGGGCGGAGCCCGAGTGCTTGCGATGGACCTCCTTCAAGAGCGTCAAGTACGGTTAAGACTCCATCGAACATTTCGAATGACACGCCGATGCCGGCGTAGTCACCACGGTATTGCTCCTGCAATGCTGCATATTCCTCAGCACTGAAGTAATTCGAATGCGGATCAAGATTTTCCAACACGCCCCGAGTGGCATTGTCAAAGAGTTCATCGACGTCGACATCGTCCACGTAGTGGCGGTCAATGATCTCCATGATGTCCTCCAGAATCTGGAGCCGGGAGTAAATTTGACCCGCAGCAGCGGCAATGTGCGGCCCGTATGCTGTTGCGGAGATGGTAAGCAGCACGAGGACTGCGGCAAGGCCAATACGTGACAGTTTGCGCATGTTGTGTAGTGCCTCGACGGAGCGATTTTTTTAGCCAACTGTGTGAAGCGGAACTTTTGATATTAGATTACACGTTTCCTTGGCAGGGCGTGGAGAACAGTACTCCGTGGCTGGTCGCGCCCTCATCTGCCGAAAGCCCAGCCGGCCGAACTGGCCAGGTATAGAGTCTCTTTGGTGTTTGGGAATTGGGCCTATCTGGTTATCGCCCACGATAAGCAGCAAATCCTCCAAAAAGCTCGAAAATCAAGAAATTGACGGGCTAAGTAGACGCGCAATAAACTCGCTCGGAGAGGGTCTTATGAGCAAAGAAAACATTGGGTTCATACCAACACCAAAACCGTCGAGCGGTTGGCTCGACAACTTCGTCGAATATGTGAAACAGGCGATCGAGATCATTCAGCTCAACGAAGATGCGATTGATCGTGCGCGTGATGACGAAGAGGCCTTCCTGATGGGACTCGTGATCATCGCCCTGTGTGGTATCGCTGCAGGGGTCGGAGAAATGTCCGCTGGTGTCGCGGTTTCTTGGACGGTTCTATTCATTGTCTTTGCTCTTGCCTTCGCAGTGAGCCTGCACTTGTTGGCCACAATGTTTTTCAATGGCGAGGGTGAGTTCATTGGCTTTTTCCGTCCATATTCGCTGGCCTTCGTGCTTTTGTGGGTTCAAGCGATCTGGATACTCAATAGCGTGCTCATCTTGATCGCGGGCTTCTGGTTGCTGGTAGTGACCAGTAGCATTCTTGAGCGCAACTATTCCCTTGACCGACCTCAGGCCATAGCAACGGTGGCAATACCGGTAGTGGCGCTGTTTGTAATGTGGACGGTGTTGGTGGGGACCGTGCTGGCCCTGGCAGTTCTTCTCGGCTTGCTTTGAGCGCGTTATTAGCGCGTGCGGACGTGGAAGAGCCGGCTTCCGACCGCACGAATTTCGTCGCGGCTCATGCCCTCCCCAAAGTAGCGGTTATCGATGCGAAGTTCGAAATGGAGATGGGCGCCAGAACGGCCACCGTTGACAGCTGATTCTGTGCCCGAATTGCCGACAAAACCGATGATGTCGCCCGCGCGGACACGCTTTCCTTCCACGATTTCTGACGCGATCCCTGATAGGTGCACATAGCGGGACACGATCTCGTGGCCATGGTCAATCCAAATTTGTTTGCCACGAAGTTTGTCAAGGATGTGGGGTGGCGTGGTGCCAGCTGCCTGCGAGGTAGCGATCGCCTTAGCGTACTCCTCTGGGGTCATTTCGGTAAAGTCCAAGGTGGCACGGATTACGGTGCCGTCTTTGACGGCAACTACCGGAGCGCTGAAGGCGGTTGGCACGCCGATATGACCGTTATTCATATCGAAGCCTTGATGTATACCATTCCGGTAGGCACGCGCCGCCCCTGGGAGCAGTGTGTCTAGGTCAGGGAGCGTGGACCCAACGATCGGCATCCGCAGATCCGCTAGCCGGAAATCGTCGTAGTTGTTTTCGATTTCAGTAACTAAGGCTCGGATGTCTGCGCCCACCAGGGCAATATCCGTGGATGGCAGCGCTGAGCGCGCAGCGACGACTTCCTCACGCTGCAGGATTTGCTCGATCGATGTGGCTACGTTTCCAGTGTCGATCACCGAATCGGCGCCCCAGTCCCAAGCGGTGATGGCCCCTGTTGGTTGTAGGCCTCCCTCGGTCGTCTCGACGGCGTCGAAGCCGGTCAGCTCCGGACGGCCATCGTTATTCCGGTCCCATTCCCATAGTGTCACCTTGCCTCCCAGGTCCCAGCGAATGAGATCAATCGAGCCATCAGCGTTGACGTCATACCTAACCGAGGCAATCTCGAAGGCTGGAGCCCATAACTGCGGTCCAAAAACCGACACGGCGGCAATCGCGGCGCCGATAAAGAGCACCACCATAATGGTGTAGAAGCGTTTCATTTGAAGCGCACCTGAGAGATTAGTTGAACGAAAACTATTAGGCGAGACTAGCATAGAGGAGATGTAGTTTTAGTCGGAGGTAGACACACCTGGAAGCTGCAACCAAGCTGTCTAAAGTCCGGGGCCGATGGCCATGTTCCGGAGTTCCTGCTCGGCAATACTCAAAAGAAAATCAAGGTTAGTCTGGGACAAGCTCACTTCGATGTTGATTTGTTGATTGTCCTGCTCGGCGTGCACACCGCCGTCCATTATTTCGAAAAGTTCAGGTTGGCTCCCTTGCAACATCATCTTCCCCATGGCGACCAGACCATTGAACGATTCCGTTAGCATTCGGGTATCTTCCGAACTTGGCGTGATGCCTGCGAAGCGAGCCGACAGTCCGTCGCCCATCTGCACCGACATAGAGATGGCTTCGAGGTTTCCGATTACGCTGGGTAGCATCAAGGGGGCATCGTCACTACCTAGTAGGGTTGGGATAAGTGAATCGGTGGCAACCAGCCAGATCTGGCCCTGCCCTGCAACTTCAGAAATCAGATCGTTCATAATGTGGCCTGATTCCAGGGGTTCGAGACGACTGCCGTTGGTTCCGATCACTGCATAGAGACTTTCCTGGTTGCCGATAGCAAGTGTGGTGTCGTCAAGAAACGCTAGGGCGATGATTGGTGGCGTTGCTGCTACCTGCCCAAATGGCACCAATCCAGTACTTGCTTCGTCGACCCACCACATCGTGGTGCCGTCTATGTCCTCGCTGCTCCAATTGGCAATGGCATTGGTAAGTGCCAACTCGAAACGATTGTGGTCAAAGTCTCCAGAGACCAGAATTAGCATTTCGTCCTGTGTATGATCAGCGTCCCCACCAGCGCCTTGCGCGGCGTGCATGATCGCGAAACTTATATGTTCCAAGCTTTCACGTGGGTTTGTTCCAAGTCCCTCCCACATTTGTCGGAGCTCGGCTCCGTCTGACTCAAAAAATATCCCCTCCTCAAGGAATATTTCCTCGTAACGTTTCCACTGCTCCTCTGGCAATGCTTCTCTAAGCCCCGCAACGTCAATCCGGGCGATCGCTTCGGCGCCCAAAGAAGGCATCTGGTCGATCAGTGTTTGCGACGTTATAACTTTCTCGGGATCAATCGAAGTTGAGCACGCCGAGACGAGGGCGACGGCACCGAAGGTGCCGATTTGTAAAAACTCTTTCCCCAAGACCACCAACTTGTTCATTGTAGTGCCCCTAATAGTCACTCCGTGCGAACCACCAGCAAGCGAGAAACATACACAAAGCAGCGAAAGGAATCGAATAAAGAACCGGGAGAAAAGACACAGGTTCATTTTGAGCGGCGGCCACCGCAACTTGCCACATTCCTTGACTCTTAGGGAACGTCCAGTAGAGGCCTTCGGCAAGCGCCGTGCCTGCCTGCCGTCGCCAACCTGGAGAGAACGCCAGTGCTTGCCACTCTGTGTATGCGTGGAACGGGTAGATAGCGTGCCCCGCGAACCAGGCCATCAAGCCCGCCATCGCGCTGACAGGGCCATTGCGGGTGATGATTCCGGCAAGGATGGTCGCTGAGTAGCAGATGGAGTAGACGAGGAGGATTGTCAGGCCAGCGAACAAAAAGCCTGTGCTTCCCAAACCGGTCTTGAGTCTCAGGACGGTCCAGCTGCCGACAACCAAGTAAGCGACGCCGATACTGATAACGGTCACCGACCCCAAAGCACGCCCGAGTAGCAGTGTTGACCGCGAGACTGGCTGGGCAATGAGAAGGCCACCCCAGCCCTCCCTGACCATAGCTGGGATGTGGTTGCAGGTCAGGAAAAGAGCCAATAGGACGCCGATGGAATAGAGGATGGTGATGATGCCGACTTGGAACCAACGCACGAAGTTATCGACGGGGATTTCCTGGCCACCGACTTCGAGGTTTTGGCCGAACAATCGCGCTGATGCCAATGTTCCTTCGACAACGTCAAGGTTTACAGCTGTGGAAAGGAGGATGAGAAAGAACGTAATGCCAATTAGATACGTGATCAGAGTCCATCGGTGCAACGATTCTCGCACTGTGTAGGCTACGAGTCCCCGGATTTGACACGAGATCAGCTGGGTTTGAGCGATGTTGTCATTACCGTGTCCCAGAACGGCCGTACGTTTCTCGCTCATGAGCGCACCCTGCCGTTAGCTGATTTGGATCCATCGCTAGGAGGGCCCTCCGACCCTTGCTGGTCGTTGTTGCCCGTCTGATCCCTAATGGCTCCCAAAAAGACTTCCTCGAGGCTGTTCCGTACCGGTTCAATGCTGTCGACCAGGATGTCTTCCAGGCGTAGTCGATCGAGCGCCCTGTTTAGTTCAGCGCGATCATGAACGGTCAAGTTCCAAGCGGCTAAACCGGCAGGTGCCTTTACTTTCTCGATCTCCAAAATTGTCCGGTTGAGTATCGCCGGAACACGTTCAGAATCGGATGCTACTGACAGGCGATACTGCTGTTCGCGAGTGGTGAGTTCGGCGAGAATGCCAGCTTTGATAATTTTGCCACGCTGCAGGATGGCAACTTCATCGCACACCATTTCGACTTCGGTTAGAAGATGGGAGTTTATGAACAGCGTCGTTCCACGCTCGCGGAGGCGGCGTAGAATGTTTCGGACGACGACACGGCCGAGCGGATCGATACCCTCAGCTGGCTCGTCGAGAAATAGGAGCTCGGGATCATTCAGAAGGGCCTGTGCTAACGCCAGGCGTTGCTTCATTCCCTTCGAGAAGCTCCCAACTTTGTGCTCAGACCACTTTCCGAGGTCGACGTCCTCTAGAACATCGCTAATGCGCTTCTTGCCCTTGGATGACGGGATTCCATGTAGGTGACCGAACAAGGAGAGACAGCGAAAGGCGGTGAGAAACTGTGGATAGTTGCGGATTTCGGGCATGTAGCCAATACGGAGCCTTGCCGACGGTGTCCCAACCTTTTCTCCCATTAGCCGTGCTTGGCCATTTGTTGGGCGCGCGAGGCCCAGCAATACCTTTAGCAGGGTTGTTTTGCCGGCCCCGTTTGGCCCAAGTAGGCCAAACGCCTGTCCTCGTTCAACCCTTATATCAACACCACTTAGTGCCTCAACAGGGTTTCCGAGGAGGGTTTTGTATACCTTCCGAAGGCCTTGTGTTTCGATAATTGCAGCATTCATGGTCGGTCTGAGGAGATAATTAGGAGCCTAGCTGTGGAGCGCCCTAAACAGAGCGTGGAACTGTTGATATGGTACAGCTACAGGTCATCAGGGTGTCTCTCTATCCTGCATTTCCGATCATCTTTATGGTCGGGTTGCTTGCTACCGATCAACCAATCATTCCCACAACATTTTGCCTGCAGGGCTATGGTACCCACCGTTTGGGGCGAGGATTCTGACAATGAATCAGTACTCGGAGACGTTTCTCGATCACTACAGGCGACCTCGGAACCTTGGTGATCTCGTTGATTCCGACGTGGTTGCCCTCGTGCATAACGAAGTCTGCGGCGATGTTCTTCGGGTCGCTATCGCTGTGGTGCCCGGTGCTGAAGGAGAGCGTCGCCGGATCATTGCCATACGCTTTAAAGCGTATGGCTGCGCTGCCACGATTGCTGCCGCTTCGGTGATTAGTGAGATGGTTGTTGGTAAACGCGTCGTCGATATTGAGGCAATAGGCGACGATGACGTCGTCGCTGCTCTCGATGGCTTGCCAGCTAGCCGTATCCACGCTGTTGTACTTGGGCGGGCTGCGCTCCGTGAGGCGATGGCCAAGCTCAGTTAATTACAGCGCAGAAAGACTACGCGGGAGCTGCCGAATGGCGACTCCCGCGCTGAACTTCAAGTGACAGGCTTATTTAGGTTGTTGCTAATCCAGAAGATAAAACTTCAAGGCGCTCCCGAATAACTTCGGCGGTGACGCCGATCATGCGGCAGATATCTTCAAACCAACGACTGGCGAAGAACTCTTCCGGATCACCATCTTCCGTCAGTCCACGCAATTTCTTACGCTCGGACGGAGTCAGTGTTTCCTGCTGTCGGATGCGCAACAGGAACTCATAGTCTTTAATAGCCAGCTCGATTACTGACACGAAGAGCTCGCGATATGCCTCGTTGTCGACCCACTCGTCGTCACCGTTCGACTCGACCGCAGGCAGCCCTGGTGGCAAGCCCGAAGCTTCGAGAATGGCAGCTTGTGCTGACATCGTCCGCCTCCAAAATATTGAGAGTGGCTGGGCCGCCCCTTGCCCCCCAGCCTTTGTAAAATATAACAAATACTAAATGCAATTCGCGTGCCAACTTGCGTATTCTGTCACCTTCGGAAGCCCTGCTCCTACCGGGTTTCCGGCACGTTATTAGAACCGTATAAATGATTAAGCTGGTGAATGTACCATATAAGCCACAAAAATAGGGAAAAGACGTCTTTGTTCCGATAGAACCCCTTCCTGGAAGGCGCCCACGAGTTATGGATCATTTCATCCGGTGTGGACCAAATAAGCCATTTGATTCGCGACTGTTTCAAGCTTCATTCGGCGTCTAGACTGAACTTTTTAAGGCGATATCGTAACGTGGCACGGGACATACCCAGGAGGCGCGCTGCCTTGCTCTTGTTGTGGCGGCTACGCTCGAGGGCTTGCTTTAATAACGATCTTTCAACCTCCTCGAGCGATAGACCCTGGCGTGGGAGAGAGACTGCCACATTGGCGAGGGAGACGCGCTCTTCCTGTAAACGAAGAGGAAGGTGTTCGGGCCCTATCGAGTTGTCCTGGGTCAAGATTACAGCGCGTTCTAAGACGTTTTTTAACTCGCGAACGTTCCCCGGCCATCCGTAGTTAAGCAAGATGCGGCGAGCTTCGGGACGTATGTCCGTAACCATCTTGCCTGTGCGTTCCACAAGTTCGAGCAGGAAATGACGGGCGAGCGGGAGGATGTCTTGAGTACGTTCTTGTAAAGGCGGAATGGTGATTGGGAAGACATGGATACGATAGTAAAGATCCTCGCGGAAAAGTCGCTTGGAAACAAGGTCGGCGAGATCCCGGTTGGTTGCAACAATTAGGCGTACATCGGCACGCAATGTTTCCGTACTACCAAGGCGGGAAAATTCACGTAATTCGAGAACACGCAGTAACTTCACTTGCACCGCTAAAGTCATTTCACCGATCTCGTCGAGAAATAACGTACCGCCCGCAGCGAGCTCGAAACGTCCGATTTTTCGCTTCTCCGCGCCAGTAAATGCGCCACTTTCGTAACCGAACAGCTCGCTCTCCAGGAGATTTTCTGGCAACGTCGCACAGTTGATGGCGACGAAGGGGTGACCACCGCGGCCGCTGTTGTAGTGGATGGCCCTCGCCAAAAGCTCCTTGCCTGTTCCACTTTCACCACTGATTAGAGCTGTGGCGTTGGTTACCGCGACGTCACCGGCCAGTCGCAGAATCTCTACCACCTGCGGTGACGTTCCGATAATCGCTGAGAAATCGTATTGGCGTTCGAGTTCTTCTCGCAGCACTCGATTTTCAGCTACCAGTCGAGTCATCGCTAGGGCCTTCTGGACCGTGCGGCGAACATCGTCCTGATCAAATGGTTTTTCGAGGAAGTCAAACGCTCCGGCTTTCATGGCCTCGACTGCAGCGGCTACGGTGCCGTACGCCGTCACCATGATGACCGGTAGTTGCTCGTCGATTTCCTGGATACCCTTAAGCAGGGTGAGCCCATCTATGCCCTTGAGTTTGAGCCCAGTGATGATGCCGTCGACCGGCTGAGATGTCAGAATTTCAAGAGCTTCCTCCCCGCTGCTCGCGTGGATAACAGAGGCCCCGAGTCCTGCAACTTCTCCACTTATTGCCTCGCGGGTTGCTTCTTCATCGGTGACGAGCAGCAGGCTCGGATTCATCGTATATTTTCTCGGAACTTTTTAGTCGCTGCTTCGACTGCGTTTGACAGATAATAAATGACCGGTTCAAATCGTCCGGGCCATTATATGGAACCTTGCCTAGATGTTCCGCGGAAACTTCGTCATATCAGTGCTGGTTTCCGTGGATGCGAACGAATTACTAGCCGTTTGGGCGGCACATGACATGAGTCCTCCACGGGGCTAACATGGTCACAGCAAGGTCCTCGAACCACCTAGCGTTCACACCGGGGACCTAATCAGAAATGCAGGCTAGAGGAGATTCTTCGGCGTGCCCCCTTCTTCCAAACAGATTCACGACGCACTTGCGACCGTTAAATTCCCTGGTCTTTCTCGCGACATTGTTTCGTTTGGCCTTGTTGAGGATTTAGAGGTCGAGAACGGCGTAGTTCGCATTCGCCTCAGCGTACCGTCGGGTAGCAACCACGCGATCGAGCAAATGGCACGCGATGCGCATGGGGCTGTTTCGGGTCTGGATGGCGTCGATGAGGTCCAGCTTGATATTTCCGCTCCACGTGCGGCAGCACCCGGTCCATCGGGCGGGGGAATGAATCTTCCTGGTCCGCCTTCAGATGTAAATGCTGCAAGGCGCCCAGAGTCTGCTCCTGTCGGGGCTGGTACCCGGCCTGAGCCACTCATCCAGCGAGACCCGATCCCGGGAGTGAAACATGTGCTTGCTGTTGCTTCGGGCAAGGGTGGCGTTGGCAAGTCTACTGTGGCATCCAATCTCGCGGTGGCCATGGAACAACGAGGCTTGGCTGTTGGATTAATGGACGCCGATATTTACGGCCCCTCCATTCCAACCATGTTTGGTGTTCATGAACAGCCAGAAATTACCGATATCGACGGACGTCGTATGATCATTCCGATGCAGCGACATGGATTAAAGATAATGTCACTAGGATTTCTCCAGCCAGAAGATGACCCGGTTATCTGGCGTGGTCCTCTAGTGATGAAGGCGGTACGTCAGTTCTTGCGGGATGTTGATTGGCGCGAATGCGACATCCTTGTTATTGATCTGCCACCCGGTACGGGAGATGCTCAGTTGACCCTGACCCAATCAGCGCCACTCGATGGTGCCGTCATCGTTACTACGCCTCAGGATGTTTCGCTGATCGATGCTCGAAAGGGACTGCACATGTTTAGGGAGGTTGACGTTCCGGTGATTGGCATTGTCGAAAACATGTCGGTTTTTAGTTGCCCAGAATGCGGTCATCAGGAACACATCTTTCGCGAAGGCGGT